>JAEEGL010298418.1_pt1 | contig 15842 bp, 12 predicted proteins | sample 9134231 | NCBI WGS metagenome assembly JAEEGL01 (sample SAMN16246548, study PRJNA631951) | gut metagenome | biome: gut microbiome; feature: rumen; material: fiber-attached | host: Bos | place: Iran: Karaj | collected 2018-10
ACGCTTGGTCTCTCGCTCAATTTGCTCATTATTATCATCTATCTCTTGCATAATCTTATCCAAATTTTCTATGCGTGTCTTACGCAATTTGGTTAGCACTAGACTATTCAGTCCCGTATCACATGTTATGCAAAAACTAGATGAATACTGCCGAGAGTTATGCACTTCAAAAACGTGTTTTTTGGTATTGTACACCACAAAATAGTGCGGATTTATTTTTTTGATGCGCTCTGCTATATTAAACGCATCGTTATTTATCTTGATTAGAGACATTAATTTCCCCATTTTAGCATAGTGATAGTCTCTGGACGATCACAGATTAGATCGCAGTATTTTACTAGTGTTGCAGTGTGAACTGGATAACCTTCCTTTTGATGCAAAACTTCGCCTTTGTTGTTGGTAAGCCATGTCCAATCACACAATTGGTGCATATGCCAAACTGTAGAATCGATAAGGTAAGCGCAGCTCTCTGGTACAAAACGAGAAGAATTGAGCGGAACACCCATAAATGCAATAGACTTGTATCCACCTTCAAATACTAATAAATCTGTATTGAGCGATTGAGCTTTGAGAAGATTTTGGACATTACGTCTAAAAGCGTAGCCACATGTTACCATATCGATAGAAGCATTTGCATTGATGCATGCATCATCAAATATCTTGTTGAGAGTAGTTATGTTGAAGGTAGATTGTTGATAATACCCTGGGGTAAGAAATGATGTGGTAGAACGGTCTATGCCATACACACTGGTAATAGTCGAGTCACAAAGTCCCGCAAACCCGATAGACTCGCCATTTACCGCATCAAAAACATATAAATCTAGTGCTTCGTCTTCATTGGTCGCATCCATCGTTACATCTAGAGTAATGGATTTTGTATTGTAATTGATATCTATGATTCGAGCATTGCTAAATCTAGTTTGTTCTGTTCCGTTTTTTAGCGCCCTTATTCTCATGCCTATAGCCATATTGTACACATTGTTTACCTTTATTACAGGAGAATCTTCTGTAGAATCAGTGATGTATCCAAGATACCCATTTCCCTTTCCATACAAAATCCTCGCTAGATTAAATCTACCAGCATCAACTAGCGCCTCCATTTCGGCATTGAGTAGGTTGATAAAGGCTCCTGCCTCATCTCTACTAGCTCGGATCGCTTTGTCCGAAATTACTACTTGGCCATAGAGATTTTTTAGAGTAGATGATAGTAGTGCATACCTACTATCTACCGAGGTAGGTAATCCACCAGTTTCACTCCCCGCGCCTATTCCGCCATTCATACCGAGAGTCACGAGTTTTTTGATAGCATTACCCGATACATATTCACTAGTGGCTTCGATCTTGGTATATAGGGCATCGGTAGTTTTGTTTAGCTGATTGGTAATCGCTTCTAGATAAACACTTTTTAGAGCATTATCTGCTGTCGTTAATGAAATCATTTTTATCCTCCCTTATATAGTTACAACACCCTGCGCATTTGGTTTGTTGCAAATTAAGTCTGCGTATTTTACCAAAGTAGCAGAATATGTCGCATATCCTTCTTTTTGTTTTAAAATAGAGCCATCACTGTGAGTAAGCCATTCCCAATCGCATAGTTGATGTAAGGTGAATTGGTCCGTATTTAGAATGAAAACTTTGTTTTCTGAGACAAATCTATTACGCAAAAGTGGCACGCCACAAAGTGAAACGCTCGTAAATCCACCATTTACATTGGTAATATCTAGATTTTTTACATACGAAGTCAATGTGCTGATTATATTATATAAAGTAACTCCAGCACAAGAAACAACATTCGGTTGGATATTACTATTGAGTTCGACAGTATCCATCATCTTCTGCACAAACATGTCATTAAAGGTTTCATTACTTTGCTTTGTATATACAAAAGGCATAATAGATGCATGGTCAGCTCGGGTTACCCCATAGATTGTGGGGCTATTTGAAAACAATGCACCTAGCCCAGTAAGCTCGAGATCTTTACTCCCCTGCATATAGCATAAGTATTTATTGCTATTAGCTGTGGTAAAAGTGGATGATATGTCACTAAGATATACTTTGTTATTTATCCTATCCACCTTAAGAACTGTTATCCCTGTCATATCAGCATCAAGCGTGCCTTCTTTGTAAAAATCTAGTACCATCCCTTCCATAAAGGTAAGTACATTAGCGACAGTCATAGCTTTATTTGTAGTGTCAACTGCTGAAATTACACTTAGACTGCCACTACCATCCCCCCAAAACATTCGGCTGAGATTAAATTTACTCGATTGTAGCAAATTTTCCATTTCTGCATTGAGTAAATTTACAAAAGCCCCTTCATCATCTACCGATGCTCTGATGGCTTTGTCTGATATTTCTAGTTTGCCGTATAGGTTTTTGAGAGTAGATACAAAGTTTACATATTTACTCTCTCCCACATCAGGGAGTTGGCCAGTTTCGGTACCAGCCCCTAGGCCTCCATTTATGCCATACGGTACCATTTTGATTAAGTTTTTGCCATAAACCCCATCGCTACTTTGCTTTATCATACTAAATATGGGGTCTATCTTTTCATTCAATTGATTGCTTATCGCCTCAAGATACACATTTTTTAGTGCATTCTGAGCGGTAGTAAGTGTAATCATCTCTTTTTCTCCTATTCAAATAATTTTTTCGCCAGCAATTTTGCTTCATTTAGAGTGGACACTACGGGTTTGGGACTCGTAATGTTTGTCACCCCTTCTCGAGAAGTTATCACTGGCGGAGCGGATTTGGCTGATTTTACATTAGTCAAGTATTCTTGTATGATTTTATCTTTGAATGCCTGATTTTGTGTGAGTTGCTTTTCCCAAAACTCTGCATCATTTTGTTTGTTATTTTTCTCTAATATCTTGACCCACGCCTGTAGTAAGGGATCTTTTTGTGCACTCAAAGTCTTATCTTCTACGAGTATGGTTGCGAGTTCTTTGCTATATTGCTTGGCTGCTGGGTTTTGGGTAAAAAAGTTCTCTATATCATGTGTCCAATCAGCTTGATCCCAAATATGATCTTCCTTTGTGGGAGTAGTTTCTACTTTGTCCACATTTGAGTCAGGGGCAGGTGCCTTGTCTGACTCTGAAAAAACGGCAGCCGCTTCACCTTTTTTGAGTTTTGCTAATTCCATTGCATTTTTTGTAAAGCAACTACGCAAATTGTCGTAGGCATTTTTTAGATCTTTTACCGATCTAAAACTACCAATGTCCTCTGTACTGTCTTCATTTAGTTCCACACCATCGAATGTGGGGATTTTGAATGGTAAATCTTCTTCCATATTATCTCCTAAATTGTTTCGTTATTTGATGCAAGAAGTGCAATCTTTTTAAATTTTTTGTGCATGCGGATATGCTCTAGCATTTTCCTTTGCAAACTAGGGTTATCCTTTGTGTACTTGTCAAATTCTCCACTCAGCATAAAGGCAATGTGTGCCGACACATGCAGATCGTGGTCATGGATTTCCACCACTTCTGGAGTCTTGCCATCCAAAAACTCTAAGTTCTCTCGTTTGGCCTTTTCTATTTGGAGAGTGTTGTTATCTAGTGCATCTTCCCATATACCCAAACCAAGCATTTCTATTACCTTGAGTCGCATTGCATTGGATAATTTTCCATTTTCATCATGTAGTAACCCCGCTCGCAACAGGTCAAACACCATACTCCGCTTTTGCGCTACAGTTTCCCCTAGTTCGCTATTGGTCTCAAATTGCACATCATCACTAGTAATGGCACTGCTATCCCAATAGTAGATCTGATTTGCTCCATTATTGCCTACCACTTTACTCATGCGCTTGTTGGTCGCATATTGCTTATAAAAGCGTAATATTTGTCGTCCAATCTCCTTGATAGCAAACTTGATATATTCTCCACTAGAGGATACTCGCATATCCTCTTGCTCTATGATTAGTTGCAATGCTACTCCACTAAGATTGGATAATTGGCTGACATTTGCACTAAGTAAATCACTCACTCCACTTACATTTAAAAACTCTCTGATGAGTCTTTCTTCTTCATTGTGAAAATCTGACGGTAGCCCTTGAGTAGAGAGCATTTGTGGCGTGCGTGCACCCTGTCTATATATGAGCACTTTCCCTGGGCTAAGTCCTTCATCCTCGAGATTCTCCACATCGACAGAGCCATCTTCTACGGTCATTACTCCCATACACATACGATTCATAAATTCGTGTTTTCTATTACGCACAGCGTTGAATGCCCGTTGCACCGGAATTAGCCTCTCTACTATACTTCCGCCCCAAAACAAGGCTGGCTGACCAATGCTGACTTGTCTCACAAAAGGAAAACCTCGTTCACCATTTTGCATATTTTGGTAAGGCAAATCTCCATTGTAGAGGAGTTTGTTACCCGCAATTATTACAAGTCTGCCATTAGGAAAGGCGGTAGAGGGCATCTCATATCGCTCGATCACCAGCACTTGGTCATGCTTGGTCATCTTTACCATCTTGGCAGAGTGTGACACATATCCTAAGCCTCCGGATAGTTGGGAATTATCCATATTAAAGGTATCGATATCTTCCCCTTCGATGTCGACATTCCAGTGTTTTTTGATTACATCCACATGATACGCTCTAGCATGAATGAGGCTATGGCACGCCTCAATCGATTCACAAGAATTGCTATCAGGGTAAATTTCAAATGGAGAGCATATATCTACATTTACATCCCCTTCATACACCTTTTCTCCATCATTAGTAAGCCCGAGCAACGCTCCTGCATCATCATTCCATGTGATTTTGTAAAATACTGTCCCACAGATTTCGCTCCAATATGTAGCCTTGGCTACAAGGTCTGTAAGCATGAGTCTTCCGGACACAGATTGGAGAATGTTTTTGCACATGTGCGCATTACTCACATCATTTTCATCACTACTGGCTGGCAGCACTGTCATCACTGGGCGCACCTTAGCTAGTTTTGCGAGCCTTGTCTCAACAAGTGGTGCTATATGATTGTACACTTCACGTTCTTGCCAAAAATATTGTTTATCAAAGTCATCTAGCGTATCATTAGCCCCTATTCCACAATACTGATTTCCCATACAAAAATTTATGTTTAGTTGCCACATAGCTTCAAATGGTTTTCGTTCCTCTTGCCTACGTGCAAAATCTCTCTTTACCTCATTTACCAGTTCATTTTCTAGCCTCTCTTTACTTTTTTCATTCTTAGTTTGTTTCATCTTTCCCTCACTAATTATAAAATTTACTTTTTATCGATTTGGGCACAATCTTGCTCCCCAGCGCCTTGTACAATTTGTCTGCACAATTTTTGCACAACAACAACCTAGTTTTCCCCAGATTTATCTCTATTTTTACTTCTCCTTCACACTCTCGTTTCCCCATACACTGCTCTTCATTCTTTCGCTCTACTACTTGCATGCTGTGCCCCCTTTAACTCTTCTATCAATTCTTGGCGCATCTTTTCTAGTTCTTCATCAGTCAGATTTTTGATTTCGTCTATCTCAGTATCCAGACATTTTTCAAGCAATGCTCTGGCTGCACTTATATCGGGAGGAATATGCTTGGTAGTTATTTTTTTCTTGACTAATTTCATTTCATCTTCTTCTTGCACATACTCTTCTACTACCTCATTTACAGTGTATCCCATAGCTTTCTTTAGTAGCGATTTTGCTAACTTTTCATTTTCGCTCTCTTGCATTTATAGTCTCCTTATTTCTTTTCTATGGCGACTCAATAGCCTTTCCTTATGACGCAGCACATCGTTTTTAGACTCAAGCGTAGTGGTAGCAGCCTCAGGCTTTGACATAATGTAATAGCGTAATTCATCTAGCGAATGGTCATCTTTTTTTACTGGCACATCCGCTTTTCCCCACCAGTACCCTTTTATCTCCCTTATCAAGTTTACACAAGTGGAAAATATAAATAGTCGAGCCTCTCCCTTAGCATTTTTTAAGTAGCTTTTTACTCTCGAAATTCCCGAAAAGAGGTCCTTATTTACATTAGGGTTTACGCTGATTCCATACTCAAAAAATAGGTCTGTCACACTTTTTTGTGAGGCTAGTGTCTTTTGATTGGCTGCTGAGTCTATAAGGGCATGAATTCTCCCATCAAAGCCAGTAGGCCAATTTAACTGAGCACACTTTTGCTTGATACAGTTTGCATGATGCTCTAAGGTTTGTTCTGCCTCATAGTGCTCTGCTATTACATAGATATTACCATCATAATCGACTGCATACCAATGCGCACTGAGGGGATTATGCAACCCTGGATCTATGCTAATGTTGTCATACCACTCTCGAGGCACTTCAAAGGGTTCTATAATGTGTATACTGGGGTCAAATTCCTTGTACACTAGTCCACCTGCTGCACAAAATTTTCCAAAACGCCTACTTTCTAGCTCCTCAGCGCTGAGGCTAGCAGTAAGGGCATCTATCTCGTCCTTACTAAGGTACGGATTATCCGCCCATTCCATCTCGATATACCAAATTTCGCTGTCTTTAGCTTCGTTTAGATATATCTTGTCATACACCCATGTCAAACCTTTGAGCGGTGTCATCGTGCCAAACACAAGGCCCGATCTATCGAGTACTCTCATTCTACACTCTAGATATATATCAAAGGGCGGCTCCTCATCAAACCACACATAATCTAGGCTCGTCCCTTGAAATTTTTCTCTACCCTGATCACACGATTTAAACCCAATTTTACTCATTGACCCAAACACATTTTTGATAAGAATGTAATCAATTACACCGTTCTCTGGCGAATCTTTTCTACCCGAGAGCATCACTATATCTGCTATCCAATCTGGATTTAGGTAGTGTAATACTTTGCTTTGTGCCACATCACGTTGTACCTGCTGACTCAGACTCACCACCCAGCCATCTCGGGGTTTGTTTTCTCTGAATGGATGTATTCCTCTAGCCAACCATACCACCTCCACAGCGCCACACTCTGTCTTGCCACTTCTATTTCCTCCAAAAACCCACTTATTCCGTTTTAGACATCGATGAAACTCCATTTGCTTTTTATGAATAATTGTCGTGTTGTAATACTTTAATTTGTTATTATCCTGTCTTCGTTTTCGTTCTTTTTCTACTAACAACAATCTTTTCATCAAATCTCGTTCATCCATCAATCTCTCACCTAATTTATTTTTTTCGATTTCTTTACGTTTAAAAATCGTAAAAAAAACAATAATTGCATAAGAAAAACAATCATTGTTTTGTTACAATTAGACAGGAGTCCTCTTTTATGAATAAATTGTTATCTAATATGAGTTTTGTACTGATAGCTTTTTTGATATTCCCCTTACTACATTCCCCATTTATTTTTGCTAAGTTAGACACTGTATATTATCAAATAGTATCAGACAATGCTTTATTATATCGCTCTCAAAAGCTACTCGAAACTGATGCTTATTTCATACTCCCTCCCACATACTTTGTCAGACTAAATTACGAAGTCGATGACACCACTATAGCTGTTTGTTACCTTGATTTTGAAGGCTTTGTCAAAAGGACCGATGTAAAAAAAGTGTATTCCATACCCCAAAAGCCATATCTAGAAAACGTAAATTTTGAGCCAAATTCAGTAGCAAATCTAGTCATCCGCTCTCGCCCCAATACTCAATCCGATTATTTGGGTGTCATTCCTTTTTCTGCTACTGACATAACATACTACGGCACAATACTAGGCGAAACTGTCTATAATGAATTGTCAAGCGAGTGGTACTACTGTAGATACTCTAGTCCTGAGCAAGGCATAATCACTGGTTATGTCTATGCCCCACTTACTAGCGACCTCTCCCCTATTTTACCAAACACCGAAGTAGTAGCTCTCGAACCAATACAACCAACTAATGCCGAACTCACCCTATCACCTGAGTTACAATCTCCCTCTAATATAGTCTTGATAGTCTTACTCACCATACCTGCCTTATTTATTATTTACCTAATGCTAAAATCCAACAAAAACAAACACACCAAATCGCTAAGAAGTAAATTTAAAAAAGCAAATCATCTCACACTACGCGCCCCACCTGATGATGAGTTGGATTTTTAGTTAGTTTTGTACCTAGACTTTGGCTGGGCACATTTACATATTTACTTAGTGCCCCTTCACGTTTGCTCACCAAATATTCTAGTGTGGGGTCCTTGTGTAAAAATTTTTCTACATATTTGTTATATAAACCCACTATCCAATCTTCATTTGTTATTAAGTCCAAAAGTGATTTTCTATCATAACCAGATACCGCAAGTTTTTGTACAAATGTTACTACCGCAGTATTTAGTTTGCGATGCACATTACGCCTTATCATACCGAGTTCGTTTGCCATTTCACAAGTACTCACTCTGTCAAAATAATAGCGCACCAATATCTTCGCTTCTAGTGGAGAACATTTTTTGAGCCCTTCTTCTGTCATCATTTTCAGTCCCAATAGCCGTTTTTTCCGTTCTATTAGGTCGATAACTGCCTGCATCTTTTCTAAAGTGTTTTCACTCACCTGACTCAGCGAATAACTATGTGCGCTACTTTCTACGACCAATCGGTCTATGCTATTTATTATCCTTTGCAAGTTTTTATAACTTTCGAGTATAGTCTTTCCTAAAATCAGTCTTTTCATAAAAGCCTCCTTATTTTGCCTCTAGTTTAATTTGCTAAACTTGCCGTGCGCCCTTAATATAAACCCACTTTTGTCGATTTGTCAACAGCTTGTGACAATATTTTTGAAAATTTTTGTAAATTTTTGATTATTTTTTTAAGTTATAGTATTATTATATAAAAAAAGCGAGATTTACAAAAAAAATTATCAAAATCATGTCAAAACATTTTTATATATTTGACTTTTATGATATAATGAGTGCATAAGAGGAATTTTACGTATGAAAAAAATAGTTTTTACTTTTGTTTCTATATTTACCCTACTTGCCTTTTTTACCCTATTGTGTCTGCCTGCCCCTATGTTGTTTGCCCTTGATGAAGATTCTACATCTGACACCACTATCAGTGAGTATACAGAGATAGAATCCTCATTACTAGTAGGCAAAGCCGTTGCGTTAGACTATTTCAATGGTTTGTACGTAACTGATGGAATAAATGTAATAAAATCAGGCGATACTGAAACTCTGATATTTCAGCACAATCAGACCAACACTTTCTACAACATCGCAGCTAGTTTTGATACTGTTTATTGCTCTCAATCAAACTTATATGTAGAAATGTATGATACCGCTATTACATCCATAGACAGAATTCTCCCAAAAGATGCTACAGAGCTATCACCATTATCGAACAGCACAAAAAAAATAGCCTGTGATGAATTTGGCAATGTATACATAATCGTAGATAACACCATAGGCAAAGTAGCAGTAAATGAATCCTCAGTTCCCATAACATATTATCTTGACTATTTTGCTTCGTTAAATGAAGATCAGACATTCGCTGGCGGAGGATTTTGTATAAATGAAGATGGCGACACAATGTACTATAGCATAGGAAATAACGTATACAAAGTAAGCATTACCAAAACTATTGTCGAGATTGAACCCGAAACAGACACAAATACTGACTCAGATACTACTGATACCGATGACACTAATACTGATACTACAGACGATGATACTGATACAAGTAGTACAGACACCGACGATGCTGGTGATGAAAATAATGCACCAAGCGATACCCCTACCCAAATAATACAGACCTCTGTAGAGATAAATCCGATCGCCCTTAATGAGTTTCACCTAAGCTCTGATAATTCTTTTCTTACCTTCAATGATGAGAGCTCAATAAAAAGTTTGCGTATCGACAACATAGGTAATCTCTACGCCCTTTCTACATATCCTGTCGCAGTAACAGATGATTTTGCTACATACACCGTAACATATTCATCACTATATAAATGCAATCTTGTATCAAAAAAAGTAGAAAAAATTGATTATGAATTTGAAATTGCTGACATATGCTACGACTTTTGTACAGGCACAACTTATGCTATCATCAATGAGCCCCAAAAAAGTGAAGGTAATTATGTAACCAATAGCAATGCTGTTATTACACTCAATAAGCTAGTAAACCTTAATACCCACGGATTAGTGACAAACTACCTTGCTCTCACTGAGAAAAACTATCATGACTTTATCACTCTCCCTCCCACCAATGCATGCGTGACCCTAGCAAATATCACTAACGGGACAGTATTTTACGATTACTGTAGTCTCAAGACTCCAATGTCTATTTGTGGAGATGATAAGACCATTGTCATTTTGGGTAAAAATGAATATAACCAATACTATTACATATTAGACACCAACTATGCTTTAGCACCATTTTACAAGCTAGCATATGTGCCAGCAAAAAATATACCTACCACATTTACTCCCACCCAATTAGAAACTGCAGAAAGTAAAATAATAGTGGCAAAAGCACGATTATACAACCTGCCTACATCAGTAGTACTAACAAAAACAGAAGACTCCATTACTTATGCGCCAAATAGTGGCACACTACTCCGAGACACTATAGTAAATGTCATAGAACTAGACAGTCCGCTTCCACTGGATCACAACTCTACCCCATTTGTGCTAGTTAGCACCAAAATCGAAAATCAAGATGTGCTAGTGTATATGGATAAGCGTACACTCATATCTATCGCTGCTGACACCTCTCTAAAAATCATACACACTAGCAATGCTACTATGAGAGTAGGCACTACTATATACGAAGATGAGGCTTGCCAAGTAGAAAAAGATTATCTTAGTGAAGGCGATAAGGTAACAGTACTTAGCAAACGTCATGGCATAGCAAAAATTCAGTACTATGTCGGCAATGAAATCAAGACTGGTTTTGTAGATAAAAACTTAGTCGATGATGGCTCACTTACCACAGTACAGTTTATTAGTCTATTGGTTGCTCTATCCTGTGTAATCATCGCTATAGTAGTCAGCATTATCATCCGAGTTAGAGCGAAAAAACGATCAAGAGTATAACCAATAAATGCATTTAGTTATTAAACAATAAATAAAAAGGCTAATTTAGCCTTTTTTGTTTATGCCCCTTTACAAAGAAAGTATTTTATAATACTACATGCAGATTGCGTAAACGCATTATCGATATCTTGCCTATTACTTTGCGTACTGGTATGGCGTTTTTGATATATGGATAAGCGAATTTTACTTTACTTACCTTGACTACAGAATCGTAGTCTATAGTGTCATTATCTAGTTTTTGTATGACCTCGTTATATTTTGCAAAAAATGCTGTCTTCCCCGCATTTTCGAGGTCTTGCTCCCATTTTTGCAGTTCATACTTATCTCGAGGACGCTTATTTTGCTGTTTAAAGTTTCTGATTGCCTCTTCCTTGCATTGCATCGCAAAGTTGGTGGCTTTTTCCATATTCGCTACATAATCCTCTATAACCTGCTCACGAGTAGCAACATCTGCATCTAGTATCACATCTTCAAAAGCACGCAATTTCTGATAAAAAAACTTTTCTTTGCTAAGATGTTGCTCATTGGTTTTACCATTTTCATACTCTATCGGTAACAATTCATCTCTATAATGATTATATATTTGTTGATATTTTTTAGAAAGCATTATCTGATAACAATTCTTCCAATCTAGTTCATGTTGCAAGTCATGCACATATTTTATTACCACACTACTTTCATCGCTTTGTAAATATTCATCCCACAAAGTAGGATTATGCACATAAATATCAGCCAATTGATAAAAGCTTTCTCTGTCTATATCGAGTTTTTCGATATGCTCTTGCATCTCTAGTGCCTGACAAAGGCGCTCATTCTCATCATTGAGTTGATTTTTAAAGTCTTCTAGGCACTCTGGCACATTACCATTTTCTGCCTGTTCCAACCAATTTTCCTCTAGTTGCTTGCTACTGCTACGCACCATGTAGTTTAACTGATCTGCACTAGCCTTGTCCGCTACTACATTATCAAAACTGTCATCAAATGTCGCAAGTTGCAGTTTTTGATTAAAGTTTAATAACCCTAGTGCAACATTGTGCACTTTCCTTTGCTCATTGGTCATCTTGGCATATAATCTTTCCCAATTTTGTTGGTGATTTCTGATTTCTGAAGCTGTTTGCTTTTGCTCAATAATCAATTTATCTTCCTCTACCACTTTGGTCGGAACAACAGTGGCATTGTTTTCCATACAAAATGCCCTTAGCTTATTTACATCGAGTTTTTTTGTACAACAAAACTCGATTTCGATGGTATCTGCCTCTGTGGTCGCTAGATTCCTCATTGTGGTATTATCTAGGCTCAAATTTTGTATATCCATTGCACATTCACGATTTAGATAATCTTCTAAGAGTTCTGTAGTAACCAATTCCGAAGTGCCTAATTTGCGACTTTCTGCAAGTAGCACTTCTTCTCTTCCTTGCTGCACCAATTTTGCTTGCTCTGCGCTAGCCTGTTTTTGCAAAATTTTATTTTCATACTCGAGTTTGGATATTGGTCTAAAATTACTTATTCCACGCACATTATCAATTTCTTCGATATACACGCATTTGGTAGTAAACACAATTCGCTTTAGCCCAGTAGAATCAAGCTCCATCTTTTCAAATTCATTCGCTCTAATAGGCTCTAACCCCACTATGTCAACAAAGGCATTTTTTAAGTGGTAGTTTACCCCAAAAGGAAGTTTGCTCCCTAGTAGGAGCATTTCGGACAAAAATGGATTGCCTAGCTTCTTTACCCCAGCGCCAATCTTTAGCATCTTCAAGCTTGTACATCCAGCAAAAGCCCCTTGGCGCAACTCTTCTAAGCTATCAGGAAGAGATACTGTTTTTAGCTTTTTGTTCCCTGCAAAGGCATTTTCTCCTATAAATGTGACTTGACTATCCTCAGCAAAATCGATCTTCATTAGGTTGCAATTAGCAAATGCATAATCATTTATCTTTGTGATTTTAGAATCAATTTTTACATATATGAGTCCACAATCCATAAAAGCTTTTGAGTCAATTAACTTGAGATTTGCTGGTAAATCAATGCACTCTAATCTACTACAGCCCTTAAACGCTTCCTTGGGAATAAACTCAATCTCACTCGAAAAAGACACCCGATTTAGTAGTTTTGCATTTAGAGCAAACTGAGGGCTAATAGATTTTATTCCCTCACTTAGTTCGATTTGCCTTACTCCTACTTTGTTGGTATCACTCAGTCTGGGCACATTTTCATAAGAATCAGGAATTATCATTATTCCAGACTCATCTATCGAAAAATTTGCAATTTCGTCCACTTTTTTACCCCCATTTTATTTTAATAAAATTTTATCACACAAAAAAAAATAAAGCAACAAATTTTACTGCCCAAAACAAAAAAGGCGGTCTATCCCACCACCTTTTTTATATTGGATTTTTCATAATATTTTATCACACTTTGTAAATTGTCTTCACACGAAACTTTGCTAACTGATACTTCGTATGCCATTCTATCTTCGATCGTATCATTATCTATGCGCTTTTGATACACTCTACTCTGAATTCGCCCAGTAAGATACAGTTTTTCTCCCACAGCTAGTCCACTGACAAATCGTGCATTTCGCCCCCAAGTGATGCAAGGCAAATAATCCGATTTGTTATAAGCCCTATTTACAGCGATCAAGCAATCACATATCTCTCGCTTGAATGGAGTGGTCCTATAGATTGGCTCTTTGCATAAGTATCCTGCTAACTCGATAATGTTGCTATTTTGTATAGCCAAAGGCTCGACAATCTCTCTAGCAAACACAGTTAATAGCAATTTACTTTTGTTGTCTATCATCTTGTTATAACTACGAAACTGACCGATAATAGCCAACTCTTGACCAATTTCGAGATTATTCGCCTTTACTAGTCTGTCCGAAATCGTTACCGGTATTAGGTCATATTGAGATGATAGCCTATCTACCTTGATATTTATATCAAAAAAGTCCTCCCCATACACTTCGTGACTAAACTCGGGACTACTAGCTACCTTTCCGAAAAGATATACTCTGTTGTTATCAAATTCAAAACTCATCTTTCTCTCCTGTTCCTTCTATTTTGTGTTGCACTCCAGCCCTATCGATGGTGTAATTGTCTGGATAAATCAAATCCCCCACACTCACAACTACATAGTTTTGTAATTTTAGCCTATCTAGCACAAGTGGTAGCGCATCTAAAATGTGATCTGCATTATTATGACACAGTATAATAGAGCCGTTTTGGACTTTACTTATGATGCGTTCACAAATCTCGGCTCCACCGCCCCCTTTCCAATCTAGGCTATCCACACTCCACTGTATTGTCTTTAAGCCTACACTTTCTGCCACATCGATTACTGTATTGTTGTATGCTCCAAAAGGTGGACGAAATAATTTGATACTTACTCCACTACATGCACCATTGATTTTTTCTATAGACTGAGTCAATTCTAATTTAATTTGCTCAGCGCTTAGTTTAGATAAATCTGGATGTGTATTACTGTGAGTTCCTATTTCAAATCCTCGTTTATCTATCTCGCGCACAATATCAGGGTACTTATCAGCCCAAAACCCTACCAAAAAAAAAGTTGCCCCTACATTATATTCTTCGAGGATATCCATAATTTTTTGAGTCTTGTCTGCCCCCCACGCAGCGTCAAAGCTTATCGCCACTTTTTTCTCGGGTATATCTACACTATATATCGGCACTTTCCTGAGGTTGTCTCCAAAAAAGACTGCTGATATTGCATTTTCTCCCAGAGGAAGCGATAGAATTGTGCACAACACAAACACAGCCAAAACTATTAGTACCGAAGTCCGTTTTAGCACAAGATATTTCATAAAACCTCACAATCTCTATTTTAACAAATTGCTAGACTCTTTCACTACAAGAATTTTGTCCAATTTTGTCATATATACACAAAATTGATGTAGTATTGTCGATTTCATCTGCAAGGTATTATATTCACTTTTTTTCCTCAATAGAACAAAAAGAAAAAGCTAGCCTAAGCCAGCTTTTCTATATGTATTATTCTTCTACTACAAACTCTAGATCTACAGCCTTTTCTGTCCTACTAAATGAAGTAGCCGCTCTAACTGTATCTTTACTTGCAAATGTCACAAGTCTTAGATTATCACACCAAGAGAAAGCATGTGAACCAATGGTTTTTATATTGGCTGGGATATACAATGTCTGTAAACCATTACAAAAACCAAAAGCATTAAATGGTATCAAGCTAAACTTTTCATTTGTAGGGAAAGTGATGCTTGTCAACCCCACATTCCTAAATGCACCGCTGTGCATCATAGTCAAACTATTAGGCAACTCTATTTGAGTAAGGCTAGTACAGTTTGCAAAGGCATATGCTCCTATCGTGCTCAAAGTATCTGGTAGCGCAACATTAGTTAGGTTTGTACAATACTCAAATGCATAATTACCAATCTTTACTGTCCCCTTGCCCTCAGCAGAATTAAATATCACTTCAGTAAGGTGGGTACAATTCTTAAATGCATAATCGCCAATAGTCTTAGTTAGTTGTGGTATAGTAATCGAAGTCAATTTCTCACACCAAGCAAACGCCCACTTACCGATTTTTCTTATCGATCTGTTGAGTTTGATGCCAGTAATTTCACTACATCCACTAAATGCATACTCACCAATTTCCGTTACTCCACTAGGTAGTTTTACTACACCTTTTAGACCAGCTGGGCAACGAAGTAGTTTTCTACCATCAGCACTGTAAAGCAAGCCATTCACTGACTTAAATTGAGTATTTTTCTCATCCACAATTATGCTAGTGATGGTCTTAGCTTCGCTAAAATCACTCGCATTTATTTCATTTTCTGTAAATACCAGTTGAGTAGGATCTGGTGTAAACTCAGTGATAAC
>JAEEGL010667504.1_pt1 | contig 15842 bp, 16 predicted proteins | sample 9134231 | NCBI WGS metagenome assembly JAEEGL01 (sample SAMN16246548, study PRJNA631951) | gut metagenome | biome: gut microbiome; feature: rumen; material: fiber-attached | host: Bos | place: Iran: Karaj | collected 2018-10
GGGCGTTAAGTTCATACAAAAGGCGAGTCAGTTTGTTGTGCATTTCTTTTTGCATAGTTACCTCTTACAAAAAGTATAGCACATCGGTGCGACAAGGTGTTGTCGCAAAATATAGAAATATATTGCGACATAGTGCTGTCGCATGGGTTTGTTATCCTATAAGTAATCTAACGAAAAAAGGAGAACAAAACTATGAAATACACATACGCTCAGTACGAGGCATTTTATTACCTCAACAAACTACTTCCTTATTTGGAAACTTTTGACGATTACGAACTTAAATTACGTAGTATAAACCGTAGCAAACCGGGAGGGTTATTAGTATCTATCCCTAAAGAACAAACCGAAAAAGAAGCCAAGCCATCTTCACGTGAGGATTATTCGCGTATCGTAATGGCTTTGGCTAAACAGGGTGCTGTCTATACGAAGCTTTCCCATTCTCAGCAGTACAACAATATTTCCTATCTTGTGCGTATGTTGCATTTGAATCTTCAAGAAGAAATAATAGTGCGGTTTTTAAGTGCCTCTCGCAACAACGAGTTTTTGGGTGATTGCTTGCGGCGTTTCAAACATGACATTGCCGATAAGGAGGAAATTTTAACCGTCGTAGCGGGGCTTCCCCGTGGGATGGGTTCTACCCTATTAAAAGAAAATGCCCCTTTGAAACAATTAGGAATTGTTCGCGAATTACGTTATGATTCGGGTTGCCAGTTGACCGGATGGGCTAGGGAATTTATCAATACGGTACATAAAGATGACGACGCGCGCTATAAGGCCCTTATCGGCGCTCCTTTGACACAAAAAGAAGAGTTTTCCAGCAAAGATTTTGCGTACGTGGAAGCAGCCGCCTTGGCTCTGCGGCTTATGAAACAGGCCAAACGTACCAAGGGCTTTAATATCCTGCTTTATGGAGTTCCCGGCACCGGGAAAACCAGTTTCGCCAAAGTGTTGGCCCAATCGGCCAAGTTGGACTTATACCCCGTAGGTGTTTGCAACGGTGGCGAGGCAGAGAAAAACTATCGTTTGCAGCAGTTTTACCGCAAACAATTTTTGCTTAAAAATGTGAAAAACGCTTGTCTGCTTTTTGATGAAGGAGAAGATATGTTTTCCAGTGTGGAAACCCGCACCAATAAAATGGAAATCAATAATTTACTTGAAAACAATGACGTCCCCGTGATTTGGACGACAAACAAAATTCGCCGTATGGATCCTGCATATATTCGGCGTTTTACGTTGGCGGTATGTTTTAATAAACCTCCGGTGGAAGTGCGCCAAAAAATATGGCATAAATATCTGACCGAAAACAAAATCACCTGTGATAAAGGCGATATGCTTACGCTTGCCAAAAAGTACGAAGTACCGCCATCCATGATTGCGGGTGCGACGCAAGCGGCCCGTATGGCCAAAGGCAATTTAGATACAGTTAAAGACCACCTGTCTTTTATGACACAGGCCTTAAACGGTGGGCAAAAAGAGGCGGAAGATGTTAAAACGGAACAAAAATTTTGTCCGACACTTATTCATGCAGATACCGATCTTAATGCGTTAACAGGCCGGTTAAAAGAATTGGAGCGGCTTAATTTCTCACTTTGTCTGTACGGCGCAAGCGGAACAGGCAAATCGGCCTATGCACGGCATTTGGCCGAAGAACTGGGGCTGGATGTGCTTCATCGCCGGGCATCTGATTTAATTAGTTGCTATGTGGGGGAGACCGAGCAAAATATTGCCGAAGCATTTGCGCAGGCCAAAGAGAATAAATCTATGCTGATTTTTGACGAGGCAGATAGTTTCTTGCGTGACCGTGCGAGCGCGCGAAATTCGTGGGAAATTTCCGCTGTGAACGAAATGCTGACGTGGATGGAAAGTCACCCCTATCCGTTTATTTGCACCACCAACCTAATGGATGCGTTGGACCCAGCCAGTTTACGGCGGTTTAGTTTTAAGGTCAAATATGACTTTTTGACGAGTGAACAGGTAAAAGAAGCGTTTTCTTACTTTTTCGGCTTAAAGATAACGCCCCGGCAAGCGGCTGGGTTGGATAAGCTGACACCCGGTGATTTTGCCCTTGTTAAGAATAAAGCGGAAATCTTAGGCAAAAGCACGCAGTTTGATGCCGTTAGAGAAATGCTGGAAACCGAACAAAAACTCAAACGAAATGCTTATGGTAACGGCATTGGTTTTCGCGTAAATTAAAGGAGAAAATATGATAACGATGAAAGAACAAGCAGATCAGTTCCGGAAACTTTTACATCACATGAATGCGCCTAAAAAAACAATCAATACGGGTATTGCAGTCCCTTATGAAAATTTGGCTAATTCATGCATAGAGTTCGCGCCCGGCGAGTGTTATAGTTTCTTTGGTGGTCAAGTGTCCAAGACCTTATCTTACTGGAAGACAAACTTACTTTGGAAATTACTTCAAAATGGTGCTTCTATATGCGTGTTAGAAGGCGGCGATACTTTCCGGCACGATTTTGCGGAATTAGCGTGTTTGCAAGCCAAAATTGATCCGGATATGATGTTGAGCGGACAGGGGGATGTGGAAGATTTTCAAGCGTTTACGCTTGGCCTTAAAGAAATCGCCCTATTCCCTATGGTATGGACGACGGATGAGGGCATTCCACCCACTTTGAAAGGTCCAATGATTTGCGTAAAAAATATGACATTAGATGAGTGGCGCGAGGATGCGGAAACGTTGTGGACACAGGCACGCCAGCGTAATGTGGTGCTATTTTTATTTGTAACTATGCCACATTATGTGCCGCTTAAATTTGATAGTTTGTATCATCCGTATAAGATTATCTTGCCGGAGAACTTATCCTCCTATGTTGGGATGGTAAAAATGGAGCAAAGTACCGGTTTCCCGTTAGAAAAGCAGCGGATGCAATTGGAACTTGCTATCAAACGAACAGAATCTTTTACGGTAGAGCATTTAGATTTTGATATTGCCCCGCATTCCCGAGAAATTAGTGTGGCTTCACACATATAGCCATGGGGAGACTATTATGACCAAATATCAAATGATCCGCAAATGGAAACGCAGTAAAGAAGACGAAGATGTGCAATTAGAGGCACTTTTTGATGCGTTGTATGCGCTTAAAAAGGTGACAGAGGATGATTTATTTATTGAGTTGCACCTTAAGCGGCTTAGGGATAGAGGATATATTTATCCCAAGAGGGAAGCCGTGCAGCACTTTATGCGTTACCAACTTACCTACAAAGGAGAGCCGTTTTTGGATAAAATGAACTGTTATCATCATAGCCCGATTGATTTGGCTAATCACATTTATGAACGTATTTCCAAAGCCATTGAACACGAAGATGAGGGCGTAGCATTTTATACATGCACGGGCGCTCCGGCTGTGATGGGCACGATCGTGTGCATGGGCAAAATGCATGACGGAAAATATATAACTAACCCTACTGAAGATGCGCCGCGCCAATTGGTGGACAAACTAACGCCCAATGATATTCTGATATTTTTAACTAAATACGGCAAATGGCTCAAGGATCCGCTTTTGATGTTTGGCGTGTGGCGAACGTACGCTAAAAACAAGTATGGACCATGGCTTATGTGTTTATGCCACCATTTAGGCACGGGCCGGCGGGAAGATTATTACGAATATGCTTTTGATGCCGGACTAGATGCTATTGACTATATTGGCACGGAGTTTTAAGTACTGTTTGGATCCTGCAGAATTTGCCGTTAGAGAAAAAGGCCCGTTTTGGGCCTTTTTTATGCCCACCTAAAAGTACTCTATAACCTGCATAGATAAAAACCGCGTAATTTTCCCGACGAGCGTAGGAGAAATAGGCCAACAAAAAAGGCACTCTACCAAGAGTGCCTTTTCAAATGGTGGACCGGAAGGGACTCGAACCCCTGACCTCCTGCGTGTAAAGCAGGCGCTCTACCAACTAAGCTACCGATCCATAACTATACTTCATTATATCAAATTCTTGCAGGTGTCTTCAACCGTCTGTTATGAATGCTTTTTATGTTCTACGCACGCACCGCATGTGCATCCCTCGGGAATGGCGGGAGTGGTACGCGTCCACTCTTCTTCCTCAGCGCCCCATTTAGCACGTACCGTTTCCGGCAGTTTATAAAGTAAACTAACACACTTGGCAGATACGGTTCCGTCCGGCAAAATGATTTCACCCTCCACCTGCGCGCGTGTCGACCCACCCTTAATCACCCGCCCTACCGCACGTAACGGCGTGTGAGTGGGCGTATTGTGTTTGTAGGTTACTTCCATTTTCAACGTAACCATCAAATTATTAAAATTATTGTTGAGCAGTACCGCACGTCCGGAGGTTTCATCCAAAATCGTGGCGATAATCCCGCCGTGGACCGTACCCGGATAGGAACAATAATTATCTCCCAGTGTAAACGTAGTTTCTACTTGTTGTTTTTCATCGTCGTTAAACCATTCTAAATGAAGGCCAAAGGGATTGTCCTTCCCACAGGCAAAACAATTAAGCGAAGTCGGCTGGCGTAATTTCTTCATAAATCCTCCTCTTTATATTATACTTTTTTGCTAAACTTAATTTATGAACCATACCGAGATTGAATTTAAATGGGAGGCCAATGAACCCCGGGCATTTGCAAAGATGCAAAAAGCCCTTGCCTGCCTGGGAGCAACCGTTGGCCGGATGACCGATTGGAAAATAACCGATATCTATTTGGATACGCCCACGCAGGATTTTGAGAAACAACAAATTGCATTTCGTGTACGATGCTCAAATGAAAAATGGGAAGCCACATTTAAAACCCGTACGGAAATTAAGAATGGACAGGCCATGCGGCGTGAAGAAACCTGTCCGTTACCAGGTGTGCATCGGTTAGAACAGGCCCTGCAAATTCTGCGACAAAAGAAAACCTGGAAAGGCCTTGTGGTGGAAAATTTGGTTCCTTTGTTTACGTTGAAAAATCGTCGGCGCACTCAGTTTATTTCCGGTCAAAATATTCAAGCCGAATTGGCTTTTGATAGGTGCGAAATTATGATCTGTGGCCGACGCGTTTTTTTTAGAGAAATTGAATTAGAACTCCAACAGGGAGCCGTTACTGCGTTGGAGTTGCTGACAACCCGGCTGACGGAAAAAAGTGGGCTGACACCCGCGCGTGTATCTAAAGTGAAAACTGCTCTTGCCCTGCGGCAATTATGGGAGAATAAGAAATGAGGGCCATTATTGCTTTGTTCGCTAGTTTGGTGGCTCCCGGGGCGGGGCAGGCTCTAACGGGTGATTGGATACAGGCGGTCATAATAGGGGGGCTGTTTGCTTTAGGTAGAAATGCCTTGTTGCCGTTGAGTTTACGGATATTTCGGGTAGTTTCCATGCGTAGTACTTTGAAGTTTTTTTATGTGTGCAATGGGTGTTATATCGCGCTTATTTTTTATGCAGCATTGAGTGCTTTTTGGCAGGGTTTGCATACTTTAGAAATGCATGGATGGAGTGCTTTGTTGTGCGCGATGGCTATCATTTCGGTGTATAAAACAACGAAGAATAAAATTCTTTTTACACTTCTTTGCGGCCGTAGCGGTGTATATGAATTGTGGCAGCAAATGCATCCATCTCCGACGGAGAAAAAATAAGTTTTACTTACTTAAGACGGGGAAAAATGGACTTGCATTTTAGCGCCAAATTTTTTTATGACGAGAAAATAGTTGATTTTTTAAAAGATTTGTGCTATTATTTCTATGAGGTTAAAACTAATTGTCTTAGGAGAACAACATGGCTGTTAAAAAAACCGTGAAAAAAGTAACCAAAAAAGTAGCCGCTAAAAAACCGGCTAAAAAAGCCTGTGCTAAAAAAACTTGCAAAAAGGCTTGCGCTAAAAAAGTAACCGTGAAGAAAGCAGCTGTTAAAAAAACGGCGAAAAAAGTAGCAAAAAAACCGGCAAAAAAGGTAGCAAAGAAACCGGCAAAAAAAGTAGCAAAAAAGAAATAATTTAGTACTGAAACAAAAAACCCGTCCGTATATAACGGACGGGTTTTTTGTAGTTGACGGAGGAATTTTGTTTGGAACGTAATAACCGCTTTGGGGATTTACTTTGTTGTGGAAAATGATATACTATTATAAGTTATGTTGATACTTTTGGTGATTCCCGTTTTGTTTTTCGTTATTCCCGTGATAGTTAAGAAAGGCACACGGGGTGAGTATAGGGCACACTATTTGGGGCTCGGCTGCTTTTTGTTTTTATCGGCTGTGATGATTGTGATTGAGTACAAGTGGCTGGCCGAGGGAGTTGCGTTGTCTTCTTTTTTCCCGCGGTATCCGCTGGTTAGTTTGTTTATTTTAATTGCGCTTTGGTTGGGATCGGCTTTTACGTTTGCGGTCAAAACAGATATTAAAATTTGTAACGATATTGATGCTTTGTACGAACAAGCTTTTTTTCAAAATGATGATGATGCTTTATGGCGGTTAGTGTGTTGCTATAAAGAAGGAAAAGATAATGCTTTTTTCAAAAAACACAAAAACCAAGCATACGAAGTATTTAAAGGACATCAACGGTGGTTGCAACTGGCGGAATTAGAGGGGAAAGATTCGGAATATGGTCCGGTGTTGGAAGATTACTATTGGTTGGGGCGAATGTATGAGGAGGGTTTTGTGGGCGATCCGGATTTTGCACAAGCCAAATCCTATTACGAAAAGGCTCTGGATACTACCTCGTGCAATTGTGGAAAGCGACGTCATTACTGGTCTTTATGTCAAGAGATTAAGAGGCGTTTAGATTATTTGGAAAAATTAAGTTAATGTAGAAAGCCCCCTAGCATAGGGGGCTTTTTATTGGGTAAAACTGTTTTAAAAGGTTCTTATTCCTCTAGCGGGAAACAGGCGGAGTTTCTGTTCCGCCATCTGTGGGGGCCAACCACGAAGACATTTTTTCATAAGGAATAAATCCGTATTGGGACTCATGCCAAAACTGAAGGACGGTCAATCCCGGATTATGAAGTTGGGCCAATTGGTAATCATGTTGAACTTGTTCCCGTAAGTCATCATAGGGGTCTTTTTTGTGGTGGGACCATAACTGATTATAGTATTTTAAATAATTCAATAGTGTTTGATAGGTAATATCGTGGTGTTGAGGGAATTGTTCATAAAATTGCTTGGCTGTAATAGCCGGATTGGCTAGTTTGGCCCGGCGAAAGTCCGAAACTACCAGTATACGTTTGGTCCGGTCCAAATAGCTTTGGTTTGTGCGAACGCCGGCGGCACTAAGTTCCCGTGCAATAGTTAAAGAGGGGATGTCCCAATACCCATACTGATCGCGAAATTTGCTGATTGTGATCGGGCCCTGTGCCCACGCATCTTGAAAGTCTTGAATCATTTTTTCAAGCCGTTCGGGGGGAATGGCAGATGTCGGTTTAAGGTCCGCAGGGGACAGTTCTCCCGGAGTCTGTTTAGTTGGTTCGGATGGAAAACTCGCAGAGGGGATAGCTCCCGGGGAAACCGGAAATGGGTTTTCTTTCGGAGCGTTCGGAGATCGGGTGGGCAAGGGAAAACAAAGGGCTGTTTGTAGCGCGTTTTCGCTCAGTTCTCCCACGCGGATTTGGGCTACTTGCAGTTGTAATTCTTCCCACGGGACTCCTTGTTGCAAACCCTTCAATAAGGTGGTAAATACTTCGTCTTCCCGGGCGTACTGTTTGGCTCCCATAATATCTTGAGCGGCATCGTAGGCCTGTAAACGTTTCTGCCACGCGCGGTTCAGGGCTTGTTGCAGTTCGGTTAAATCTTCGTCGGAGTAAGGTTTAGCAGAAAAGAATTTCCCGGTCTTGGGGTTCACGAAAACTCGTCTTCGTGAAATCGGATTTGATTCGGCAGAACAGGGGGAATTGCGAAGTGCCTTGGCGGCTGCTGCGGTAAGGGAATTTTCTAAACCCGGTAGGACCTCTTGAGCGATGGCAGTGGCTGTTTGTTTGGCAGCGGGAAAAATCTGGGCCGGTGCTGTCATTGGTGAAAGTAATCCCACCCCTATCAAAAAACTCAAAAATATTTGTTTATTCATGCATGCTCTCCCCAAAATGTATTTATATTGTATGAAAAATAAACCGAAGTAGCGATGGGCCAAAAGACCTAGTTGCATCTAGGTCTTTTGACCTATTTGCAGTTGGCAACGTTTTGGGTTTCCTGATACACTAATAGAAATCCATTCGTAAGAGATACGGCGAAGGTAGAAGCCGTAACCCGGTTGCTTAAACTACGGGTGGTGCCAAGCGGTAAACATGCATTTTTCAGTGAAAATTGAAGGCCACTCAACGTAACGCCGCGACAATTTTTTAACGGTAACAAGCTGACCCGTTCTCCTCGTTTTGCTGTAAATTTTCGGTGGCGGTAAACCGGGTATATACGCCATCCGTTGCCGGCCAGGCATAAATCCAACTTTTTGGCGTAAGGATACACGGCTAATAGATTGCCAAAGGAAAAATCAGGCCGCCCTCCTGTAAAGCCGACCAACGTGGCTTGTCTGCAACGGTGTTTAACTAAAAAATCTAATGCTTTTTGTAAATCGGTCTTATTGGGGTTGGGTATATGCTGCCAGGTAAGATGGGCAAACGCGCGGCGGGTAGCGGAAGAAACAGAATCTAAATCGCCGATAATTGCGTCCGGAGTGAGTCCCGCTACCCGGGCGAGATTGGCGCCGCCATCAGCTGCTAAAATAAAATCGGCCGTCCGGGCCAACGCCTTAAGCAAACGGGCCGCCACAGGTTCCCCGTTACCTATCAACAATACGTGATTGAATGCTTTCACGCGGGCTCCTGAAGAACAGTAAAATCAATAAACTGACGCTTACCCCTATGTAAAACGGGTCTCCCCACGCTAGCCACAAGGGGGGGGCAAAAAATCGCCAAACGGTCATTGCCACGGCACTGAGTAACGAAGACACCACAAACAATGTATCGCTAATACGCCCGGGATAAATATAGCCCATCAAAATCGGAACAAGTAAACAGGCCGAAAAATACGAACCCAACGTGAGCCAAATGGATTTGAAACTTCCGTTAAAACATAATGCTAACCAAATAGATAACGTACCTACGGCAAAAATCGCAATCCGGTTGGATAAAATGATGTTGCGGAAGTATTTGCGAAATAAGTCAAAACTAAGTGTATTAGAAGCGATGAACAAAAAGGAGTTTAGGGTGGATAGAATGATGGATAAAATACCGGCCACAAAAAAACCGCGCAACCCGGCCGGGAGCAATTGAATCGCATAGAAGAAATAGGCTTGGCTGGGTTGTGCATGGGGCAGTAGCGCACGGGCATAAAGAGACCCAATGGTGGTGCACATATCAAAGCAGAACCAAATAAATGTGGAAATTAAGATACCTTTTTTTACAACGGAAGGGCTTTTGGCCGCAAAACAGCGTTGGTAAAAACTGGGATCAATGAGTGTGGAAAGAGCAATAAATCCCCATACAAAAGTATTTAACCACGAGTTCCCGCCGGTTAGCGTGAAATGGGTGGCGGGTAAGTGCGCTTTTAGGAAGGGGAGGCCCCCAAATACGGATACGGAAAATAAGACCACTAATAGTACAGCTCCGCACATCACAAAAAATTGTACTAAATCGGAAAAGACCACGGAACGAAAGCCGCCCCACGCCGTGTACAGACAGGTAAATAAAGTTCCATAGATCATGCCCATTAATACCCCCGTTCCGAATACCATGTGTAAGAATAATCCCAAACTGAGTACATAAGCGATAGGCATGATATAGAAAAAGGTAAATATTGCTGAAATTTTGGCGGCTTTTGGGCCAAACATTTGTTCGGTTAAGTCGGGTAGCGTCATAGAGTGGTAACGGGCAATTTTTCCGGTTAAAAAGAACGCAAAAATCAAATAAGCCACATACCAGAATAATCCCTGCGTCACAAAATTATAAATGCCATAGTTGAACGTAATCTCGCTGATGCCAAAGATTCCTCCATACCACGTAGCCACCAGCGTTGCTACGAATAGCGGCAGCGTTAACTGTCGGCCCATCAACAGATAATCGAACAGCCGTTGGGAATGAGTGTCGGTTTCGGTAGGAGGTCTTTTTAAGCGCAGATGGCCGTATGCGGCAGCCACAACGGTAGCTAGCAAGATGATGGCAAATACCAACCAATCCTGCCATTGAAAAAAAGAAAGGGTATTAATCTTGGGTAACATAATATACAGCCCTTTGGAACTATCAAAGGGCTGTATGTATTTTACTAAATAATCACGCGTTTAGACAGGTTCAGTTCTTATTGCCACTTCATAAAATAAGGCGGGATTAGTAGTAAGAAGGATAGTAGGTACATCACCACAAGTAGCGGCAGCATCCACTTAAGCCATTTGGGGTAGGCAATGCGTGCAAAGCCGATGGCCGCGATAGTAACGGGGTCGGTGGGGATGACCATGTTCATCCAACTGCCTCCTAACTGAAAAGCCAACACCATGGTTTGGCGTGTAATACCCAGTAAGTCGGCTAATGGGGCTAAAATCGGCATGGTGAGGACGGCTTTGCTGGAGCCGGATGGGATAAAGAAGTCAATGACTGTTTGCAACATCATGGCCGCCCACGAAGCACAAATCGGGTGCAGGTGTTTAATGATGCCAGACATGGCTTCTAAAAGTGTATCCAAAATGTGCCCGTTATTGGCCACAATAACAATGGCCTGGGCAAAGCACAACAGCATAGCGATTTCCGCCATACTGCGTACTCCGTCAAAAAATGCATCGCTAAATTGTTGCATTTTCATTTTGCCCAAAATTCCGCACAAGAACCCAACTCCCAAAAACCAGGCGGCAATTTCGGTAATATACCAGCCGGAGTTTTCCAGGCGGAGCATGGTTACCAAATCCACGCCCCAAGTTTGGTGGATAAACGCACAGAGTTGCGGTTTGAGTACGCCCGCTATCAGGCCGACCATTCCCAATCCAAAGGCCGCCAATACCCATTTTTGACGACGGGTAATATGTGTGTCGGTTTTGTTTAACTTGAGTTCTTTGCGTTTTTCAATGTCAAATTCGTATGTAATACTCCGGGTCGGATCTTTTTGTACCCGCCTGGCGTAAATGCTAAACCAGACGATAATTACCGTTGTGCAGATTGCCCAGATCAATAAACGGTATCCCAGGCCGGAGTAGAGCGGAACTTGGGCAATCCCTTGGGCAATGCCGACGGTAAACGGATTAGTAAAAGCGGCTGCGAAACCAACGCCCGCCCCTACAAACGGGATGGCCGTGCCGAGGGCGGAGTCGTATCCCAAGGAAAGGGCCAGGGGAATAAAAATGGGAACAAAAATGAGGGCTTCCTCACACATACCAAAAGTTGCTCCGCACAGCGAAAAAACAATCACGCCTAACGGAATAAATAAAAAGCGCAACTTGGGATTACGTTGGAAAAATCCGCTGGCCGCTTGAATACCGGCTGCGATAGAACCTGTTTTTTCAATAATGTTCAGTACGCCGCCAATGAGCAATAAAAACACAATGACTTCGGCGGTCTTTGAAAATCCTTGTACGGGAGCTTTTAGCAGATCAAACACTCCCTGCGGGGCGGCTTCTACCCGGTGATAGGTTCCGGCTACGACAACTTGACGTCCGTCGGCATCCAGCGTTCTATCGTAAGCACCGGACGGGACAATCCACGTCAGTGCGGCTACAATCGCCAAAATAGATAAAATAATGGCGAAGGTGTTCAATTTGATTTTGGACAGTATTCTAGACATTTCTTTTGGGATTTCTTCCTTTTCATTAATATAATAAACGACACTAGTTTTCTATTATACAAAATCCAATCTGTAAAAAAAGATTTATTTTTTGCCGTGGCCGACACAGCCATTATTTTATATACTCTATCTATGCTTTATATTGTTCCCACTCCGCTGGGTAATTTGCAAGACATTACGTTACGTGCGTTAGATGTATTAAAAAACGCCGATGTGGTTTTTTGTGAAGACACACGCCGTACGCAGGGGTTGTTGTCCCATTTTGCACTGTCTAAACCGACCGTGCGTTATAACGAAAATGATGACCGTTCCGTCTTCCGTTGCGTGGAGATGTTGCAGCGTGGGAAAACGGCTGCTTTAGTATCTGATTGCGGAACACCCTGTATTTCGGACCCGGGATGGAAATTAGTGCGTGAGGCCATCAAAGTAGGGGTGAAAGTTTCTTCGTTACCCGGCCCCAGTGCCGTAGCGTGTGCATTAGCCGGGGCAGGTATTACCGGTGGCGCATTTACTTTTTTGGGTTTTTTGCCGCGTAAACCCGGCAAGGCTGCCAAGTTGATTACCCGGGCCTATGCACTGGGAGTTCCCGTTGTATTGTATGAATCGCCTTACCGGATGGTCAAGATGTTGGGGTTGGTTTCCCAAACGTTGGGGGAAAATACTCCGGTTGTTGTAGCGCGGGAACTTTCCAAGGTGTACGAAGAGTGGCTGCGCGGCACGGCGGCGGAAGTGGAACGTATGTTAGCGACCCGTGCAAAAGTACAGGGAGAATTTGTATTGATTATTGACCGGCCCGTAGCGGAGCCCCCAGAGGAGGAGCCAGATGAAGACCCGCATTTTTGATGCGGCCCAAATGACACGGCAAGACAAAACCGAACTGGGCCGGGCTTTATCCTTAGGGGCGGTGGCTGTTATGCCAACGGATACGGTGTATGGAATTGGGACGGGGGGCGACCGGGAAATTGGCATACAAACCATTTACCGGCTCAAAGACCGTCCGGCCGAAAGCCCGCTCCAATTGTTGAGCGGAAGCACGGCTCATGTACGGCCGTGGGCGCGGTTTTCTCCCGAGGCGAAACGGTTGGCCGATTGTTTTTGGCCGGGAGCGCTTACGTTGATTTTGCCGCCAACGGATGCCGGGCGCACCTTGGCGCGCGGATTTGCCGGTTTGGGATTTCGTGTGCCGAAGTATTCTTTTTTGGTAGAATTATTGCAAGGAATGTCCGTACCGATGGCGTGTACCAGTGCAAATTTGCACGGGCAACCCGTCATTACGGAAGAAGACGTTTTGGTAGAAACCTTTGACGGTAAAGTAGATTATATCGTACGGGCTGGTACGCTTAGTCCGGTGGCTTCCAGCGTAGTGGATTTGACGGTGCAACCGCGGTTATTGCGGGAGGGCGCCTTAACACGGACGGATCTGGCAGATGCGTTAGGTTGTCCGTTTGCAAATTGAGGAGGGATCTATGCCTTGGCAGGAAGTGGTCGTATACAGTATTATCGCAGCGACATCAATGGCGTTGATAGCGTCGCTTATCACACGAAAATTTGTGTTGCGTCGGATGAATCGTACCATTATGAAGGCGGAGCACAACTACCAACAGCAAATTGCCACGCTTCAAATGCAGTTATCCGGTAAGGTTACCGTGTTGGAAAGCATTGTCAATAAGTTGCGTTTGTCTAACCAGGAGTTGACGCGGTTAAATGAAATTCGTTCCAAGTTTATGTCCATCGTGGCGCACGATTTGCGTCAGCCGCTGACCTCTATTCAGGGGTTTGCCTCCGTGTTGATGATGGATAACCCGCAAGGTGACGGTGCCAATGACCAGATTGCACTTAATAACATCTTAAAGGCGACGGATAATATGAATATGCTGATGGCGGATTTGATGGACATCTCCATGATTGAATCCGGCCGCTTCAAAATGGAAGCCCAGGCTTTCAACTTTAATACGCTAATCAATGATGTAGTTACTTTGCAGGCAGTCAATGCTCAAAAACGTGGGATTTTTTTACAGAAATACGATTATCCAACTGAGGTGTCGGTAGTGGCGGACCGGTTCCGTATTTCGCAGGTGTTAAGTAATTTGATTGGTAATGCTGTCAAATTTGCCCCGCAAGGCGGGCGTGTAGAAGTGGGGTTTTACGAAGAAAAAGACAAGATTGTTTGCCGTGTATCGGATAACGGGCCGGGTATTTTACATACGGAAAAAGAAAAGATTTTCCAAAAATTTCACCAATCTGAAAACGACCGTAATCTACGTAAGCAAGGATGGGGGTTGGGACTCTCTATTGCCCAGGAAATCGTTCACGCACATGGAGGAACTATGAGCGTGGAAAGTGCCGGTTTGGGACAAGGAGCGATGTTCTGGTTTACGTTACCCAAAAACCCGGACCCCAGTACCGTGGCCCGCATTACTGTAGAAGATAAAAAATAAACGGTTGTTTTTGACTCATTGCCAAAGAGGGAGCAGACATCCGTTGAACGGTAGAGGCAACGGCGTGTTCTTTAGCCGGTCCGTCTATTTGGTTTGCAATAACTCTTTCAAAATATCTTCATGAATGCGGAATAAAGATTCGTCTTTTCCCGCCAAATTGTTTGCCATAAATACGAAGGCAACCAGTTGCCCGTTTTCGGTGCGCACGTAACCGGCGGCTGCCTTTACGCTGTCAATGGTTCCCCCTTTAACGCGCACATCATTTATCTTCTTTTTCGGTTTTAAATACCGGCGCAGTACCAACAAATCGCCTCGGTCATCGGGCGTAGCAAGTGAATTGTAATAGTACTCAAAATTCGGGCTACGTGCCATAAACAGCAAGGTGTTTAATAATACCCGCGGGGTGACCAAACTGTCGCGCGATAAGCCGCTTCCGTCGTGTAAGACAATTTCATCAGGGGCTGCAATTCCGTGGGAAATTAGAAATTTCTTCAGTTGGGCCAACCCGTTTTCCAGACTCCCTTTTTGCCCGGCGTGTACGGCTAGGTGTCGCAATAGCATATCTGCATATAAGTTAAAACTTCGTTTGTTGACAATCCACACAATGTCTTTTAATTCCGGCGATTGGTAGGTGTGCAACAGTTGCATGACAGTATAATCGGGTGCTTGGGATAGTAGTTCCAACGAGCCAGTTACCTCAATATCCTGTTCTTTCAAGGCCTTACGCAGGGCATATAGAGCAAAGCGCGCCGGATTAGGCAGTGCCGCCTTGATGGTGAACCCCGTTAAACTGGTAGGAATAGTACCGAAAATTTTTAAATTATATTGATCGGGAGCTCCATATACGTACGCGTTATCTTTGTTGGTTTTTCCATCGGTAGTTACGAAAGATTCCAATTGAATTTGCGGTAAGTCCGGAACGATATGACTGACCGACGCAGGTTTGTTACCGCGTAGTTGGGGTTTAAAATGAATTTCAAACGAATTGTCATTAAAACATAGCGGACTGGCCGGAGACGCAAAGTAGTTTCCCATATTTTCCCAATTGACTTTTGGGGCAATAGACGGTCCTTCAAATAAAGACACATCCGCGTATAAGTTTCCTTCTATCCGTTTAATGCCCGCTCTTTTTACGGCCTTGGCCCACAAACGGGCAACTTCCTCCCATTTTTCCGCCCCTGTAACACGTGTGGAGCCAAGTGTCATATCGCCGCCTCCCTGCACGTAAAGAGAGCCGGGCAGTGTCCCATTTGCAAGAGGAGTTCCTTGGGCATATAGATTGGTGTGAAACCGATGGTGCGGTCCAAAGGTTTCTAAGGCCGCGGCAGTTGTCAGCAATTTGAGGGTGCTGGCCGGTGTTAGTCGTGTGTGTTCGTGAACGGAAAAAAGAGGTTGTGCAGCGTCTTGGGCGGGACTAGCCACTCCGCCCCACAACGCCCCTTGTAAAAAGGGGTGCTGGAGTTTGTTTTCTACAAAATTTTGTAGCGGTTGGGCAGAAGCCGATAAGGCCACCGTACTGATGAGAATATAAAAGAGTAAACGCATATATATAAGATATCAAATTTGCACGCAAAAGTAACCCGCGAATTGGGAAGAGCGAATTAACTGAACCACGGGTACCATTTATCTCGGTCGCGCACGTTTATTAAGAGGGAAAGTACGAGCATGTCCCGTGCGGAAATGGCTTGCGGTTTGTCCAACTGA
>JAEEGL012644847.1_pt1 | contig 15842 bp, 6 predicted proteins | sample 9134231 | NCBI WGS metagenome assembly JAEEGL01 (sample SAMN16246548, study PRJNA631951) | gut metagenome | biome: gut microbiome; feature: rumen; material: fiber-attached | host: Bos | place: Iran: Karaj | collected 2018-10
GGCCCTGCTGATCACGATGGCGCTGTTGGTCTCCCCGTCGTAGTCCACGGCGAAGCCCAGGGCGCTGCCCAGGTCCCGGAGGCGGAAATAGTTGTTGCCGCCGATGTTGTAGGCGCTGAGGTCCGTGCGCTCCACCCCGTTGACGGTCAGGGTCTGGGCGCTGGGGACCGCCGTGGCGCTCTTGTCGCCGCCGGAAAGGTCCAGCTCGGAGCCGTTGGGCACATAGTCCTCCCCGGTGACGATGGAGATGAGGTTCTTCTCCCCGTCCCAGCCCACGGAGAAGCTGCTGCCGGTGCCATTGAGGAGCATGGCGACGTCCCGGAGCGTGAAAGAGGGGGAGCCGTCGGTGTTGGATTTCTCGCAGTCGATGGCCCTGCCGTCCACCCGAAGGTTCTGGGGGGAGGCCACCACCTGTGCCGCCAGGGCCCCGGCGGGCAGGAGGGCCAGCGCCAGGAGCAGGGTCAGAAGGATGCTCAATGCTCGTTTCATGGTCATGATCCTTTCTCATGTCGATTTAGTCTGGTTATACCATAGCGCGGAAAAGATTGCAAGCCGGGCGGGCAGGGTCGGGGTCCTTCCGGGGGACGGGGGAGGCCTCATCCGCCCCTTCGGGGCACCTTCCCCCAAGAGAAGGCAATGGGGACGGGGTACTCGCGCGGAAGCCCCCGGGGAAGCCATATCTCCCCTTCTTGCGTCCCCGCCGCGGCGGACTAGCCTTCCGCGATACTCCATACAAAGCGGCGGAGGCGCTTTCGCGCCTCCGCCGGGTTTGTGCTGCTTATTCGCCGGGGTTCTTCCACCTGTTGTAGGCGTCCAGATCCTCCCAGATATAGAGCTTTCCGTACACCTTGTAGAAGTTGAAGTTCGCGTTGTCCGCGCTGTCGGACATCTCGCAGTAGAAGGTGTTGGTCGTGCTGTCTTCCGGTCCCTTGGAGGCCGCGCGGCGGAAGGCATCCGCAGAAGGAGAAATGAGCAGCTCATCCTGCAGCTTCGCCAGGACTTCGGTGCTGAGGCTGTCGCCGATCTCCACATTGGTGTTCTTCGCCAGGCCTGCGGTAAGGTTCTGAACGATGTTCCTCAGGTCTGCGTCTCCGGGCAGCTTGCCGTCCGCCTTGTCCTTCTGGTTCTTCGTCGTATCCATGAACACGTTGGTGACGCTCTTGGAGGTGACGATCACGTCGCAGGGGTCGATATAGAGGACCATGTCGGGCCTGGAGGTGGACGCATTGGCGGACTCCCAGTAGAAGTAGACCACGCCGTTGTAAGTCACGGTGACGGTCACTCCCACCTGATAGGCGCCCACATTGGTCGGCTTCGCCGCGTTCCCGCCATAGGTGTAATTCACGGTACGGACAAAGGCGACATTGGCCGGGAGGGTGGGCAGGGAGCTTTCAAACTCACTTTCCACGCCCTGAGGCTGGGCATTGTAGGTCCGCACCACTTCGCCCTGGAGGAACAGGGTATCGTCGGGAACGACGTTGACGACCAGGGTCACATTCTCGGCCTTCTTCACGAAGATGATGGGATCCGTGGTGGAGTCGGCCAGGGTCGAACCCTCATAGAGCTTCAGGTTGGCGACCTTATAGCCCTTCATGCTGTCGGGCAGGGTGAAGAAGGACACGGCGGCGAAGTTGCTGCTGCTGGTCTCGGTGCCGGTCTGCAGGGGGATCTCCGCCGCAGCGCCGCCGTTCACCGGCGTGAGATAGAGGTTGTACTGCACCGTATAGGTCCAGGTGTTGTCCGCCGGGATATAGTAGAAGGTGACCTCGTACTGGTTCTCCGTTCCGGCGACCTTGTGATCCTCGAGCCAGGCGTCGTCGATGGTCTCGTAGTAGTAGGAGGTTTCGGGCTTGTAGCCGTTGACGCTCTGGGCGGTGAACTTATAGGTGTCGTCCTTAATGACGTCCACCGTGGTGGGGTCGTGGACGGCAGCCGTGGGATCGGCCTGCTGCACATAATTCACCGTCACGGTCTTATGCTCCGGAGGCGGCAGCGGATCCCAAGTAGGCACCAGGGTGTAGGTCTTGATGATCTGCTGAGAGGGGGCGAAGGCCGTCGTGGTCCCCTCCTCGACCCAGCCGGTGAATACATAGCCCTCCAGGACGGGCTCGAATTTCGCGCCGCCATGGGCGGTGACGAATTCGTCAATCCTGGAAACCAGGGTGCTGTTGTGGGGAACATTCGCGAAAACGCGGCTATCCGTGTCGTCGGGATCGGTCTCATTGGCCTTGGCCCACATGACCGTCCCGGCGGCGTCCGCCGGCTTCGTGAGGGTGAAGGTGACGGTCTTATCCACGGGGGTGATGATCGCATAGAGCATCAGGTCGCCGTCCGGCATGAGGTCGGTCGTCTTGAACTCGAATTTCGCCTCGCCCACAGAGTCCGTGAACCAGCCCTTGAATTCGTAGCCCGTCGGGACTCTCTCTTCAATGTAAGCGCTGTATGCGTCTGCGATGTTCAGCGGCGTGTCATAGAAGTAGGCGTCGTTGGTGGTCTGAGCCGCGGCATTCTTGGTGTTGATCTCCACGAAGGCCCCGTTCGGCGCGAACGCCTTGTTCGCATCCAGCTTCGCATAGAAGTGGATGTAATGCAGATTGGGGACATAGTAGTAGTGGATATCCCGCCAGCTGTTGTTCGAGGCGTTCTGAGCATCGGTGGGGCCTTCTACGCAGGTATAGCCGTCATAGGTGATGGGGTTCTGGTTGCCGGAAGGACCGTCGGAATAGACGTGGACATTTTCGGTCCGCCAATCGGCTGCGGTATTCTTTTTTGGCGTGCTCGGGTTCTTTCCGCCCTTCCCGAAGTGAATCACATAGTTCCACCAGTTGGGGGTATCACGGTAACGGCCGATCATGGTGACGGAGGGGGTGTTCCCGCTCCCGTCGTCCGGCACGTCATTGAATGTCGTGGAGTTCGAGCTATTTCTCTTGAGGATCAGCTCTTCCGACATTGAGGCATAGGGGCCCTTGATGGAGGTCATGGTGCTGCTGTGCAGATAATAATACCTCGAGGTGTTGGGGAACAGCCAGCTGGTGAATTTGAATTCCTGCGGGCCGCTGCTGCGCTGAAGATTGAGCACGCCGATATTATGGCCCGACAGCCAGATCACATCCGGCCAATCCGTCTTGATGGACGCCCCATAACGGTCGCAGATGCTGTAGTAGAACGCGATGTAATTGCTGTTTGATTCGTCGACCAGACGCAGATTGGCGGAGGGGATCACCGAGAAGGGATTGGTGTTGCCGGTCGTGACGACCTGTCGCTCATTAGACCACTGGCAGGTCGTGCCGCTGTAGGTGCTCACATAATACTTTGCATTGGTTCCGGCGACAAACTCGTTCACATCCAGATGGACCGGGTTGTCAACGATCACGAAGAAGTATACGGTGCCGGTGTAATCCACATTGGAACCCTTGATCTTGTAGGTGGACGTGGTTTCCGTACCGGCTTCGTTCACCGCAACAAGATTGCCGTTGCCGTCCCTGTAGTAGAAAGCGGTGCCTCTCTGCACAAGCTCGCTTTCCTTATAGGTCGCTCCGTCGGCGGGATAATCGGCGCGGGAATAAGTGTCCGATTCCCCATAGGTTACACCATTCTTCTTCCAGACAGTGCCGCCAGTGTAGAATTTGTTGTCCGGATACGAGGCAGTATCGTTGTTGCTGATGGTTTGGTCAGTGGATATTACACTTTGATAGACGTCGCTTCCGTTGCGCCAAGTGAAGCTGTATTCATACTTAGTATCATACATAGAACCGCCAGTAAAATAGAACTTACCAGAACCATCGCTATTTATTTTGTATCTCTGACCCGAATATTGTGCAAACCAGCCAGAGTACCAGCTGCCCCAGAAGTAAGTCAATTCCTGGATTGTATTATTTACGATGCCATACTGCGTGCCGTCGTTATCATTTGCGGCATCGTATGTGTTGTTCGTGTGAGGGAACTCAATCCAATTATTGTTATTATAATAGTATGCTTTTTTGGTCCAGTTGTCCTTTGTCAGCGGCACATACTGCTCGTTAACTTTACCAAAATAATCGTCGGTCGTATTCCAATCGGCCCGGGACACCTCATTGTAGTCGTCGACCTTATCCAACAGGTCATAGTATTCTCCGACGACGCCATAAAGCACATCGACGCTAGTACTATAATACGGGGTGTACACGCCCTCGGGCTTGTAGAGGGGCACTTCGGTTTCATCCGCATCCAGCTCGAAGTACTTGTTGCTCTCCTCGCCGTAGGGCTTGCCCGCGTCCTCGTCCTCATAGGCCCAGAAGGTAGTACCATCCAGACGGGTGTACTGATGGAGCTCATGAGTGCCGAGTTCATTGTCAAAATAGCCCTGCTTCGTGTTGATCGTTCCGCCGGTGGCCTTGCCCATCAGGAACCAGACAGAATAGTAGTTTCTGTCGAGATAGATCTTGACCGCCGTACTGCCATCGTCGGAAACGCTGACGTTATAGGGGACTTCGTCTCTCAGATGGAAGTAATGATACTCCTGGAAGTATCTGCCCTGTTCTTTCTGCTTCAAACTATCGATGACGTAGGTCGTCGTCTCGTCAGAGGTTCCGTCCTTCCAGGTGAGGGTGGCCGTTTTCGCATCATGATCCATGGAGACCCGGACGTCGGAACCGGCGTTGGCCTTCATGTCCCTCGTCGAACCCGACTTGGTATACTGGGTATACATCGCGCCCACGGTATAGCCATCGTCATTGGCATTCTGCTCCATGATCAGGACCGTGAACTTGACGGGGGCGCCCTCGCGCTTGGCGATCAGCTGCAGGTCATGGCCGGGCATCTTCGCGCCGGCGGCGTCCTTCTCCTCCCCATTCTCCACATAGACCCACTTCTGGAAGGTATAGCTGGTATAGGTGGGTTTGTAGTCCGGGTTGTCGATCACCTGCGCATCGTCCCCTTCGCCAACCGTCTTCTTCAGGACGTCGTTGAGGGGTTTGCCGTAGACCATCTTCACGGGGGCGATGTTGCCGCCGCCCCGGGTATCGAAGGTCAGCCAGCTGGAAACGCGGCGGCACTGGATCACGACCAGATAGGTGACGTTCAGATCGTCCGTTTCATCGGCAGTGCCCATGTCGAGCGTGGTGGGATACTTCTCGCTGTATTTGACGGGGAAGGTATTGTCGCCGGTCTGCTTGACGACCCGCGCGCCGGAGATCTCGAAGCCCTCGGGCTGCTTCGTCAGCAGATAGTTCTCAAAGCGGGCGTCCTCCTCCACGTCCACGGTGGGAGAATAGCCCACGATGGTCGTGCCATAGAGGTAATCCTCGGTCAGATCAGAGGGGTAGATATAGCTGTTCCCGGCGGAATATGTGCCGGCAGAGGCCGCATCGGTATCCAGCAGCTCATAGAGCACCACATAGCCGGTGTAGTCCGCCTTGACCGTGTAGGTGACCTTGCAGTTGATCTCCCGGTTGGCATCCGTCACCGAGGTAACGGGGGCGATGGCGATCTTCACCGTGGGATTCTCGCCCGCCAGGGTCCACACGACGGTGTCGGACGAAGACGTGCCGGTGACGACGGGGGTCTTCTCCGTGTCGGGATAGAGCACATTCTCCGTATACGGCAGGGGGATCACCGTCTCCTTGAAGCCGCGGTCGCCCTCGAAGCGGATCTCATAGGGCTCCACGCTGGGGATCTGGAGGCCGTCGCCGTCGACGAAGGTGACATTGATGGTGCGGTAAGGAATCGCCTCATACCGGGCATAGAGCTGGATATTCTGCTCCACCTTGAACGCGGCATTGGCGGATTTCAGCACCAGGCTGAAGCTGTTGGCCGATGTGTCGAATGTATTCTCATAGATGGGGGTATAGTTCTCCCCGTTCTTGAGATACCAGCCCAGGAAGCGGAAACCGGCCTTGTTGCGGGTGGGCGGCTGCTTGCCCTCCACCAGCTGATTCAGGTTGACCTTGGCCAGCGTGGGATCATCATTGGGCAGGGGCTCCAGCACCTGGTAGGTCAGAGGCTCGGATTCGAAGCCATCCTGCTCCTCGCTGCCGTCGGGTTTCGTCTTGAACGTGGCATCATAGAACTCCAGCTTATAGAGGGGGTTATCCCGCTTGGCATAGGTGCTCACCAGGGTGATATGCAGATGGTCTTCGCCATTCTCGTCCGTCGTCTTATAGCCGTTCATCAGCTTTTTGTAGTCCGTCACCGGCAAATTGACATTGAAGCCGTTGTAGGCTTTGCTGAAAACGGTGGTCGACGTGTCGGCCGCAGCGGGGATCGTGCCGGCCTCTACCAAAGCGCTCTGATCGCCATAGTAGAAGAGCCAGTCACCGAAGTTGTAGTTGAAGACGTCCTCCGGCCAGGGAAGCTGGATCGCCGCCCCTTCATAGGGGATCTGGACGGCGATTTCCTGGTCACGGTCAGCCAGATGCTTGACGACCCGGGCCGTCCCCGCAGCTTCGTCCTCGGGCAGGACGGTATAGAATTCCACATCCAGATGGACCGTCGGGCCCTTTTCCGAAGGCTGCCAGTCGCCATAGAAATGCAGGATGTTTTTGCCGTCGAAGGCAAACCTGGTCCAGATAGCGAAGGGATATTCGCCCAGGGTCGTGTCAAAGGAATCGGTCTGCTGCTCCATGACGCTGGTGTGGACATAGGGCAGGATCGCATTGTCCTGACCGGCCTTGACATAGTAGTAGGCGAGCCTGATGTTATTCAGTGTGCCGTCGCCGATGGTCTTGATGTTGCTGACGCCGGTTTCCACCATGGTAGGCATGGGCGTGGCATACACGTTGGGCAGGAAGTAGACGCCGCTGCCATCGACATTGTTGGCATTGATCGTGTTGGCGGAAATGCCGATCACGCTGCCCGCATTGCCGGGCTCAGGATCCAGGGTGCCGCTGACGACCTTGATCTCCTTGACCTCGCTGACAGGGGCGACGACATAGACCAGCTCCAGCTTGCTGATGGTGCCATTGGCAACGCCGACGAGGCCGCCGGCGCCGCTGGTGGTCAGTGCGCCGGAATAGACCGAGGCGGCATTGAAGCTCTGCTCGATTTCCAGATCGGCCTTATCGCCCAGGCTGCCGAGAAGGCCGCCCGCTGCGCCGGAGGTGGAGATGATGTTCCAGCGCTCGTCGGAGCTCTGGTCCACGCCGTCCACATCGGGATTCGCCGCTTCTTCCCCAGCATCGGCATTGATGTAGTAGACGCCGCCGTAGGTATGGCCGCCGACATAGCTCTGCTTGATCTCCAGTTTGCCGGCGGCGCCGCCGATCTGGTAGCCCACCAGGCCGCCGGCCGCCTCTTTGGCGGTGACCAGCATGGAAGCTGCGCTGTTGGTGATATGCAGGGTGCGATTGCTGCCGCCCACCAGGCCGCCGGCCGCGCCGTCAGGTGCTTTGATCTCACAGGTAAGATCGCCCTCGGCAAGAACGGTATTCAAGGTGGTATAGGCGCCGTTGTTATAGCCGATGAAAGCGCCCGCATCGTTGGACTGAGCTGTGATGGAGGGAGAATCCAGGTGCAGCTTTTCAATAAGCAGGGTCGCATTGTCCACGCGGCGGAAGAAGCCGGCGTAGCCCACGCCTGCGCCGAAGGTGTTGCCAATGACCATGCCCTTGATGGTCTTGTCATTGCCGTTGAACCCGGTCAGATACGTGTTCACGATGCCGTTGAAATGGCCCTTCTGAATGAAGGTAGTGCTGTCGTACTCGTAGATATACCGGTTCAGCCACCAGGTCGCGGCGGGAAGCTCCTTCCATACCTCGTTCGTCCAGTTGATGTCGTTCATCAGCTTGGCGGAGGTGGCGGTCTTGTGGTCGCTGTCCGCGTTCACATTGGAGACGGCGGTATCCAGGTTCTGCAGATGGCGGATATTGATGATCTCCGCGTTGTCGTCGTTCGCCAGCAGGGCATTAAAGGTGTCGTCGGAATAGTTGACGGTGGCATTCTTCAGATTCGCAGGCTTGGCGAAGATGCTGTTGTCCGACAGGGCAATGACCCGGCCCGCTCCTTCCATGTCCGCGGGATAGGTCTTCTGGCGGAGGGTCTGCAGCTCGGGCCAGCCGCAATTGCCGCCCGCAGCCAGCACGGTGATATTCTCACCGGGGAACAGGTTCGGGAAAATGCTGGCGAAATGCTTCTTCTCCGTCGTGATGTCGTCCATGGTGACGGTGACTTTCTTCTTGTCGGTGCCGCTGATGCCGAAAGCGGGAAGGTTGGCATCTGCGGCGGGAGCGCCGGTCCAGGTGATGTCATTGCCGACCAGCGTGCCCATATCGATGAGGCTCACGCTGGACTTATCCTCGGAGACCTCGAAGAGGAATGCCTTGGCAGCCTTGCTGGTTTCGCCGTAAACGGCGACGGTGACAAGGCGGGTATGCTCCTTCAGGGTGATTTCCGTGTACAGGGTGTTGTCATTGATGATGTTATAATACAGGATCTCCATGTTCGGCAGATACCAGTCGCCATAGTGCACGGAGGTGAAGGAGGCGGCGAAGCTGGAAGCCGAATAGCCGGCGTGGAGCTGGGAAATGGTGGGGAAATCATAGCGGGCGGAAAGCTTCGTGTCATAAGTAACGGCAGGCCGCCGCTGATCCGTGGGATCGGTGGGGATCAGGAAATTCGGATAGTTCTTGTCGCCGGCGAAAGCGCCCACCAGCCGGAGCTCCGGCTGGGAAGCATTCTCGGACACGCTCTCCAGATAGTAGTTGGTGGGGATGGTTTTGGTGTCGTCGTCGGGATCGGGGACCGTAGTAAGGGTCAGGCTGCCCGCCCCGTCGCCGATGAAGGCGCCCTTCTTGGCCGCATCGGAAGCCAGCACGAGGCCGGTGGCATAGCAGTAGGACACGGTGCCGCTGCCGCCCTTGCCGATCAGGCCGCCGGCGGTGGCGCCGCTGGAGGAAGCGGTGGAATAGCTGTAGCTCAGGGTCAGCGTCGAAGCGGAGGCATCGCCGATCAGGCCGCCCGCAATGCCCGTGGCGACCACGTTCACGCGGCCGTCGCCGGTCGCGGTCTCCTGATATTTCTTATCGTAGGTATGGCCGCCGGAATAGCTGTCGCTGATGCTCACGGCATGCTCCGCCTTGCCGATCAGGCCGCCGACGCTGCTGCCGCCGCTGACATACACCGCCGCGGCGCTCGTATTCACCGTGGCCGCATCCAGGCTGCCCACGAGGCCGCCTACGGCGCCGGTGCCGACGATGGCATAAGCGCTGTCGTCCTGGTCGCCGGTCTTGCTGTTGTGCACCAGCACGCCGGAGATGGTGGCGCTGCCGGTGACCTTGCCCGCGAGGGCGCCGGTGTCGCCCGCGCCGCCGGTGATGTTGAAGTCGATCAGATTCAGGTCTGCGACGCTGCCGCCATCGATGGAGCCGAACAGGCCGGTGAGGTCGTTGCTCGTCGCGTCGGCGTCCTTTCCGCGCGTGGCGGGGATGCCGCTGCCGGCCGTGATGATCAGATTGGAAACAGAGTGGCCGCCGCCTCGATAGGTGACGCCATTCAGCCAGACGGGCAGGAAGCAATTATCGGTGGTGGCGACGCCATCCGCCATGGTGATGCCCGCCGCGCCCGTTTTGGTCAGGAAGCTGTTGTTCCCGGCTTCCGTCGATTGCCAGACCAGGTCGTTCAGCTGGTCCACGGCCTTCACGGTGATGTTCAGGCCGGAAACCAGAGTCTTTTCCAGGTTGATCAGATGGCGGAAGTTGGAGACGCCCACGGTGAACTCGGGGGCGGCATCGGTGCCGCCGGTCTTCGCGCCCTGGGCAAAGAGGCTGTTGGCGGTATAGACCGGGCTCTCGGCCACGTTGGTAAGGACTTCGTTATTCAGCGCGACGGCCCTGAGCTCCAGGTTCTCGCCGGGGATGAAGCCGCTCAGAGAGCTGAAATGGAGGTAGTCCTTGTTCTCGCCGGTGGTGACGGTCGTGAAATGCCGGTCCTTATCCTGCCCGGTGACGCTGTCCAGGAGGATCTCATAGTCGCCGGCAGCGGCGCTGGTGTAGTAGATGCGATTGCTGCTGCCGGGGTTAGCCTGGTAAATGCCTTCGCTGGTGGGACCCTTCAGCATGAACACGCGCTGGACCTTGCTCTGCTGGCCGGTGACGATCAGCTGCACGGTGTTGTTGCCGCTGTTCTTCGACTCGTTATAGTCATGGACGATGACCTTCAGATACTCCGCGTTGATGATCTCCAACATGGGAGGCTCCAGGGTCTCGCCCTTATTCAGCGTTGCAGCTTCCGCGCCGCCGTACCAGCCCAGGACCTTGCCGTCGACATTGCGGCGGTCCTTCTTATGGTCCGCCCCGCCGACATCCCGCAGGGCCATGACGGAGGCATAGCTGCCGGTCCCGGAGAAATCATAGCTGTAGCGGGTGCCCTTGCTGGAATAAAAGACATCCAGCACCGTTCCCGTGGAACGCTGATACCGGATGATGTAGCTTCCGCCGAGGCGGACCGTTTCATCCACCGCGGCAAAGGGCAGCATCTGGCTCAGGACCAGGTCCTTATTGTTCGGGTCCGTGCCGGTTCCGACGACAAAGTAATAGATGTCGTCTTCTGCAAGGGTGCCGAAGGCAGCATCCTCCGTTTTTCCAAGGTAACCCTGGCCTTCCGCCATGGTCAGATGGTTCTGCGCGGCAACGAAGATCTCCTTGGCATTGCCGTCCATCTCCAGCTGCTGCATGGTGCGCGCATGGGAAACCAGCGCGACCGCGCCCACGGCGGCCAGAACGACGACGATCGCAACGACGACCAGCACCTCAGCCAGCGTGAAGCCTTTTCGATTCAAACGTTTTTTCATCATAATCCCACCTGAATAAATGAACTCAATGTTCCGGACCTGCCGCCGGAGGGCGGCCGGTATAACCTGCCCTTTCATTTCCTCAGCCTGGCTGAGGAGCGCCGGAAGGAAACCGCTCAGGAATCCTTTTCCTTCACCATGGTTTTGACCTTAAAGGTGTCCCTGCTGGCGATGTCCGCCGTGGGATTCTCGCTCCGGATCACCGCAAGGTCCGAGAAGGTGATCACACCCTTGTTATTTGCCGTGATGCCGCTGCACTGGATCTTCAGATTCGCGGTGACCGCTTCCGGGGAAACGAGGAACCGCTGCCGCGCCGCGTCGGCTTCATCGGAAGTGTATACGAATACCCCATTCGCCTCATCGTAAGTCTTCGTCAGATAGAGGATGCGGATGCCGGCGAAGGTTTCCACCGCGGGGGCTTCGCCGCCGCCCTCGGTCGGCTCGGTGGGTTCGGCGGGTTCGGCGGGCGCTGCCACGGGAGTGACCGGGAATTCCCCGAATTCCAGCCTGGCCCAGCCCTGCTTGCTCTTGTAGATCAGGTAGCTTCCGCCGGCAGGATCCTCAAATTCCGTCACGGTGCTCAATTCGTCCCGCAGGGCGGTCATCGTGGTGCTGAGGACGACCTGGGCATTGGCCGTGTCGACCGTCTTGGTGAATACGCTGGCGGCTGTGGGGATCGCGGCGCCGACCACGGCGGTGACGATCAGCAGAATCAGGACCACGATCAGGGTTTCCGCCAGGGAGAAGCCGGCGCTGCCCGCCCGGAGTTTTTTAGCTAACTCTCTCAATGCGCTTCCCTCCCTTACGACAGCCGATAGGCGATCACGGTGACGCCCTCGAAGGCCTTCTTGCCTTCGTTGATGTCGATGATGCCGTATTTCACGGTCAGCGTGCTGCCGTTCAGATCGCTGCCGTTTCCGGTGATGGTGACCGTCATGGTGTCAGTCGAGCCGGAAAGGTCGATCAGCTCCTCCGCTTTTTCATAATACTCCGACGCGGCAGCCTTGCTGCTGGTGACGATCCTGGCCGTGGAGCTGATGGCGGAGGCCAGCATGGTCATGGCAAGGGCAGCGATCAGCAGCGAAACAAGCACTTCCGCCAGGGATTCGCCCGCATTGCTTTTCAGCTTTGCGGCAAGCTTTTTTATGCGTTTCATCCCATCACCTTCCTATCTCCGCAACGGTCCATGTGATCGTCGTCGTCTTTACATATGTATCTGTGATTTTCTGGCGTTCAATGTAGGAAAAAGTATCCGTCGGATGCGAATGGATGCTGACTTCAGTTTCCGAAGTCTTCATGGGGTTCGCGGAATCGTCCTGGACGGCGGCCTGGAGCAAAACGGTCATCTGATAGGGGTCGCCCTCCTTGTTGGAGAAGGTCAGCTTCACCGAACCGTTCTTCATGGGCTGCACACGGACGTTTACCTCCAGGCCGGAGGTGTCCACACCTTCGCCGGCGAGGGAGACCGTCATGTCCCAAGGGGCGATCGGATCCTTGGAGCCGGGAGCGATATCGTAATCCGTATATATGGTCTGGCTTCCGAAAACATAGTAGAGCGCAAGCTCGGTCAGAAAGCTCTTGGAAAGCGTAGGGCCAATGGGGACAAATTCCCCGGTGGGATTGTTCATGGGCAGCTTGATCGTATACTCATAGCCGACACCGCCGCCTTCCGGCGTATACACGCTCGTGGTTTTGGTTTCGATCAGCGTAGTCGGATCCGTGGTATAAGTGATCTCAATGCCATGGATATCCGTTTTCGTCCTTTGGATGGTATAGCTCTGGCCGTCCAGCGCATCGCAGAACAGCTGCGCCGCGGAACTGACCGCATAATAACGCCGGTCGGATTCCGCAAGCTTGCTGATGCGGCCGGCGGACGCCGTGGCCGCAGTGATCAGGACAGCCCCGACAGCCGCACAGACCAAAAACGCCAGAAGCGCAAAGGTCAGCGAAGCACCTTTGCGGGAACGAAGCTTATTCATTATCAAATCATGCATGGGCGATTCCTCCCAACCAGGCCGCCGGAAAGTTGAAGGATGTGCTCAAATCATAGCAAGCCTAATTGTATCGATTCATTTTACTATTGATACCAGTCAAAGTAAAGCAGATAATGCCCTCTAAAATGTAAACAAATTGCGAATTATACTCAAATCCAATGAAACCATCGAAATGCTTTTATTGGGGAGTGTTAAAATGCCCCTCCCTCGTCATTGCGAAGCCCCGAAGGGGCTGTGGCAATCCGTTTCCCCTCGAATAGAGGGCGGATTCCTACGCCAGCGTGCGCGCTGGCTCGGAATGACGGGCGGTAATTGCATTTTCTGGCACGCCCGCCTCGCATGCAGTGCGAGGCGATTTGCAGTACCATACGATCTTTTTCCGGCCGAAGGGCCGGAACACTGCGGTGAGACTTCACCGCAGCCATAAAACGGTTTTCAACCGTTTTATGGAAGATCAGTATTATCCCGCCGCTGAGCAGCCGGGCCGGGGGCAAAGGCGATTCCGGGGGCGGAGCCTCCCCGTGCGCCGACGTGGGCGCTGCCGCTTCCCGGGAGGGTTCGTCAGCTGCAATGCGGCGATATTCTCGAACAGATAAGGGGGATTTCCGAACTTCCTGCCGGATTATATGCCTTATAACAGGGATTTCCCGGCCGGCAGATCATTCTGCAGGCCGGGAATATGGTTTTGACCCACGCCGGGCATCCCGCCCGGATGCATGGGGTTCATCCTTGGATCACTTCCTGGCAGAATCGGGAGGCAGACCAGCGTCCACCGTTCCGCCGACCATGGTCTCATAGAAGGTGGCCGTCGCGCTCACGGCCAGGGCCGTCGTCGGTTCGTCCGGCAGGGGATCCCGGATATTCAGATCATAGACGCTGCAGCTGCAGTCGCCGATCATGCAGCGGTAATCCACGCCGGTCAGCTTGTCGATGACGGCCTTCATGGATTCATAATCCGGCGCGTTGAAATCCAGCTTGAAATCGCGGCGGATCTGATCCTTATAGCGGGTCACATTGGTGAACGCCACGGAATACTGCGTCACGGACTCGTTCAGGATGTCGTTCAGCAGCGCCAGCTCCGCCTTGGCGTTGTTGTAGCTGGGCATATAGCTGTCCTTCCCGCCGGAGGTGATCAGGTCGATCTCGTCCTGCATGCGCTGCAGTTCCTTGATCTTGATCCGGACCTCGGTCAGCTCCGTCTGAAGGGCGTTGTATTCCGCGTCGGCCTTGGCCAGGTTCTTACGGACCGGCTGATCCACGAAACGGTAATAGCCGAAGGCCAGAATGATCAGTACCAGAATGACCAGCAGAACTTTTTCTTTCGTCGTTACGTCCCGGCTCATGCTCAGCCCTCCTTCTGCACATTGGTGAGGTAGACGATGATCTGGGCAATGACATTGAAGAGAAGCTCCTTCTCTTCCTCCGTCCCTTCCTCAGCAGCGCCTTCCGCTTCCCCTTCGGCGGGAAGCTCCTGGGCTCCGCCCTCGGCGGGGGCTTCCTCGGCGGGGGCTTCCTCGGCGGGGGTTTCCTCTGCGGCTTCGCCCTCGGCGGCAGGCTCCTCGCCCTCCGCGCCCTCGATCACGGGAGGTTCGTCCTTCTTGATCTCTTGGGTCACGGCGTTCTTCACCGTCGCAAACTCAACCATATCGTCTTCATTCAGCAGCTGGGCCAGCATATTCGTATCCTGCAGGGTATCCAGCGTGACATTGAGGGTCAGCACATTCTGCTTCACATTCCAGCTGTTGAGCTCCGCCTCGGGGAGCACTACGCGCTCGATGAGATCCACAACGTCGCTCCGCTCCACCCGCTGGAGCTCCTCGCTGTTCATATCGGCGAAGGTGTAGTGAGCGTATTTCTCCTTCAGCTCGCCGAAGCTGTCCAGCTTGGCGTTCGCCTGGCTGAGCTGGGTACGGAGGTCGCGGACCTTCTGTTCTTCCCGCTCGACCTCAGCCAGACGGTCCATGACCAGGAACTTGCCGATCGCAGCGGCGACGAGAAGGATCAGGATCACGGCCAGGATGGCGGTGGATACCCGCGTCTTCTTCTGGCCGACGAGAGCCATATTGATGGATTTCTTCACGGGCAGGCGCCCGCGGACGCGATTGGACTTCTTTGAATCATTCATAACTGCAGCAGCCACTCAGCGCACCTCCTGTCTTTATTCCTGCGTAATGCCGATGGCCTGCACCAGGGCATTGCTGTCTCCAAGGAGCCTGCCGCCGGGCAGGAGTTCCTCCGCGGAGTGGATATTCATGCCTTCCAGCCCGCTCTCGATGGCGGCGACCAGGGGAGAGATCGCAGCCCCGCCGCCGCAGAGCCAGATATCGGACAGTGTGCTCTCGGGATTGCTGAAACGATAGAAGTTGAGGGCCCGCATGAGCTCGACGGCGATATTGTTGAAAGCGTTGACGCAGACTTCCTTGCTCTGGCAGTCATCGAAATTGTTCACCACATAGGTGTGGGCCAGGTGCTCATCCACGTTGTAGGCGTCCGCGATGGCGGCGTCCACCACGTTGAGGCCGCTTTCCAGGACGCGGGTGACCTCATGGCGGTCGCCCTTGAACATGTACATCCGGATGGACTGGAAGCCCAGATCCAGGAAGCAGTATTCCCCGCTGCCGGGCTTCTTTGCCGGATCCATATTCCGGATGAGGCCGACATAGGAGCAAACCACCGGCGCCGCCTTTGCCAGCTTGAGCCCGGCCTTGCGGAGCATCAGCCGCGTCTCATCCATCAGGGAGACGGGAGCGGCAACCGCCAGCATATCCATGGTGGCGCCGCCGCCTTCCGCAGCGGTCTCGGCCGCTTCGGTGACGGTGGCCGCCTGCTCCGCTTCGGCCTCGAACGCCTCCAGGGCGTTCTTCTTCTCCTTGGGCTGCTTTTCCTTCTTCTCAGGCTTGGCAGCTGTGCTCTTCACGGCGGATGCTGCGTCGGACAGCATCGCATAGTCGAAGACGTAATTCTTCAACTCCTCCGTGATATAGTCCCTGAATTCATAGGGCAGGTTCAGCAGCAGCTGATCCGAGGACATCACCGGCATGGTGACGTTGCGCACAAACACAGCCTCGTTGGAAAAGGCCACGGCC
>JAEEGL015387933.1_pt1 | contig 15842 bp, 6 predicted proteins | sample 9134231 | NCBI WGS metagenome assembly JAEEGL01 (sample SAMN16246548, study PRJNA631951) | gut metagenome | biome: gut microbiome; feature: rumen; material: fiber-attached | host: Bos | place: Iran: Karaj | collected 2018-10
AAGGCCAAGGCTATGCAGTATGCCATCGACGAGATACAAGAAACATTCGACAATGTAGTTGTTCTTGATGCCGATAATGTAGTACGTCCCGAATTCCTGTCACAACTAAACGTCTTATGTTCTGTTTATGACGCCATCCAGTGCCATCGATGTGCCAAGAATGCCAATAACGATGTAGCAGTACTTGATGGTGCCAGTGAGGAGATTAATAACACCATTTTCCGCAAGGCTCATAATCGCCTTGGATTATCTTCTGCTTTGATAGGATCTGGTATGTGCTTTAATTACGAACTATTCAGAAAGAACGTCTTCAAGCTCTCTACAGCAGGTGAGGACCGTGAAATGGAAGCCCTTTTACTCCATCAGGAAGTATTCATCAAATATGCTCCAGAAATTCACGTGTTCGATGAAAAGGTCAGCAACCAGGATAATTTCCAAAAGCAGCGCATGCGCTGGATGACAGCTCAAGTTCAGAGCCTTATGAGCAATCTTCCAAAGATTCCTGGTGCTTTGATTCATGGCAAAATAAACTTTGTTGACAAGACTATCCAACAGGCTTTGATACCACGTTCAATCCTAATAGTCCTATTAACAGGTATATCCATTTTTGTAACGCTAACCATTCCACAATGGTGTGAAAAATGGTGGATTACATTGGCAATATTAGGGCTATCACTTTTCGTAGCCATCCCAAAGGAAATACGTTTCCGTTCATTCTCAAAAGTCTTTACTATCCCAGGACTAGTTTTTCGGATGCTAAAGAATGTCCTCCATATGGATAGAAAGAATACCGACTTTATTCACACCGAACATACAACATGAGCGAGCGGGTACATAGAAGCGTAATGAATATAAAAGTGGGAATGTTTTTCTACATTCTCTCACTATTCCTTGCTTTTTTTTCCCGAAAAATATTTCTTGACTGTCTAGGTGCAGAATTTATCGGAATGACAGGTATGCTCATGAATATCATGAGTTATTTAAGTGTTGCCGAACTAGGCATTGGCACCAGTATAGTCTACTTTCTATACAAACCGCTTCAGGAAAACAACCATGCGAAAGTTAATGAGGTGATGTCTATGCTAGCATATCTCTATCGGTGCATAGGTATTATTATAGGTGTTAGCGGTCTCATTATTAGTCTATTTTTTCCATGGTGGTTCGGCAATATATCATCTGGGCTTTCTCTAGTTTATTTTGCTTTTTATTCGTTTCTGGCAACCTCAATTTCTGGCTATATTTTTAACTATAAGCAGCTATTGGTTAGCGCCAATCAGAAACAATATATGGTAAATGCATATTTCCAAACCATCAGCATTGTACAAAGTCTTACGCAAATAATACTAGCATATTATTATCGTAACTTATATCTTTGGGTTATTGTTGGCCTGTTATTTACTATCTTGGGGATTATTATGTTTAATATACGCATTCGACAACTTTATCCCTGGCTCGAAATCAGTTTAAAGGATGGCAAACAAAACTTAAAGAGATATCCTGAAGTACTAAAAAAAACACGTCAGATATTTGCCAGAAAAATTAAAGACTTAATTCTATATAAGAGCGACGAAATCCTTGTTGGTGCTTTCGTATCTGTTGTAAAGGTTGCTTTCTATGGCAACTACACAATGATTATAAATAAACTTCTCTTTTTAGTTAACATTTTGTCCGATGGATTAAGTGCAGGTGTAGGAAACCTTATAGCCGAAGGAAATGAGAAAAACATTATGAAAGTATATTGGGAGATGACTGCTGCTCGATTCTTTATTTTGGGAATCATCATCTTCTCACTCCTCATATTTCTACAACCATTCATCGGTTTCTGGCTAGGGAACGAATATCAACTCAATAACCTCATTGTATATCTTCTGATTTTCAACCTTTTTATTCGTCTTCAACCTGCAGCTGTATATATTTTTATAGGCGCATCAGGCCTATATTCCGACGTATGGGCAGCATGGACAGAACTCATCATCAATGTTGTAGTAACGTTGCTACTGGCTCCAACTTATGGCATCGTAGGAATCTTGATAGGTAAGATTGTCAGTTTCTTCTTCATTAGCTTTTTCTGGAAACCCTACTATTTGTTCTCACAAGGATTCCATAAAAGTGTATGGGAATATTGGCGTGGCATGGGCATCTACTATGTACTGTTCGTTATTTTTGCCATTTTATCTATCCTCATAAAGCAAACAATTATTAGCCAACATTCAGCATCGCTTTTTTCGCTATTATTGTATGGTATTTTAGTTTTCATCCCACTGCTACTCCTTTATTTCATTGTGTTATTCCAATTCTCCAAAGGCATGAAGTATTTTGTAGCCCGAAATGCGCAAATCCACAAAATTATGACACGAATTACATACTAAATTGTCGCTTATGAAATCCATCGTCATCATATTCCCTTATTTTGGAACTCTTCCTGCACAATACAAGATGTGGCGGGCCTCTGCCGTTCGCAACCCTTCGGTCGATTTTATGTTTTTCACAGACGCCGATATACAACCTGCCGATAACATCATCGTACACAAAATGACATTCGCAGAATTCTGTCAACTCGTACAGAAGGCATTTGATTTTAAGATTGTGCTCGACCGTCCTTATAAACTCTGTGAATATAAACAGGCTTATGGATATATCTTACAGGATTATATCAAAAACTATGATTTCTGGGGGTTCGGCGATCTCGACCTTGTATATGGCGATATCCGTACCTTCCTTACAGAAAAAATACTAAAGAAAAAATTCCTATTAGGCTGGGGACATCTTACTCTATTACACAATGATGAAGATGCCAATACATACTTTATGAAAAAAGTATCAGGCTACCAAAACTACCAAGATGCTTTTACTACAAAGACAATAACATTCTTTGATGAATACGGCTATAAAGGTTGCAGTGACAAGTGGCGTGATTGCAGACCTGATGATTGTTGGCTGGAATGGCCATTCGACAATGCCTCAAAACCAAAGCAGTCCTATCATTTCAATAGTCAGAATCGCGGCTGGAAACAGGTGATATTTGAACATATCGGCAACAAACTATATATGATTCGATTCAATGATGGGAAACTAGAAAAGCGAGAGTCATTATACGCCCACTTCCAGCACCGTAGTTTTATGACGGATCGGGTTACCGACTATCAGCATTTCCTTGTTACCCCAAGAGCAATTATCGACTATCCTCGCCATCTTGTTTACGTTCGCCTCCGATGGTATTGTCGTAATCGCTCGTGGATAACCAAATATTATCAGTGGAAAGATCTTATCATTTGGAAATTAGGACTTAGTAAGAACAAATAACCTACGATTATGAATATTGCAATTTTAACCTGTGGAATGCTTCCCATCCCAGCTGTACAGGGGGGAGCAGTAGAGAACAAAATAGATTTTTGTTTAGAGTATAATCAGCAAAAAAAAATTCATCACATCACTGTATATAGCCCATGGCACAGAAAAGCAGTGAACCATCCTGCCGTTTCATCGGATGTTAACCGATATGTATTTATTGACGTCGACAGCATTTGCGCAAAGATAAAGAGAAGACTCTATGGTTTCTTCCATAAGGATGAGTACTACAACTATTTTATAGAGTATTACTTTGAACAAGTTTATGCCGACCTTCGCAAACATAATTTCGACCGTATTGTATTAGACAATTGCCCTGGATATGTGTGTAAACTATCGCAGCGAGGATACAAGAACATTGTATTACGTCTAGGAAATGATTTGCTCAACTCTTCTTCAAAATGGCACGATATTATTTTCAACAACACAAGAAAAATAATGACCTGCTCAAACTACATTAAAGAACGAGTAGCCACAATTCAACAGGACAAAAAAATACAAACATTATATAATGGAATAGATGTTAAGGCTTTTTCAAAGAAAAATCCACAGATATGTCGCAAAGACATCGGTATATCTGAAGAAGATTTTTTGATTGTATTCAGCGGTCGAGTCAACAAGGACAAGGGCGTATCCGAACTGATAGAAGCATTACTAAAACTCCAAGATAAATCCAATATCAAACTCATGATTATTGGTAGTACTTTTTTTGCAAATGCAGCTAATGAAGATGACTTTGTAAATTCATTGAAAGAAAAAGCAAAAAAAATTGCCGACAAGATTATCTTCACAGGCTATATAGATTATAACCAGATGCCCTCATATCTACAACTGGCAGATATTGCCGCCCTACCATCCATGTGGGAGGAACCTTTTGGATTAACCATTGCAGAAGCATTAGCAGCCGGACTGCCTTTGATTACCACAAAAAGCGGAGGAATACCTGAAATATGCGAAGGTGTTGCCACCATCGTAGATCGTGAGAATATCGTTGAAAATCTTACAAATGCCATACTCGACCTCTATGAGCATCCAGAGAAAAGAAAGCAGATGTCAGAAGCATCCATTGAACGCGCAAAACAATTCGACAAAGAAATATTTGTAAACAATTTCTTTAAACTAGTAGAGGAACTATAATGACACTTTTGGTAGGTGAATTCTGTCGCCTATCATCTTGTGGAACTCCATGGTGAAATGATTATTCATACCAGAGAAGGCTGTGAACGTCATTTCACCAAAATAAATTTTTCCATTTACATTGTAAAGATCAACACGAACCTGCGTAAAACCCTGACTAATCTTCTCCGCAATCTCTATCATCTTCTCCAAATTCTCTGGACGTGGAACTGGTCTATATTCCACGCCTGGATCGGCTAGATATTGGGGCATCTGTTTCCAAGTATGAATATCATAAAGATCGTAGATAGTCTTTCCTCCCCCACTTCCACTATCCAGTTTCCTGTCATAGCATACAAAATCGTATTGTGCTTTGCCATCAATACATCTAATTTTGTGGTCAACTGTAGTTTCTGAAGAAAACTCATCTGTATTATCCATCTCTATCAGACTCTCTGCCATCACACGTGGTTTGATAGAAGTGTAGTGTGGTTCACATGAGGCATAACCGTATCTCACATCAAGGTGTTTCTGAAGAAAGTCGATAACCTCTTTTTTGTTCATCCTACTTTTATCACGTATGATAATAGTACTTCCACAATCATGCGTACACTTTAACACGAACTTTTCTGGCAATAGGTCAAAATCAATATCAGCAGCACGATTCCATATACCATAACATTCCGTTAGGATATCCTTAAGACCAAGACTCTCTATATATTTTCGGACTTCAAACTTATCAGTATATTCTGTCCACTTTGAAGTATCGGTCATTACCGCCATCCACGTAATTTTTTCATTCAATGTACGCGGATTCTTCCATGGAAACTTTTCTCTATAAAAACGATTCCACTTCATTTCAAACGCTTTCTTCGGATTAGTATCAATGAGCTTACGCCATTTATCAGTATTCTCTACATAGTGGATAAAATATAAAGCCTTTAACGACCTTATTGGATGCAGCACAGATTTAGCGCGTAAACGAAATTTATATGAGAAAAGATTCATATTACACTTTATTAAAACGACACAACATTTAATATCTAAAACTCTGCAAATATAGTGATTTTTAGAAACAAATCCAAATAAATAACAAAAAAATCGTGTGAAGTTATGCACTTCACACGATTTATATAGAATTCTTATAGAGAATTATTCAAAAACCTTTCCTGATACAGGCTTGGTGTACCAATTGGTAGTTAGGATAGGATTGGCACCCCAATTATTAAACTCGCTATAAGCATCCGTTATACGAACCGTCTCCACAGGATACTTAAAATCGAAAGGAATCATAATTCCATGTGGATCTTGGCCTTTTAAAGATAACTTAATTGTATGCTTTGTTGTTGCATCGTAAATATACGGCTGATTTTCTTCATCTAAGAAGCTAAATGATTCACTAACAGTTTTCCGAGCAGTAATAGGGTTGAGTTTCACTGCACCCTTCTCTGTATTTACAAACTGCTTAGGCGCCTTTCCAAAGAGTGAATGAATCTCGACATCATCCTTAATATCGCCAGCATTAACGTTCTTAACAAACAGTTCGTCGTATGCACCACAAGCTACAATAGAATACTCAACTGTTGTTTTATCAATGCGTTTTGCCTTGATAACAACGTCATTCAAGTCATAATCACCTTTCTGGGTATCCTCAAAGCAGAAAGTATAGGTATTATACTCAAACTCATGAGTTGTATAAATAGGTTCTAGACTTCCCTCTACCTCCAAAAGGATATCATTAAAGTCTGTATCAGTACCAGATTCCCAACACATCAAAACGCGATCATTAACCTTTAACCATGTGGCACGAGGACTATTAAGTGGTAACCCCTTATCCTTGAAAGAAGTTTTGAAATTTGTTTTATCATAATTATTAATATCTACATTCAAACGTCCATCAAAATAGAGTTCTCCCTGTTTTTTCTTCCCTTCGTCAGTAGTTTTTGCACGTACCATAAAACCTATCTTATAGCCTTTAGGGAATTGAAATTTACCTTCTGTTCCTTCGGCAGGAGTCTTGCTATCACCAAAATAGAGACATGCATAGCTAATAGTCTTCTCAACAACATCATTTTTATCGCCTATAAAATGATTGCCAAAAGGAATCAACTTATACTTTGGTAAACTCTGCAAGAAAGCAACTTTATCAGCCGCATTCTCCAAATCTGAAGGTTTGAAATAATAATAATACAAATCAGAATTAATAACCTCTTTATATCCACCATCATTCTTATAGATAGGAGAAATAACAATTGGCCCTTCATCACCCGTCGTAATGCGATATGCATTATCATCTGTATAACCTGCTTCCATTACCTTTGTCAAGTTATTCAATTTTTTACTATTTGGCAAGTATGCAAATACCAAATCTCTTACCGTTGTATTATACTCATCAGAATAGGGTTCTGCAGCAATCTGCATGCGATCATAATCAGCATCAGCAAGCATATACAACTTCTCATCAGGAATCCATCCACGATCCGCAGCAAATGAACTCTCAATCTTACCAATAGTAAAAATGCCACTAGGAACAGAAACAGTTCTGGTAGTAGCTCTTGTTTTTGCCACCTGATCAAAAGTCACACTACTACCTTCTACCTTTTTATAATAGCAACCTTTTTCTGTATAAAAAGCCACATATAATCCTTCATTCTTTTTGGGAACATCATAATTCAGAGTAACAGATGACTGATTTTGGGTCTCGGCCACATTCAATACTGCCATTGAACTATAGGCCTCACCATCTTCATCAGTCTGATTCAACAAAGCCATCACTGCAACTTTAGTTACAGCAGAGGTGACATGAATTGTTACAATGCCACTTTCGGTAGAAATCCAATCCTGATTAGCAGGAATTGTAAAGCCCAGAATATCTTCTGCATGATTCTTTATTTCTTCATCAGTCACCCCTGAATTCGAGGGAGTTGGCTCTGGCTCTGGTCCTTCAAAACCTTTAACACAGCTAGATAATATCATGCCAAGGATCACAAACGAGATTAACTGTTTCATAATTTCATTCTATTTAAAAGATTAATTTGATTATTTTCTGCAAAAATACAAAAAGTTATCCTAAACAGAAAGAAAAAACCTACAAAACCATTATAATTAACTTTTATTAACCATACACTACCGTTAACCAACATGATTTCGTCCCTGTAGTAGATACATTTTGAAGTATTTCCTAGTCAAAATTTGGATGTATAAAAAAAAATCGCTACATTTGCAGCGTGCAAAATAAAAAACAATATATTATATGAAGAAAAACAGTTTGTTTAAGATGTATGGTGCACTTGCGTTTGCATTTTGCCTCACAACCCAAGTGTCGTGCATAAAAGAGCCCACTAATAGCGGTATAAGATCTGAAGTTGAAGTTCCAGGAGGTGCAATCAACTACTTTACGAATAGCATGGACTTTGATTTTGATGGTGGCGAAAAAGTCATGTCATTTAAGGTTAATCTCAAATGGAATATGGAAATTGCTAACACCCAAAATGGAACGCAGTGGTTAAGCGTTACCCCACCCCAAGGCAATTCTGGAAATAATAAAGTGACCTTTACCGCACAGGAAAATCCAACTTACGAAGATCGTAATGTGGTGGTTCGATTCTTAGCTGGCGATACCGTGCGCAACATCAGGGTGAACCAGAAGCGCTTAGAGGCCATCACACTAACAACTGATAAATTCGAAGTTCCGGTCACTGGTCAGAAATTAGATATTGAGGTTAATCACTCAATGGATTTTGATTATACCATCCCCGAGAACTATAAAGGATGGATTCACAAAGCCACAAGTGCCACTCGTGGTTTGTTAGAAAAGTCAATAGTTACTTTCACTATCGATCCCAGCGAAGAATACGAAAAACGTGAAGGAAAGATCTACTTTACTGCAGGAAAAGAGCAAGAAGTAGTCACCATCTATCAGGCTGGCGAAGGCAGAATCGTTCTTACACAAAACGAGTATAATCTTACTGCCAACGAGCAGGAATTCACCGTTGACGTCAGCAGTAACTTTGATTTCAGTGTAACCATGCCTGATGTAGAATGGTTAAAGGAGAGCACCAGCCAAACGCGCGGTATGTCGTCGCATACCTTAAAATTCAAGGTCTCAAAGAACGATGATTATAAAGCCCGCTCAGCTAAGATAAAGATCTCTGACAAGAATAGTTCCAAATTTGAGGAGATTGTTATCAACCAAGCATCAATAGGAGCCATCATCACTTTAGACAAGAGCGAATATACAGTAAATAGCGAAAAGCAGGATCTCGACATCGAAGTAAAGAGCAACTTCGACTATACTGTTGACTTACAGGGCGCCAGTTGGATTAAGCAGCGTAAGAATAGTACCCGTGGTGTAACAAGCCGACTGCTTAAGCTCACGATCGATGAGAACAAAAACAACGAAGCACGAACGGCAAAGATTAAGCTGTACGACAAAAATGGCACAGCTTCCGAAGAAATCACCATCACCCAAGGTGCCAAGAGTGGTATAGAGGTTCCTACCAAGGAGTTTACTGTAGATGAGCTTGGTGGCATCATCACAATTAAGGTTAATGCCAATGCAGTATACAAGCTAACCTCTAATAACGATTGGATTACCATACCAGCAAATACCCGTGCCCTTACACCTCACGAACATCAGGTTACCATTGCAGCGCTTGGCGATGCCGAAGACAGAGATGGCACCATCACCGTTTCAAACGAAGACTTGAACTACACTGCCACCATCACCATCAAGCAGCGTAACACCTTCTATTTCGAGAATAAGAGTATCGACATTCTTGTTGGTAAGGAGAAAGCTTTCACTGTTAAGAACACCACCAAACAGAGCGTTGAATGGAGCAGTAGCAACACGGCAATAGCAACAGTTGGTACTAATGGATTTGTAAAGGGCATCAAGAAAGGTACTGCTACAATTATTGCAAAAACTGCAGATGGTAAGCATACAGCAACCTGCAAGGCAAACGTCTGCGAGATAACAGACATGATTACCATTAAGAGCGGCGGCACCCCAACCAAAGAAGGCGATCTTATTAAGTCTGGCAGTCAGATAAAATGGGCCATCAAGAACAACAGCCCAGTAAAAGTCACTTTAAAGAGCATGCAGTTGCAAGGTAATGCATCAGGCGAAATCGGTAATGAGGTTTATATAAACGAAGATCTTGCCGCTGGTAGTTCTGTAACTAAAAACACTACACTTGAAGCTTCTGGTGGTTTTCACTTGCCAATAACCTGTCATTTCGTATTTGTATATGAGAATAATGAATATCCAATAGACGCCAAATACGAATAAAAAAAAAGAAGATGGGAATCGTTTTTGATTCCCATCTTCCTTTTATTACTTAACCATTACCTTCTTACCGTTTACGATGTAAACACCCGATGGCAATCCGTTAAGCGTTGTTGTGTTAGCCTTAACCTTACGTCCCTGCAGATTATAAACGTCGAATGGACTACCCTCCAATACCACCACTCCATTGATGGCAGTAGTACCAATAGCGTAGATTTTCTTGAATTCATTCCATCCTGCAGCCTTCTTATAGGCATCAACGCTTCCTGCTGGTACATAAAGTATACAGGTTTCTTTATTAACACCTTCGAATACCGAGCTACCACCAGCTCTTGTCATTCCACGCGCTCCAGCAACTGTTGGTAAAGCAATAGGTGTTACAATATTCACAGTGATTGACTTCAGATTCTTACAACCAGCAAATGCCGATGCACCAATCGAGGTGATGCTGCTTGGAATAACAATACTGGTCAAATCAGTATTATCAGCATAAGCTTTTTCAGCAATACCAGTTACTCTATAGTCCGAACCATTAATAGTAACAATTTCATCGATAGTCGCATCACCTTTCTCATTAGAACCATCCCAGATTTTGGCCTCATGAGTAACTTCATCAGTGATGTATTGACCAGAAGGATCATCCTCTACCGAAGTAGTAATTCCGAGAATATTATTCCCAAATTGCTTCCAATAATCATGATTCTTATAGGCTGTTACAGCATCCTTTGGCACATTTACGGTAACGCTATATGATGGGAATGCATTAGTACCTACCGTTGGAGGAATTGTTCCCTCACAAGTAATAGATACCAGGTTATTACATCCATCAAAGGCATTAGCACCAATATATTGAATATTCTTAGATAATGTCAGAGCTTCGATATTCGTTTTACCTTTAAATACCGTCTCCGCAATAGATGTTACTGCAAATTCATCCTTACCAATCTTGAATGTAGCTTTTATCGTTACTTTCTCGTTAACATTGCCTACCTTAGTAAGAACGGCTTTCTTGTCAACTGTAGAATAAACATAAGTCCATCCATCTACAACCGTTTCCTTCTTATCTCCTACAAAAATATTCAAGAAGTTCCAGCCCTTACTTCTATATGCATCTACATTAGACGAAGGGATAAATAAGGTTGCCGTATTGTTGACGAATACATTCTTGCCAGTGATATCAATAGGAGTCACAATCTTACTCTCTATCCACTTCAGCTTACTACAAGCACTGAACGTCTCAGCATCAATGGCTTCAACTCCCGATGGAATGATCAGACTCTCCATATTAGTCTTGCCCGTAAAGGCCTGTTTTGTAATAATCGATACGGTATAAGAGTTTACAGAAACAGGAATCTCCACAACAGAAGGGTTAGCATTATACTTCTTCAATATAGCCTTCTTATTGCCACTATTGTCAGTATAGCAGTCAAACGTCATGCTATTATCTGTTGTTACGACATCCACAAATTTACCTTCAGCAACATAGGCAAAATTATTCCAACCAGCTATATCATAATTAGATTTGTGGCCCTGTGGAACGAACAACGTGGCAGCAGACGGGAATATGTTCGCATTTGTAGCTGTTGGATTATCAATAGCACTCGACACATAAGTGATACTATTACAGCCACTAAACGCAGTCTGATCGATGGTTTTCAGCGTAGCAGGCAGCCAAACCATCTTCAGGCTATTACAGCCCTTAAATGCATTAGGACCGATAGCCTCCACTTTGTATGCAGCACCGTCAATCGTTACCGAACCATCAATAGAAATCTTGGTTATAGTGGTAGCTGCCTTAGTGATAGTAGCAGTACCTACACCTACCAGATAATCATAGGTCAGATCACCCACTGTAGCAGTCTTCTTTTCACCTTGAGCCCAGTTTTTAAATTCCTTCCAACCATCTGTATCTTTGTACTTAGCCTCAGTTGATCCATCTTCATCGTAAGGAATATAAACTAATGCGCCATCGGATTCATATCTATCTTCAGGGAATACATTTTCATTAAACTTGAACAGATTTTCCTTCGTCACCTTACTAGTGATAACTGCCAGTTTCGTACACAGTTTAAATGCTTCATCCTCAATCTTACTCAAGGTTTCTGGGAATACTATCTTCACCAGATTCTTACTATCATTACTATTAAATGCATCCTTACAGATAGTGGTAACTTTATAAACGGTATCGGTATTGTCCAATTTTACCGTAGATTGGATATCCACAACAGAAGGATCATTAATATCAGCCTTTGTCAAGATAGCAACTTTGGCGTTCTCACCATTATCCAAGCATTCAAATGTCAGTTTGTTCTTACCCTTTTCATCTTGGTCTTTCTTAGTTGTTACACCTACAAAGTAACCCTCCCTTCTAATCGGGAACGTCTTCCAGAAATCACTTGTATCATAATCTGCCAATGCACCTCCAACAGGAACATAAACTGTGGCCTTTTTAGGATAGAACACACTCTTGCCAATGTTAGGAGATTCGATTGGAGTTCCACGCTTAGTACAGATAAAATCAATATTAGTATTATAAAAAGCTTTATCCGCAATACTCTCTAACGATTCTGGAAGCCAAACTTTGTTTAAGCTACTGCATCCATCGAAAGCCGACGTTCCGATTGATTTAACGTTTTCTTCAATCTTCACAGTTTTTATACCTGTAAGATCCTTGAAAGCATTAGCAGCGATAGCAACCACTTTACACTCCAGTTTTTCCGTAGATTCGCCCTCACCGACCGTAATAGTAATAGAAGACCGTATAGTAATATCTTGATCCAACTGGCCCTCTGCACCTTCAACCAAAATGGCTTCTTTATCACCAGTTGCACAGACATAAGACATACCATTTTGTATATCAGTCTTTCTTTCTCCAGCATAGATGTGTGCAAAGTTCCATCCTGTTTTATAAACATCAACAAGATTAGCATCCTGAACACTGGGGACAAACAGTATGGCATCAGGTAACGACAATTTGATATCGTTAATGACCTCGATTGAATCAATCTTACTTACGACCTCTGACAGATTTTTGCAACCTTCGAAAGCATAAGAATCAATAGACGTCAGAGAAGCAGGCAGTTCTACCAACTTCACATCAGTATTACCACTAAACGCTTTGCTTGCAATAGCAACCACATCATAATCCTCAGCAGAATCACCTTCGCCAATAGTTATCTTAGAAGGTATGGTTATCATACCATCCGTCGCTTTTGTTTCTGTCGCATCAACCAGTATAGCTTCCTTAGTATCAACACCTGTAAAGCAAGCAAAAGTCATACCATTCCATGGCTCTAACGTTCTTTCTCCCTCGTAGATTTGCGCATATTCCCAAACGTTTTCATATAAACTCTTTTTGGGAACATATAATGTAGCATATGGGAAAGACTGTTTATTACTTGTAATAAAGTCATTGTCTTGACTATAGCACACCACTTCTGCCAGATTATTGCAACCATTAAAAGCATTCTCGCCTATCGATGTCAGCGTAGATGGCAGTTCAAGTTTCCTAAGATTACTACAATCCTTAAAGGCATTAGTACCGATGGTTTTAATATTCTTGCCTATCGTTACCGATTTAACAGCTGTATTACCACTGAGTATTTCCTTTTCAATATCTATTACCTCATAATCCTTCTCCCCAATAGTAATTGTACCAGGTATAGCAACAACGCCATTCTCATCTATAGCATCTTCTGTTATACCTATCACAATAGCCTGCTTATCGCCATAGACATACTCCAACCCATCCTTGGTTGTTGTCTTTCTATCACCTTCTATGATATGCAAGAATTTCCATTCTGCGGTTTCATAATCATCTCCAGTCCCTTGGGGAACATACAATATAGCATTAGCTAAAGATTGCGCATTACCCTCAATATTTTCTTTTGTTTTAATCTTACTAATTACCTCTGTCAGACTACTACAGCCATCGAAAATATTAGCACCAATAGTTGTCAGAGTAGAAGGCAGCTGGAAATTCTTCAAACAACTACAGTTTTGGAAAGCGTATTCCTTAATCGTTTCAATTCCTTCAGGAAGAACAATATCCACGAACATAGTATTATTAGCAAAAGCTTCTACTCCAATAGACTTTAAAGTTTGTGGTAATTCAAACTTCTGCAAACTACTACAACCCTTAAAGGCATTGTCGCCAATCGTTTCAAGGTTCTTTTCAAGATTCTCAGCGAAAGTTAATTCCGTAAGTTGAGTATTACTACTAAAGGCACCATCACCGATATTCTTGAGAGTAGATGGCAGTAACAACTTCTTTAACTTACTGTTCTTAAATGCCTCCTTCTCAATCGTCACAATACCCTCTGGCAATCTTTCTATTTCACCTAAATCTTTCCCACTGAATACAGACTCACCAATGATTGTCACATCATATTCTTCACCCTCGTATGATACAGGGGTAGTAATCTGGGTTGCCGTTGATTTAGTCAGCACAGCTGTCTTTCTGTCACCTATCTGTTGTTTAATATATATATATGTAATATCATTACCAGAAGGTGTTTCATAAACATAACGTCCCTCATACTTTCTTGAGAAGCTCTCCCACCCAGCTTTACCTTCAACTGTAGCCAGTGTTCCTGTTGGTACAAACAGAATTGCCTTATTATATGTAGAGAACACTTCAGTATTATTATCCAATGGGAGTATTGTCTCTGTACTTACACGTGTCAAATTACTACAGCCATTGAAAGCCTTACTTCCTATACTAGTAAGTGATACTGGCAGCCAAACCATCTTCAAACTTGTACAATTTAAGAAAGCACCAGCACCAATGGTCGATAAAATCGTGTTTATCGGCAGTTCGATATTTGACAGATTGGTACAGTTCTGGAAGGCTCTGGAATCAATAATTGTCAGATTCGAGGGTAGTTTGATAGATGCGAGATTAATGCATCCCTTAAAGGCTTCAGTCCCTATCGTTAAATTCTTATCGCCTTCTTCGACAATCAAGGCTTCAATTTTATTTCCATTTGTTATTTTCGTCGGGGCAATTGTTATAACATCATAAAACACATCACCAGCATCAAGTTTATATCTACTTTCTATAGTGAGTGTTCTTTGATCTACATTAGAATTTTCCGGGAAACTAATCTCAATAACTTCTGCTTCATGGGTTCCTGTATGATATTTAAATTTCAGGCTATTCTTATCGCCCATGAAATCAGACACCTCCCACTTGCCTTCTTGATACTTTCCTATCAACTTAAACCAACCTCCCATTTCAGAAGATGTATACGTATCTATACTTCCATCAGGAATATAAACTGTCACATATTCTTTGCCAAGTGAATAAGTCTTATCAGAGAAAACATTTTCTGCAATTTTAAACAAGCGTTCTGCTTTTATGTCAGAAATAATCTCACTGATAGCTTCACATCCACTAAACGCCTGTTCGCCAATAGATGTCAGAGAATTGGGCAATTCAATCTTTGTCAATTTTGCACAGTCTTTAAAAGCGAACTTACTAATTTTAGTTACCTCGTATGTTTCCTCACCACCTCCAGTCTTAACATAATCATTTATCAATGCTTCTGTAATATTGGTAGAAATTGGTTTGGTAAGTATAGCAAACTTCTTATCAGGAGTTTCGTTACCATCTCCCTTTACAGTATAGCATGCAAATATCATTTCACCATCTTCCACGTCCTCATCATACCATCCTTTAATTATATTCGAGAACCTATTCCAGCAGCCAGTATAACCTTCTGTTGATGGAACAAACAAAGTTGCAGTATTAACCTCCGGGATTGAGAAAATATCATCACTCATCGACTTTGGAGATTCCATCCTACTACATACATGCGTTATAGCATTACAGCCATCAAAAGCTTTTGAGCCAATAGATGTTAACGACTTTGATAGCCAAACTTTCTGAACACTCGAGAAGCCTCTAAAGGCATTAGCACCAATCTCTGTAACAGAATCAGGGATGACCAGGTTCTTAACATCCGATTTCGTAGGATATTCATTGAAAGCATTATCAGCAATCTTGGTCACCTTATAGGTCTTTTCCTTGATTACGACTTCGCTTGGAATCAATAACTCACCCTTCTCGTCTATCTTTTTGGTTGTACGC
>JAEEGL016309571.1_pt1 | contig 15842 bp, 14 predicted proteins | sample 9134231 | NCBI WGS metagenome assembly JAEEGL01 (sample SAMN16246548, study PRJNA631951) | gut metagenome | biome: gut microbiome; feature: rumen; material: fiber-attached | host: Bos | place: Iran: Karaj | collected 2018-10
GCCCCGGCAAGCGCATTTGGAACGCCAAATGCTATGCTTGCAAGGACATCCCAGGATACTGCGTATCCCTCGGGATGTCCGTCTTCTGTTAGGCGTAGTCCTTTCGGGAACCAACCTTGCGGCCACCGCCGCTGTACGATACCCGCGGGCCACAGCCCGGCGCCCGTCCCCGTCCGGTCCCTACGGACCTGTTCTTGCTTCCTGTGTCCAGCCAACATGTGTACTGGAAGAATGACGAATCTTCATCTTCTGAACCTCCTTTCCTATCTTTCTGTCCCCTTCCCGCCGCAGCGGTGCGATACGATCATCCCCTGGCCTCACCTCCTTTCCGCAACTTCGCGCCAAGTTGGCGCGAAGTCGACCGCCTTCAACTTCCTGCCAACTTGGCAGGAAGTTTGATCACGATTGGTTCCGAACTTCCCGCCAACTTGGCGGGAAGTCGATCTGTGTTCGCCTGAAAATTCCGGACAACTTGTCCGGAATTTCTGTTGTTGGTCTCCCCCTCAGAAATGGGGGACAAGTTGTCCCACATTTCCAGTAACGTGCTTTCATAAAAAAAGTAGCGCCAACTTGGCGCTACTTTATTACGATGGGCTTCTCTAAAATGTGCGCCAACTTGGCGCACATTTTTGCCTTCGACCCGGCCAGATAATTCGTGCCAACTTGGCACGAATTTCTAACTTCGGATCAACTTGATCCGAAGTTCCGGGAGAAAAAACTTGGACCATCATGGTCCAGGTTTTCACCTCTGTCCAACTTGGGCAGAAGTTCCTGGCGCAAAACGGTGACCATCATGGTCACAATTAACTTCTGGTCAAGTTGACCAGAAGTTGCCTGTAAATGGTCATCGGAAATTGTGGCCAACTTGGCCACAATTAACTTCAGGACAAGTTGTCCTGAAGTTGAAGTCCCTTTACTTCATCCCAACTTGGGATGAAGTCGCCCCATTTCAACTTGTGGCCAACTTGGCCACAAGTCGCCAGATCCGCCTCTTTTAAAAAGTCTCGCCAAGTTGGCGAGACTTTTTAACTTCGTCCCAACTTGGGACGAAGTTGATGGTTGAAATTTAATCCCATCATGGGACGAATTTCCTCGCTCACTTCCGCCCAAGTTGGGCGGAAGTTGCTGCAGAAAAGTTGGGCCAACTTGGCCCAACTTCTGTCCGTATCTTTCCTCGGAATAATTCCCGGCAACTCGTTGGGAATTAATGGGGACCATCCCGACCCATGGTTTCACTTCGGACCATCATGGTCCAAAGTTCCAGATCATCATGGATACTGTGCCCATCATGAGCACAATTAACTTCTGTTCATCTTGAACAGAAGTTACCCACAATAATTGTTCCCATCGTGGGAACAATTTCGATGGTCCTTCATCTCCGAAACTTGTGACCATCATGGTCACAAGTCGATAGACGGGTCGCTTCGTTACCATTTGTACAGTCTTGGGAAAAATGTGTCCCAACTTGGGACGCATTTCCGAAGCAATCGTCCCCTAACTTCCCGACAAATTGTCGGGAAGTTGCTGCCTCAAAAATTATTCCCAAGTTGGGAATAATTATCTCTCTGACTTCCGCTCAACTTGAACGGAAGTTGTTGTAAAAAATTCTGGCCATCATGGCCAGAATTATCGGTAAAAAAAGAACCCTTACACAATATAAGGACAGTTGGAACGCCATTTTGTTCCAGAAATAATAATATATTTTACACGACACGTTTCTGGCGTCGGATCGCGTCATAGTCAAAATACGGCTTCTTCTCCTGCTTCTTTCTGAATCCCAGATCCTCCCCGGACCAAAGTTCGTAAGCCCTGCCGATCCTCTGGATACGCTTATGGACCGCGCTGTGGGTAGCATATCCAACCTGTTTTGCGATCTGTTCCAATGTGTACCCTCTGCCTCGCAGATAAATGATCTTCTGATCCGTAGGCGAAAGGGTGTCATAAAATGCCTTGCCGTGCAGATTGGCAACGACTTCCTCCTCTGTGTCGTCCTCCGCCGCCAGGGCCATGATCTTGGAATAATATCGAGGATAGTTCGTGTTCTGGACAATGACCCCATAGTAGAAATCAGGATGCTTTGTTCGCCAGTGATACCATTTTCGCCAGAAGTTTCGAAGTCGCCGATTATGATTCTTCACTTCCAGGTTAAAGTCCTCTTCGCAGGGCATCTCTTTACATGCTTCGAGCACTTTCCACGGATCAGCGTCGCCAAACACCGTGGACATGATCTCCTCCATCATCATGTCCGCGAAATAAACCCACAGGTCTTCCTGATATGTGTCGCACTCCGGAGGGGAAAACAGATCCTGATTCGTCTTCATGATCCTCAACTGCTGCAGCCAGAACAGCCAGGACTCTGTATCATAAGCCATGATCCTTTGAGGCGCATCGGGGGAGTAATACTTGACCCATCCACTCATGTCCATAGCGATCCAGGCCAGCTGGGCCATGCCTTCGCATACAGCCTCTCTAAACAAGTTGCTTTCGATCAGTTCCAAATGCTCGGGACGCTGAAACAGTGCGCTGGGCCGACGAGGGAGCCAATGCTTATCCTTCTCATAATGCATCAGCATAAAGCCCGGCAGCCAGTAATACGCAGGAATGAGCTCGCTGTTTTGGATCACATGCTCGGACCCATCCGGCAGCTCCATAACAACTCGATCATCGCTCAAAATATGGAAATTCAAAGGGCGTGAGCCTCCTTTCAAGCTTACGCCCTCATCATACCAAACTTATTGACCCATTTGCAGGACAATTATTCCTGCTCTCACATATAGTCCCAAAAACCGTATAAATAGATGGAACTATCATCAAAGGAAGTCATTCTCAATTTTAACTATTGACAGCCGATGGAATCTTTTCTGCGATGGCTGTGTCGTCGAAGTTTGCCTGACGGCAGGATGGTCAGGTGGCGTTTCGTCGCCTTGCCCTGACGAACGATCTCCCCTTAATCAGTCAATGGTTTAGATGCAGAAGAGTAAAAATCATTTTATTCATAGAGAAAAGCGCAGATTCGGCATTGAATCTGCGCACTTGCTTATACAGTTATCAAGTAATATATTTCATAAGCAAACTAAAGATTTTCTTGCTTTTTTCCAAAGGCTATCTCATATAGTTTATTTGCAAAAGCAATAAGATGTTGGTTTGTATCCTTTAAATCAGTTACAAGCTCATCGTACTTTGGATATCTTTTTTGAATCTCTTGTGGTGACTCTGTACTATTGTTTTCTTCGTATTTGTACCATGATCTATACTTTGCTTGCCATTTTGTTAAGTGTGGGCGAAGACCTTCATTCAATACTTTTGTCGTAACATTAACCAAGTCAGATGCATCCTGAAGGCAATTGCCGGGAATAGACTTAAACAATTCCCTTATGGCAGAAAAAGCTGCGTACCAAGAATCAAGGATTTCAATAATTACATCATCCTCTTCAATAGGAATTGCTAGTTTTCTTGTCGTCAGTTCGACCCATAATTGATAAGCTATTTCCTGAACTTCATTTCCACAAGTTAATGTACAGGAGAAGTCATTTAAACCAATTTGTATTCCCTCTAAAGTTACTCGTCGACTTGTTTTCCTTTTGAACAGTTTTTTTGCTCCCTTTACTACAAAGAAACTAACAAAAGCAAAAACCAATATGGCAAACCAGTTTATGCGCAAATCGATTTCATACCAATTTGTGAACGCAATACTAAATATAGAAAAGGGAGCTAAAACTATCGATTTAGACATAAGAACGCACATAACAATCACCCCAGATTTCTTTGCATTTGCAGTCTGCTGTTATCGATTTTATCCTTTCTTTCAATTCGGTTTTTAAATGCGTCATCGATAATCCGCATAAAATGAGAGATAAAATAATCCCAAGTATAGATATCGGCATAGCCTGAATTCACATTGTCAGCCAACCTTGCCGGAAGATTTGCAGGATAATACCGGTTATTGGGTTCCATCGGGAACTCAGGAAGCAGAACGCCTATTAACCCAGAGCTTCCATTTATACTCCCGCTTAGCCCTGCGTATATTTCCCAATCCACGTGCTTTCGCTTTTTTGTGTTTGGACCAACAAGCACGACTACGACAGAAGAACTACTTACTTTTTCTTCACGAATAAGACGTTTTATGTATTCATCACTATTATCTGGATTATATTCTCCATCCATTACTGACTTGTTAATTATTCCGCTACTCAGGTACTGGTCAATGTAGTTTTTATACCATTGATCATCGTAGTGGTAGAAACTAATAAAAACCTTATGTTTCTGTTGCGAATAGTAATACATTTTCCCTCCTATATCATCTATCAACGTAATGATCCAACAATAATCTGTTGATGGCATTTAGTTCTTTCCTTAAAAACAAACCATTATATGGATTATAAGTTTTCGAATACTCAAGAAAATCTCTGATATTCATCAAAACCTTCTCTGTTTTTAAAAATGAAGGAATATCTTCTGTTCCCTTTAACTTCAATGATGCTATTCTTTTCTCTTGATTACTCGCAATTCCGATTTCATAAGGGACCCACCATGATAAATGCGTCTTATCTGAAACCAGGCACAGAAGATGGGTACTCATTGAAAGCCCCGTACGTATCGATTCAACGATTTTTTGATCATTTTCTAAACTAACAGCTTCTTGTAAAGTTATATCGTAAATGTCTAAATAAATATCAACATTGATTTGATTTAGCAAGAACTCTCCTATCGCCTTCGCAGCTTCTAGATCCTCCTTTTTGTGGGAAATAAAAACACAGTTTTTCTTGCTTGCGCAGTATAACGCTTGGTTTTGTTTTCTTTCTGCTCTATTAATCGCCATGAATTCTCTCCTTATACTGATAAATCATTTGGAGTTACGCTAAAATCTGACATGAAATAATACTAATTATAATATGTTTATCTTTTTTTTCAACCATATGATGTGTGGAAAAAGATACGCCCTGTAATGGATATATCCTTTTATCAGCAGTTGCAAGCCAAGGGCGGTTTGATAAACAGTCATTCCATCCCTGAGAAGAGAGAAACTGTAGTAAACGAGAATTAAGACATCGGACATAATCGATGTAATCTTTTTCACAATTTCTTCAGCAACGCTTTACCTATGCGCGTAACGATTGGAACGACGAGAGCGTTTCCCATGCAAAAGTATCTCATCTTTTCTGGCATCCCTGTTGCGGTCCAGTTGTCCGGGAACCCGTTCAATCTTTCACATTCGATGGGAGTAAGCGTTCTCAGTTTTCCGGTCACTCGATCGATTATTACATTGGATGATCTGCTGACTTCGGATTCTGATGTGAGCATGGTCCGTGACGGGGCATCAAGAGGGTCCGGAAAGCGAACGATACCCTCCGAGAAATAATACTCGCTCCCGTCTTTTTTGTGCCGGAGCTCATGCTTGGCTCCTTTGGCATATATCCATTTGGGCATATCTCCTTCTTTGAGAAAGAAACGGTCATCGACGATCCCGCTCTCTCGTATGGCGGCCAATGGTATAGATGCCTCCTTTTGTGGATGAACTTCAACAGAGTATATCCTAGCATTCATCATGACACCGGCATTGTACAATCTTACTCGTTGGTGTGCAGAGACTTCTGTAATGTCCGGATATGCTATCTCATCGATCCAACTATCAGTAAAGACATTATCATGCCCAGCAACGGGAAATGCCTTCGCTAGTATACCGTCTTTGACAATGAACGAGTGCATGGCCTTCAACCATTTTTTGCAGACATCTTCTGCCAGGCTCCTAAACAGTTCTGTATCATTATGGAACGCAAGGATAAAAGTCCTGCGCCTACGCTGACTTTGTCCGTAGTCAGCAGCATTTATCACGCGCCATTCGACAGCGTATCCTTTTTCATAGAGGCATCTCAGTATTATTGAAAAGTCTCTTCCGTATTGCTTTGCCGGCGAACGTAGTATCCTATCGACATTCTCAAGAATGATATAAGGCGGGCGCTTCTCTTTTATGATATCATCTATCTGCCACCAAAGGATCCCTTTTTTGCCTTCGATGCCCTTCGCATTCTTCTTAGCTATAGAATAGTCTTGACAGGGGAACCCACCTACAAGTAGATCGTGCTCTGGCACCTTGGCTTTGGCAGTCGTGATATCTTCGCAAACGATGCTATCATCTTTGCCAAAATGTGCAGAATAGCAATCAAAAGCGTACTGCTCCGTCATCGATGGTTCCCATTGGTTTGCCCATATCGTTTTGTATCGTTCGGAGGCAGCCTCAAGACCAAGGCGAAAACCGCCAACACCGGCGAACAGCTCGACTACTCTGATATCCGGCATGGCAGTCTCCTTTCTACTTGATAAGCGATAATACTTCCTGGACACATGAATCAGGGTCTTTCAGAACTTCTTTCTCCCAAAAACGAATGACCTTCCACCCCATTTCCGAAAGCGAACTGTTATTCCGCCTATCTCGAGCCATATTCTCTTCGATCTTTTCAATCCAATATTCACGATTTGCTTTTAAGCGGACTTTTCGCACCTCCCAATTTTGACCATGCCAAAACTCGCCATCGACAAAAACAGCGATCCTGCTCTTTGTGATAGCAATATCTGGAGAACCAGGGAGGCCTTTATAATTCTTCCTGTATCGGATGCCAGAATGCCACAATCGTTTTGCCAGGATCGTCTCTGCTTTGCCATTTTTCAGGCTTACATGTGCCATCCTTTGCCGTGTTTCTGGTGTCGAATCATACGATTTTGGATGCTTCATAGCTCTTTTGCCCGAGCAATGATGCTCTGTGTGTATTTCTTGTTGAACCAGAAACATTGTGTCGTCATCCATTGACCATCCGGCAATGGATTTGCATCTGTATCAGGATCCCCGATGATAGTGCCGTTAGCTAGTCTATATGCAGCACGACCAGCATGAGGACGTACATGCGCGAGATAGCTTTCAGCCGCTTTGGGAAGGGTATTCCTGACGATGCCTTTTACGAGTCGAAGCCCAGCTCCATGCCGTATCGCTATCCTGGTTTTTACCCATACTTGCCGTAGCTCCTCTATATCCTCTACTGGCATATTCCAGAAGAAAGCTTGCCGGAGGACAGGGATCTGCTCTTTGTCTTCTCTTTCAAAGACCACAAAAAGGAATCGCGAGGCGACCATTTGATCATAGACGTCAGAATCTTCCCATTCCTGGTCAAGAATATCTAAAAAAGTGAAACTGGGGAAAGACATGGCCTGCTCGGGCATATTATTCCCATCTACCACTATCGTTTTTACAGCGATGTTCGCATTCTTGAATTCCGCAGCTCGGTCCGGGTCACCAATGATACCCAGTATCCTACGTGTAACACTTGCATTGACACTTTTTGCAGTGCCATCCTCCCATGCCATTCCAAGCCGGTCAGCTATTTCACGGGTAGAAAGGCCCAGATAAGGCGAGAACATGTTTAGAATGATCTCATCAAAGCTGGCCGTTTTAAGAAGTCGCCAATCCTTGATTATATGTTCGTCTTCTCCCTCGCCGAAAACATACTTTCTCAACAGGTGCGTCATATATGTGGTCTTCAAAGAATAAGCACGTTGTTTTGCTGGAAGATCACTGTACGGCTGTTGCCTATATGAGGTCTCAGCGGTGGGGCCTTTTGTACATGCGGCAAGATACATAGTATCACCCTCAGACAATAGGTGTGCTTCTCCGGCTCGAATCTTCTGGATGATGATTTCCCAATCTTGTTTGATAATGAGAAGATCCTCGACCGGATATTTGTTGAGAAGCGTTGCGTGGTCGACGAACATATCTTCTTTTGCAACACCTTTGAGCCATTGGTAGGAAAGCAAGCAAATGCACTTGCACTTATGCCAAAAAGCGCTTGTTTCAAAAGTCTTTTCGGCTTCCTCCATATAATTGATGATATCGCAGACCAAGCGTTCTTTTGCGCTGACCCCGTTCCTAGTGTATTTATATGGGGATACTTTCAATTCAACGCCTGCCTCCGCAAAATCAGGCTCGGCGTCGCTATTGGGACGGTACCCATACCAACCTTCCTCGATGATCTGGCCCAGGTCTCCTTTGTTATTGTCTGACAAGCGGCCAGAAACATCAAGCGCGCCAAATGGTATCTTTGCATCTACCAATTCTTGCGCACGGCGCATAACGGATTCTTTGGTCGTGTACATCGTCTCTTCCATCCGGATAGCTCCTGTTGTTTCGTTGACTCTATTAGCTCATTTCACGGTCGGTACTGACCATACTTCTCTGCTCAAGTCGCAAAGCATCTCCTGCCGCTCGATGATAGAGGATTGAGACCAATCCGTCCAGCACTTTAGCTTTTGGTCCATACGAGCGACAGCATTGTTTCCAACGATGCCACTTAGCTTTGAAAGAGATTTTGTGAGATAAAAAGCGGACCCTTCATATTTCTTGCATTTTTCCTCATAGGGACTGTTGCTTGCCAACACGTTGAGCGTTTTCTCAAAAAGGGTTAGATTGCCAAGGCGCTCCTTCGCAATGTCATACTCTTCTTGACTAGTGAAACCATATCGTTCGATGTCCTCGCACGTTTGCGGCATGATATGCTCGATCTCATTTTTAAGATATTCTGTGATGATCGCGCTGTCGCTTCCTCCAGCTCGATACGTGTCCACATATTTATGAATACGAGCTAAAATCGTTCTGATCTTGTATTTCTGCATCGTAGCAAGGCTGAGATTAAGGAAATTCTGACGGTACGCACGGTTCCAGTTGTTCAGTGTGGGAATAACGTTTGAACTGAAGAACGCGTCAAGGTCGTTCTTGTCTCGTATCTCCCTGATCAACGGGCACCATGAGGAGAATAGCCGCTCGATCACATTGGATTTGATGTTGTTTACGACGGAGTAGTAGACCACCGCTTCGATCGCTTTGTAGAATGGTGCCCGCAGGTCTTCCTTCATTTGCGTAGAGGAAAGCAAGGGGACAAGATGGAGCTTATAAGAGCGTCCCATCAGCGCCCTGATATCTAAGAGATACTCGCGACCTAGAACGGTATCGTTCGGCGATAAGAATTGCTCATATCGCGCGAGGCCATCTATCATGTTTTTTGTGAAGCCCATTGGGTCAGCTTTGTAATGGCATTTGGCATCATTCGCATCTAGCCATTTATAGATCTTATCTTCATCGAGGATGCCTTGAAAGTCAGGCTTAGAATCTGAGATATCATATGTGGCCGTAAGATAATAACGCAGGAAACGCAGGGGTTTTTCATCCATTGCTTCCAGCTTGCTGATCATCCCTTTCCACTCCTTATTCAACGCGTCGAATACTTCTTTCGACGCATGCATGAAGAGCAGATTCTTCAACAAATCCATGGGGTTGAGCCCTTTACCCCTTTGGTTGATCGTTTCAAATATCTTCAATGCATCGGGCAAGTTCGTAGCACCGATCTGGATGAATACTACCCGACTGGTGAAGAATGCTGCAAACTTCTTATATTCATCGAAAGTGCTGAAGGCCTGGTCTAGTTTTTTTGTGATATCGCTGTATGCGTTGTAGATCCGCTGGCTCGACCCGGGGAGTTTTCTTGTGTCTTCTGGGATCTTATCTTCCCAGACAGCTGCGAGGCAGTCGGTGGACTCTTCATATTGGAGCTCCAGTGAAAACGATGTCTGATCATTTCCATCCGCATCGGTCGTAGCAGTATAAATGAGGTTTTTGAAGGAATCTGCCTTTGCGTGCTCCTTCTCGTATCGCTTCGCTATCGCGCAAAGGATAAGAAAGAACGTGGTCATCCGCTGCTGTCCATCGATCAATTGGAGGATATCATCTCCGCTTCTGAAAACGACTGTGGTGCCTAGAAAATACTCCTTCTCTCTGTCTGCATTAAACGCGCTCAGAAGGTCATCGAGGAGCTGGTTGACCTCATCCGTCTCCCATACATACTCACGCTGGAATTGTGGGACAACATAATGGGTCATTTTGAAGCAACTCGATATCGACTGCTTAGGGTTGTTGATGTCGATACTAGATGTGACAGCCATACTTGATCCTCCGCTCTCTCTTTACCTTTTACGGCTCTTGTGCATAGATCTTATCCAGAACACGTCCCATCCGGGAGATCATCGGAACGACCAGGGCATTGCCCATGCAGAAATAACGCATGCGGTCAGGCATCCCGCTATTTGTCCAATCATCATCGAAGCCTTGGAGCCGTTCAGTTTCTATTGGTGTCAAAAGACGAAGGCGTCCGGTCCCCGGATCCGAAACGACGTGTGTCGATCGGTTCAGTGTGGATTCGCTCGTGAGCATCGTTCTGCTAGGTCTGTCCCAGGGATCAGGGAAGGCTACCGGTCCTTCACTAAAAACATATTCATGCCCGGAAGAGGAGACTCTCGGGATTTTTTTAGCTCCTTTGAGGAAAGTCCATTTTGCCATCTTGTCAGTTGTGATGTAGAACTTATCATCGACATTTTTCTGAAGGATCTCGCCGAGCAAAATGGGCTTTTCTTCCAGTTCCACCACGTCAGCACTATAAATGGTCCGGTCGTGCATATATCCTGCTGCAGAGAAAAGAAATGCGAAATTGTCACTGACATCCACGATATCTTTCTGTAGTTCTACCGTGTGGATAGGGTATACTTCGCTAACAGGAAAGGCCTGCGCCATGAGTCCCTTAGAAGAGATCATCTCCTCAGCGCTAACATTCGATGACTGTTTTCCCCAGGCCGTATCATTTTTATAGGCAAATATGAAAGTCCTACGCCTTCTTTGCGCAGCCCCATACTGTGCAGCATTTACAACACGCCATTCAGCGCTATATCCAAGATCAGCAAGACAAGCAAGGATAACGCCAAAATCTCTACCGCGCTGTTTTGCAGGAGATTTCAGCAGTCTATCGACATTCTCAAGCAAACAGAACGGAGGATCTTTTGCGATGATAGTATCTCTAATCTGCCACCACAACACACCTTTCTTCCCCTCGATACCTTTTGCGGATGCAAGTGTATGAGCTACGCTATAATCCTGACAGGGAAAGCCGCCAACAAGTAATGTGTGATCAGGGATAGCAGCCTTGTCGACGAGCCCGATGTCCTCTCCTGTATGGAATTCTCCATTGATATCGGGGCTATCTCCAAAGTGACGCACATAACAATCATGAGCCCATTGTGTTTTAGCTCCGGGTTCCCACTGAGAGAACCATGTAGTCTTCCAGCCTGTTTCAAGCCTGTCGAAGCCAAGTCGAAAACCACCGACGCCGGCAAAAAGTTCGCAGATCGTTTTTTCCATAAAGCCCTCCTTTGACCTTATTGGTCAGCACACTTATATTTTAGGCCTGAGAATGATACTCATGAACACCGACAGACGTCGGATCGATGGCCTAATGTGTTGTACTTAAACATCATACCACAAAGTGCAAAATATTCAACTTTTGGGAATCATTCTTGATAGAGTTTATTCGGACAGTTTTCCCCTTGAGACAGATATGGTTTGTTTCTCTCCCCTGATCGTCAATATGAACCGAACGAAGAGCACCTGGATTTACATCCAGTATATGCCGGATATGTATATTAAGACAGAATCTTAAATTCATATCTTGTATATTTGTCTAAATTAATCAAATATTCAAATTTAGATAAATAATATTAGAATTTAGATAAATAATTCTCAAATTAAGCAAATGCCTATTGAAATTAGATAAGACATACGATAGAATGTTTTTGAGTAAAGGAGATATTGCTATGCTGAGTGAAGAGTTGATTCGTCTTGCTGACAAGATTTGTCGGATACAATCTGAAACCCAAACTGTGGAGGTAAAAGCGGCACATCATGGCTGTCCGACGCGGTTGTACGACACCCTTTCCAGCTTCTCAAACCAAGATGGAGGTGGGATAATCCTTTTTGGGATCGATGAGAGCAGCGGCTTTACACCGGTTGGCGTCTATGATCTCAATGACCTGCAAAAGAAAGTGACGGAGCAGTGCAACCAAATGTCACCAGCGGTCCGTGCCATTTTTACTGCAGCGGAATACAATGGCGCGCTAATTTGCTGCGCAGAGATCCCTTCGCTGGATATTACGGATCGTCCCTGCTATTACAAAGGAACTGGTAAGATCAAAGGTTCTTTTGTTCGCGTGGGCGATGCCGATCTTCCCATGACCGACTATGAGATCTACAATTATGAAAGCTTCCGCAAACACCTGCATGATGACGAGCGTCCGGTCGAACGTGCGAAACTGTCCATGCTGAAAACCGATATGCTGCAGAACTATCTGTTGCGTAAGCGAGTGGATCGCCCAAGTTTTGCACAGCTCGATGAGGTTCAAGCGTATGAAATGATGGCGATAACGCGGAACGGCGTTCCGACTTTGGCAGCGGTGTTAAACTTCGGGATCTATCCGCAAGGGTTTTTCCCGCAACTTGCGATTACTGCCATTGTTGTTCCTGGAAAAGAGATTGGCGAGATCGACACCGACGGCGCACGATTTTTGGACAATAAACGGATCGAAGGCCCTTTGTCAGACATGGTGGAAGAAGCCATTTCTTTTTGCAAACGAAACATGAAGGTCAAAACAGTGATCAATCCCAACACGGGCAAGCGGACCGACAGCGCCGAATATCCTGTTAACGCCATTCGCGAGGCTGTGCTGAACGCGCTGATACATCGGGATTACAGCCCTTATACGGAAGGAACGCCGGTACAAATCGACTTCTTCTCTGATCGGTTGGAGATCCATAGCCCTGGAAACTTGTATGGACGCATGACAGTGGAGGACCTGGGTTTGGCCCGTCCTGATCTGCGCAATCCTACCTTGGCGACCATGGCGGAATTCATGATGAATACGGAGAATCGCTATTCTGGTATTCCCACTATTAGACGGGAGATGGCAGCAGCAGGACTACCTGCACCAGTGTTTGAGAATCGCAGGAACGAATTCATTGTGACTTTTTACAATCGTGCGAAAGACAAAACCATTGTTTCGGATCAGCTCAAAGAAATCATTGCATTCTGCAAAACGCCACGTACTCGAAAAGAAATTGCAGCTCATTTGGGCATACAATCCGTAAGCTACGCGATAATGCAATATGTGCAGCCGCTTCTACGCACTGGTCAGCTTCGCATGACGATACCAGATAAACCAAAGAGTACAAAGCAACAGTATGTTGCGAATGAGTAGTCTAATATAAAGGGTATCTTTGATTATGCAATGGTATTTATTCAAGAGGATACGACAATAGGGGAGGAAGAACACCATGGTAAATCTTATTAAAGGAAAACAAAAGCACGAGATTTCTGTTGAGGAGCTTGCAACAGAAATAGCACAATGCTTGCAAATTGAAAATTTAAATTTCTTAATTGGAGCAGGTTGCTCAAGCTTTCATGATGAAGATGGCATCGAGCAAGCCATTCCTACTATGGCTGGGTTAGCACGGGAGTTTTATGAGCAAAATCCAAATTTGAAAATTGATAATAAGCATTTTGCTAAAGACTTATTTCCAGATAACCTGGAAGCATTGCTGAATCACCTAATCTCACTGAGAAATATATCATCTTCAGAGAAAAGCAGAAAAGCACATTCAAATAAGATTAACGTAATCAACAAGTTCATATTTGATAGGGTATGTAACACACCATATTCTCAGGATTTAATCAAACTCTATAAAGAGTTCTATGCCCGTATTCTAAACAAAACAAGACAGACGCCTATTAATGTTTTCACAACGAATTATGACCTCTATAATGAAAATGCGCTCGATGAACTAGCACGAACAAAGGAGGTCGCATGTCATGCGACAATTCTTCCCTCGATTTAGAGATTATGGCTCTGTTTTCAAGGTTTGCCAAGTTGTTGTGTTCGATGATCAGCTGAATCGAAAACACCGGATCGTTGTATTTCAACGATCCGGTGTTTTTACGTCATAGATTGTTTTATTCATTCAACCAACTGGCGCTTCCATCCGCATAAATCTCTAAATGCGTCACCACGACAGCGCTGCGCTCCAGGCCGTCGGCGCTGATCACCAGCACCATCTTGTCGTATTGCCCCGTCGGAATATTGGCCACCGTATAGACGCCGTTCCCGTAAACGGCGGGCAGGCTGATCGGCTTACTGTCCGCAAAGTCACTCCGATACAGATAGACCTCTCCGTCAATGGCTGCGTTGGCGGTAAAATTGGCGTTCCCGCCTGCCATGGCGAAGCCGGAGCTTGTCAAGGTCTCGGGCAGCACGGCTGCTGCGTGCCGAGGCTCCGGGAAGACGTATCTGCCCAGGATAAAGCCTCCCAGGGCGAATAACAGGCAGGCGGCGACAGCAACCAGAATGCGCAGGGGCTTCCTGTCCGGTTTGGGCAGTTTCGACGAGGGGTCTACTATGGGCTCCGCCTTCACGTCCTTCCCGGCCAGCTCGTCCAGGCTGATCTCCAGAATATGGGAGAGCCGGATGAACTTATCGGCGTCCGGCATACACTCACCGTTCTCCCACTTGCTGACGGTCTGACGGCTGACGTTGAGTTGTTCGGCCAGGTCCTCCTGGGTCATGCCCTTTTCTTTGCGGCGCTGGATCAGTTTTTCATGAAATAACAATGGAATGTACCTCCTTTGATACATTTGCGGCGGCAGTTTCTCAGCATCGCCTGGCCGCATCATAGAAAAAAACCAGGTTGAGTTCCACCAATTTGCCCCGCCAATTCCGCCCGTTCAGGTTGCGAAACGAAAAAACACTGTGTTCTACCGCGGAGGACCGTTCCGGAGCGTCCGCGGATCATATACACATATTCTCTGTCAAGTTCCTCTTTGAATAATACACCAAACCTTCTTTCGGGATTCAGGGGAATAAACTCTGAATATGCCTTTTGTATATCGCTGCGTTCGGATTCACCGATCGATTCGTTTCCAACATTTCTGAAAATATGAAATGACTTTCTCTTAAATATCATTTCATAAAAAATGTTGTTCAATGGAATCACCTCCGCAAACTGGAATTTGTTAATCTAATACCTCTCCGTGAATACAAACTCTTCCCCCGTCTGGACATTTAGCATCAAATACTTTTGCGCGGCTGTCACCATAATCAAGTGAAGCTCCATTCCGCAGCGCATAGACCGAAGGATATATGCTATTCCAAAGTTCATGGCATAAAGGCGGGCATAAATCTTCAACTATAAACTCCTGTCCTTTTTTGAAATACCCGCATCTGCATTTGCTCTCTGTAATTGTAAGTTTAACTTTTGGCATTTTCATTCCCTCTGCAAATCCCGAGTTGTCGGGATCGGGATCCTTCTGCCTTCGGCTCAACATGTGGGATTCTGCACGTTTGCCTGCCTTGAATTGATCAGTTCGCCGACCATAGCGCCGCCGATGATGCATGCTGCGCCGACGACCTGGATGACCGTCATCCTTTCGTTCAGCAGGATCGCTGCAAAAACCACCGCAGAAAGCGGCTCGAGATAACCGCAGACGGCAACGGTCTGCACGGGGAGCTGAGAGAGCGGCGAGAAATGCAGATAAATATTCTAGCAAAGCCGTCCTGTTCAAAACATGCTCCCTCACAAAACCTGCCGATCGACTTGCATCGCCGAATCATGTCGGAATTAAGTATAGCGGATCAAAGCCGGAAAATCTACCGGCTTCTTGTGAACTGACGATAAAGCAGGAAAAGGGCGGGAGTTACGGATTGCCATAATCGGTGACCTCGGTCACCGGCTTCGCCATCGTTACGAGCGTACACACCACGATGAACGAAACGAACCTCTCAGTCATCCGGCTTGCGGGGGACGCCGGATGCCAGCTCCCCTTTCAGTAACCGATGATGAAATCGGCGTGTGCGGATTGTCGCGCAGATTTTTCGCCTGATGAAGGCGAAAAATCGCAGGAATACTCTGTGTATTGCAAGATTTTTTGACA
>JAEEGL016784256.1_pt1 | contig 15842 bp, 19 predicted proteins | sample 9134231 | NCBI WGS metagenome assembly JAEEGL01 (sample SAMN16246548, study PRJNA631951) | gut metagenome | biome: gut microbiome; feature: rumen; material: fiber-attached | host: Bos | place: Iran: Karaj | collected 2018-10
AGTTGAATCAAATCAGCACCTCCGCTTTTTTTTCATTATACAGCAATCCTGCGATCCTTGCAAGACCGATTCGGATCACAAAACAAAAAACCGGGAGATCGCTCCCCCGGTCTGTTCTCCGATGAGATTATTCCGCTTTCAGCAGGAATGCGCGATACGCTTTGAACGCTTCATACAGGTCCGCCTTCGAGATGATCTCCCACGGCGCGTGCATGGACAGCACCGCAACGCCGCTGTCGATGACCTCCATGCCGTATTCCGCGCAGATGTAGGCGATCGTTCCGCCGCCGCCGACGTCGACCTTGCCGAGCTCCGCGGTCTGGTAACGCACCTTTGCATCCTCCATCCACCTGCGCAGCTTCGCCATATACTCCGCGTTCGCGTCGTTCGATCCGCTCTTGCCGCGCGAGCCGGTATACTTGTTGAAGCAGACGCCCTGTCCGAGGAACGCGCTGTTTTTCTTCTCAAAAACGCCCGCGAAGTTCGGATCGAAGCCCGCGCTGACGTCGCAGGAAAGCATGTGCGCGTTGGTAAGCGCGCGGCGGAGCTTCAGCTCGGAATACTCGCCGGTCAGGTTCATGACCTCCGCGACGGTGTTCTCAAAATACTTTGCGTGCATGCCGGTCGCACCGACGGAGCCGATCTCCTCCTTGTCCGCAAGGATGCAGCAGCAGGTCGCGTCCGGCGTGTTTTTCACGTCGAGCATCGCCTTGATCTGGGCAAAGGCGCAGACGCGGTCGTCATGTCCGTATCCGATGATCATGCTGCGGTCCAGACCAAGCTCGCGGCACTTGCCTGCCGGAACGACCTCGATCTCGGCGGAGAGGAAGTCCTCCTCCTCGATCCCGTACTTCTCCCTGAGAATCTTCAGCATGTTCGCCTTGACGGGTTCCTTTTCCTCGTCCTTCAGCGGCATGCCGCCGATGATGACGTTCAGATCCTCGCCTTCGATCGCGACGGCCGCCTTCTTCTGCAGCTGATCCGCCGAAAGGTGGATCAGAAGATCGGAGATGCCGACGACCGGATCGCTTTCGTCTTCGCCGATCACGACGTTCACGACCGTTCCGTCCTTCTTTGCGACGACGCCGTGCAGCGCGAGCGGGATCGTGACCCACTGATACTTTTTGATGCCGCCGTAGTAATGCGTGTCGAGATACGCAAGTCCGGAATCCTCATACAGCGGATTCTGCTTCAGGTCCATACGCGGCGAATCGATGTGCGCGCCGATGATGTTGAAGCCCTTTTCCATCGGGCGCTTGCCGACGATGAACAGCATGATCGCTTTGCCCATGCAGTCCGCGTATACGCGGTCGCCCGCCGCGAGCTTGCCGTTCGCTGCGATGACCTCTTTTAGATCCCGGTAGCCCGCCGCTTTTGCGAGCTTGATCGCGGCGGTCACGCATTCGCGCTCGGTCTTTCCGGCGTCCAGAAACGCACGGTATTCCTTCGAAACGGATTCGAGCTTTCTGAGCTCGGTCTTGTTATAGGTGTTCCACGCAACGGTTCGTTCCATATTTTCCTCCCAATGATGTTTTCTATATTTTACCACGGATTTATGCACGAATCTACTGCTTTTGACAAGAAAAATGATATATAAATGCGCAGATCGGTTCCTCTGAAAATAAAATCGCCGCAAACGAATCGACGTTTGCGGCGACGTGGTCTGGGTGAGAAGATTTGAACTTCCGGCCTCTTGAACCCCATTCAAGCACGCTACCAAACTGCGCTACACCCAGATATCGGGACCGAATGATATCTTAACATCCGGCACGATGTTTGTCAAGTGATATTTCGGTCCTCACGGAAGTTTGATGGAATCCGTGATCGGGTTTTCGGAATGGATCAGATCGGTGATCATTCCTTTTGTGCGTTCATAAATGTCGATCACGTCCGTCTTGACGTTCGTCACCCAATCCGACACAGGTCCTTTCAGGATCCCTTTCTCATTCAAAAAGTACAGCAGTGCCGCCGCCAGAACGACGAGCACGACGACAACGCCGATAATTCTGTAAATATGCTTCATAATCTGTTCTCCTTTACTCTGCAATATATGCGATCAGCAGATATCCATGCGCTCCGTTTCCGCGATCGCTTTTTCGATCATCGGCTCAAAGTCGACGAGCGCTTCGCTTTCTCTGAGCTTGTCCACCTTCGGCTTCGTGACCGGATGCTTCGGCACGAACACCGTGCAGCAGTCCTCATACGGCAGGATCGACGTTTCGAACGTTCCGATCTTCTGCGCTTTTTCGATGATCTCCTCTTTGTCGAATCCGATCAGCGGGCGGAACACCGGCATATGGACGGCATCGTCGGTTACGCACAGCGACTCGATCGTCTGACTTGCCACCTGACCGATCGATTCTCCCGTGATCAAAGCAAGCGATCCCGTATCCGCGGCGATCCGTTCGGCGATCTTCATCATCAGCCGGCGCATCAGCACTGTCGTTTCGGTCGAAGGGCACTTGTCGTAGATCGTCATCTGGATCTCCGTAAACGGAACAAGATACAGATTGATCCGTCCGGCATATCGCGAAACGAGCTTCGTAAGCTCGATCACCTTATCCCGCGCCCGTTCGCTGGTGTACGGATAGCTGTAGAAATGCACCGCGTCGAGCATCACGCCGCGTTTTGCGATCATATATCCCGCAACGGGGCTGTCGATGCCGCCCGAGATCAGGAGTATCGCCTTCCCGTTCGAGCCGACCGGCATGCCGCCCGCGCCGGGCACTTCGCCGGTATAAACGAATGCATTGCTCTGACGGATCTCGACTGTGACGGGCAGCACGGGATGATGCACGTCGACGCGCAGGTTCGGGTACGCTTCCAGAAGCTCATGCCCGAGCTCGCGGCAGATCTCTTCCGACGTCATCGGGAACCGCTTGTCCGAGCGCCGCGCAAAGCATTTGAACGTCGGGACAGGCGCGGATTCCGCAAAGGTCTTCGTTTCGGCGATCGCGGCGTCCCGGATCGCTTCCCACGACTTGTCCACGCATTGCGCAATGCTCAGGGAATGGATGCCGAACACGCGGCATAGTCTGTCCGTGCATTCCGGAATGTTCTCCTCCGGAATGCCGTATACGAATATGCGTCCCTGTTCGCGCTCGACCGAAGCACGCACGGGCATAAGCGCCTGCTTGATCCGGTCGACGAGCAACCGTTCAAAGAAGGGACGATTGAGCCCCTTCAGGTGGATCTCCGCATACCGGACGAGTAAAACTTTTTCCATACTTATCTCCTTTTGTATCTGCGGAGGATCCGCAGCTGTTCGTCGATCGCATTTGCCGCGGCGTCCGCCTCGTCTTCGGTATTGAACGGACAGAAGCTGAACCGGATCGCGCTCTCCTGTCCTGCGGGCGATACGCCGACCGCGCCGAGGATACGGTTCTTGCCCTGCTTCTTCGCCGAGCATGCCGAACCGGTCGAAACGATCACGCCGTACCGCTCGAGCGCGTGCATCAGAACTTCGCCGCGCACGCCGAGGAAGGAAAGATTCAGAATGTGCGGCGCGCCGTTTTCGGGCGAAGGCCCGTTCAGAAGCACGTCGGGCAGCGTCATCAGATTCCGGTACAGGCGCATTTTGACGCGAAGCATCTGCGCATGCCATTCCGCCTCGTTCGCCCGGTACGCGCGAAGCGCCGTATCGAAACCGAGTATCCCCGGAACATTGACGGTCCCGCTTCGCAGATTCCGTTCCTGTCCGCCCCCGATCTGTCCGCCGGCAAAACGGACGCCGTTTCGCACATAAAGGAATCCGACTCCTTTCGGCGCGTGCAGCTTGTGTGCCGAAACGGAGTACAGATCGACCGGACACTTTTTGATTCCGACCTTCATGAACGCCTGCACGCCGTCCGAATGGATGACTGCGTTCGGCGCAAGCGCGCGCACCTTCGCCGCGATCCGTTCGAGATCGTTGACGCTTCCGAGCTCGTTGTTGACGTGCATGATGCTCACGAGGCACGTATCGGCGGCGAGCACCTCGGAAAGGCGGTCGATATCGACGGAGCCGTCCCTTTTAAGAGGCGCATATGCGATCTCCGCGTCAAACTGCCTTGCCGCTGCGCCGATCGTTTCAAAGACGGACGGATGCTCGATCGCGGTCGTCACGATCTTCTTCTTGCCGTGTACGCTGCGCAGCGAGCCGAAAACCGCAGCATTGTTCGATTCCGTTCCGCCGGACGTATAGATGATTTCCGCGGGAGCGGCGCCCAGCAGCGAAGCCGCAAAGGCCCTTGCCTCTCCCACCGTTTTTTCGACCGAAAACGCGGCTCCGTAGGCGGCGGCAGGATTAAAGAAGTCCCGCGTCATGGCGATGCATGCGCGTTCCGCCGCTTCGGGAAGCGTTTGTGTCGTTGCGCTGTTATCGAAATAGATCATTTGAAATCCTTCCGTTTCGTATTGCTTGATTCCTTTTATATTATTCCGAAAGGTCGTTTTTCGTAACCATTTATATCACAAGCGCATAAAAAAAACACATAAATCAAAAATTGTTTACATATTAGTCACTTCTGTGTGAAATTTTATGATATAATGTATCCAGTTAAACCGAGATTATATTAGGAGGTATATACATGATTTGCAAGGAATGCGGAGCATACAATCCCGATCATGCAGAGTTCTGCAAGGTTTGTGCCGCAAGTCTGAAAGGCAAACCTGCATCCGCCGAGCCCGAGCTCACCGAGGATGCGCCGCAGCCGACCAAGCGGTTCAGCCGTCCTTCCTGGATGCCGGAAGTAACGGAGCAGCCCGTTCGCGAGACCGCTGAAACAGTCAACGAAGCGGTTGAAGAACCGGCGGCGGAAGTCGAACCGGAGGAGGTCGAAACGGTCGTCGAGGAAGAAGAACCCGAGGTCGAGGAAGAAACCGCTCAGGTTTGGTCCCCCGTGCAGAACCGCCGCAGCGCAAGACGCGCAAGAAAAGAAGAAGCTGAGGATGAGCCCGAAGAGGACGAAGAAGAATCCGACGAAGACGAAGACGAGGACGAAGGCATTTACAACGACGAAGAGGCGCTCGAGGACGATGACGACTCCTTCGAATACGAGCCCACTCCGCCGAAGCGCAAACAGCAGAAGAAAAAGAACAACACGCTGTTTACCGTCCTTCTGATCGCCATCATCGTTGTAATCATCGGCATTCTCGCAGTCGGCGGCATCTGGGCTTACAACAAATTCTTCAAGGATAAAACGCCGGACAACCGCGGCGGAAACGCTTCTCAGACCGGAACGGTCGAGCCCGACAATCCCTCCGCTGAGCCGGGACAGACGAACGAACAGTCCTCCGTGCCCGATGCAAAGCATGCGCAGCTCCAGGAAATGATCGGTGAAAAGGGCGAAGACATTGTCGCCATCACGGTCGTCATTCCCGCGAACGCTTCCGTCGTCATCGATTTCCCGAATCAGGACGATTACATGTTTGAGAATACCCAGGCAAAAGATCTCACCCGTAAGGTCAAGATCCCCGTCGAGGTATTCTATCCCGGTCAGCCGCTCGAGGAGTCGACGCTTGAGATCACGCCCGACATCACGATCAATGCGGCGGACGGAAGCTCCTACAAGGTCGAGTGCGCTTCGTTCACCCGCACGTTCCCGAAACTGAACATTACGATCACCGCGCCGGTGCCCGAGGGCGACGAGCCGATCATGGCGCCGGAAAACAATGTGATCTCCCTTACCGGCACGATCGACGAACCCACCGCGGACGTCTTTGTGAACGATGTGAAGATTCAGGTCTATACGGGCGGCGTGTTCATGTACGACTACAAGTTCCCGGAGGGCGTATCGGAAGACACCGAGGACACGATCACCATCGTCGCTTCGAAGAACAACTGTGTTACCGACACGAAAGAAGTTCGCGTGCATGCATACAAGTTCATTCCCGAACCCATGAAGCTCGACGTCAAAGCGGACAATCTGCACGCAGACAAGAACGGTAAGCTCACCGTTACCGGCACGACGCTTCCGGGCGCGACGCTTTCCGCCGTCAGCGACAATTCCACCAACGTCCTCTGCGGCAGCGTCAACGTGGACGGCGAAGGCAACTTCTCCTTCCAGGTGACCATGGACTCCAACTTCTACGGCATGTCGACGATCACCCTGAACGCGGTCAAGGAAGGCGCCGAAAGCGGCAGCACGAAGTTCACGGTCGTCAAGGGCTTCGCGGACAAGAAAGCGTTCCTGAAGTACTACAACAAGACGAAGACATATTTCGAGATCGTTCCGAAATCCACCAAGGGCAAGCTCACGATCAAGGAAATGCTCGACAACGTTTCGCAGTACGCCACCAACGGCTACGGTTTCCGTATTACGGCGAAGGTCGTCGAGGTCTCCGAGGTCGACGGCGGAACGATCATCAAGATGACGGTTTACAAATCCGGCGAAACGATCTATGTGCACAAGCTGAGCAGCGTGATGGAGCCGGAAAATAACATCGGCAAATACTACAACATCTACGGCAACTTTGTCGGCACCTATGAAGATACCGGATGCGTCGAGTTCCTCGGCTGGTTCGCCGAAAGCAAGAAGGATCTCAAGGACTGAGGAATGCGTATCTGGGCAAAAACAATTCAACATCAGAAGATACAATCGGAAGTCGTGCGGGAGTTCGCTCTCGCACGACCGTCTGATTTAGAGGGCTGGTCGCCGGTTTTGCACGAGCTGTGCCAGACGCTCGATCTTGCCCGTCCCGTTGTGCTTGAAAAGCATATCCGCGAGCTGGATCAGTTCTCACACACGGTTTTTCGCGGAAGCGACTTTATGGAGCCGGTTCGCTTCGATCGCTTCGAAATCGAGATTTTTCCCGAAAAAAAAGAGCATGAATCATTCGATCGACGTTCATACTAACGTCGAAAGGAGTGATTTCATGAATATCGTTGCCTTGATTCTGATGATCGTAGGTGCGCTGAACTGGCTGCTTGTCGGCATCTTCAATTTCAATCTCGTAACGGCGATTTTCGGAGCGGGATCCGTGATGTCGGTCATCCTCTATATCCTCGTCGGACTCGGCGGTATCTGGGGGATCGTAATGCTTTTCCAGCGCAATGTACGACACACATCGTTTATGAACGACGATGCATAAACTCTGAAAAAGAAGCCGGTCGGCTTCTTTTTTCGTACTGGATTTTTTGCCGGATCCGCGTTATAATGAATCATCCGATGCGGAGGTGACGGAAATGGATTGGATGAAAGAAACAAACGAACAACTGAAACGCGGCGCATTCCTGATGGTAAAGGGCAATCCGATGACCATCGGCTGGGGACAGTTCGGGATCATATGGGGCAAACAGACATTCTCCGTTTACGTCCGCAAAAGCAGATTTACGCACGAACTTCTTGAAAACGAAACGACATTCACCGTCAGCGTTCCGAACGCCGGCACGATGAAGAACGAGCTTGCGTTCTGCGGAACGAAGTCCGGACGCGACGTCGGCAAGATGACGGAACTGAACGCGTCCCTCTTCCCCGCCCGCTTCGGCGCGCAGGACGGATTCAAGGGCTGCAGATACCATATCGAATGCAGGATCCTGTTCCGTACCGATCTCGACGAACATCTTCTTGCGGATCATGCGCTGCTTTCACGCTACTATTCGGACGGCGATCCGCACACCATGCTGATCGGCGAAATCCTCGGTATTTCGGAGGAATACGAATGAAGCGTGTTTTCACGCTCCTGACCTGCCTGCTGCTGCTTTTCGGCTGTTTCGGAGCGCCGCAACATCATTATCGGAATACGGCTTTTACCGCTGCGCTGCCCGAGCGTTTCGAACCCGTGGAGAATGCGCCGGTCCTGTGCTTTGCGCCGTTCGGCGATCCGCTGCATGCAAGCAGCATTACGGTTTCTTCGACCGAGCTGAACTGGTACTTCGACGATTTTTCTGATGCGGAATATCGCGATGCCTTGGTTTCGCTTTGCGGGTATGAAGATCTTGCGGTATGGGAGATCTCGTCGTGCCGCGTCGACGGATACGATGCAAAACGGATCGCGTGTTCCGTAACGGTCGATCAGGGAACGCATGATCTGATCATCTATGCAATCGGCGCGGACCGCATCTGGTTTTTTACGCTTCTGAACCGGCAGGGCGACAGTTATGTCGATTCGTTTGATTCCATGATGAAGACTGTGCGTTTTTCGGAGGGGAAATGAGAGGAAAAGTTTTGATCACGGGCGCATCCGGCGGGATCGGGTCGTCGATTGCAAAGCGGTTTGCGGATGCGGGCTGGTCCGTCGCGCTCCAATACAATACCAATCGGGATGCGATCGATTCGCTCGTTCGCACGTTCCCGGCAGACGCGGCATATCTCTGCCTGCAATGCGACCTGACTTCCGCCGAGGATGTGCGGCGTATGGTCGACGATCTGCACCGGCGGTTCGGAACGGTCTCCGTGCTCGTCAACTGCGCGGGCAAGGCGCTTGCGCAAAAGCTGCTGTCCGATACGACGGACGACGAGTATGATCTGATCTTTGCGACGAACGTGCAGGCGCCTGTCCGGCTGACGCGGCTCCTCGTTGACGATCTGCGCGCAAATCACGGTGCTGTCGTGAACGTTTCGTCGATGTGGGGCGTTACCGGCGCATCGTGCGAGGTACTTTATTCCGCGTCGAAAGCAGCGGTCATCGGCTTTACGAAGGCGCTTGCAAAGGAGCTTGCACCGTCCGACGTGACCGTGAACGCCGTTGCGCCCGGTCTGATCGACACGGCGATGAACGCGCATCTGTCCGAGGAAGATCTTGCGGCTTTTGCCGCGGAAACGCCGCTTCAACGGATCGGAACGCCGCAGGACGTTGCCGACGCGGTATTCTGGCTTGCGAACGCGCGGTTTGTCACCGGACAGGTTCTGTGCTGCGACGGCGGCTGTACGATATGAGCCCGAAAAAACAGGCGACCGGGTTTTTCCGGTCGCCTTTCTTTTTTTATTTCAGGATATGATCAGTCCTGCGCCGATGATACCCGCGTCGTTTCCCGCAGAAGCGACGACGATCTCCGGACATGTCTCGAAGAAGCATTTGCGCGCCACGTCTGCACGGAGCGGATCGAGCAGAAAACTGCCCGCACCGCTGACGCCGCCGCCGATCGCGATCCGTTCGGGATCCAGAAGATTGACGATCGAAGCGATGTAGCTTCCGAAATCGTCGATATACGCTCTGAACAACTCCAGCGCGTCTGGATTCCCCTGTTTTGCGGCTTCAATAACGTCCTTTGCGGAGGACATGCCGAACGCGGCGCCGTCCTTTGCAAGGCGCGTTGCAGAGCAATAGGTCTCCGCACAGCCGTCGATCCCGCAGGTGCAGTGCCGTCCGCCGTTGCACAGGACCATGTGTCCCGGCTCCGTTCCGTTTCCGCGTCCGCCGCCGAAAAGCATGCCGTTGACGATCAGACCGCCGCCGATGCCCGTGCCGATCGTGATCATCATCGCCGTCCGCGTTCCCTTCAGCGCGCCGATCCTGTGCTCGGCAAGCGTCGCCGCGTCTGCGTCGTTCACGAGACAGACGGGTTTGTGCAGCGCCGCTTCGAGAAGCGACGCAAGCGGTGTGTGATGAAATCCGAGATTGTGCGCATCGATGACCAGCCCCGCTTCCGGGTTGACGCTGCCGGGAACGGCGACGCCGACGCCTGCGATCGCATCCGGTGCAGCACCCGTGCGGTCCAGGATCGCCTGATACACTTCCGCACAGGCGGCAACGACCGCATCCGTACCTTCTCCGCGCGGAAATTTCACCGAATCCTTTGCAATCAGACGGTTGTTCTCATCGATAATGCCCGCCGCAATATTCGTCCCGCCGATATCAAAGCCGAATCGCAGCATTACTGCTCCACCGCCCTCTCGATTGCAAGCGCAAGCTGATCGGCGCAGGATGTGCTGCTCGGTCCGCAGGTGTTGCCCTTCAGGATCCGGACGAGCTTGTCGGTCTCCATTCCTTCGACCAGCTTGCCGATCGCTTTCAGATTGCCGTTGCATCCGCCCGTAAAGGCAACGTTGTAAACCTTTCCGTCGACCAGATCGAAATCCACTTTCGAGGAACAGACGTTGTTGACTTTCATCGTATAGTGCATCTTCATTTCTCCTTTCCTGTGTATAAAATCAATTTTGACATCGGTTTTTCGATTCCGTATGTAATCAGCGCCGCAGCGATAAATGCGATCGCAAGTCCCATGATCGTGACCGTCCATTGTGTATTCGCGCCTTTTGCGGCGATATCCGCGCCGCTCTTTGCATCGAACGCGCCGCACAGCTTTACGATCAGCCATTGGTGCCACAGATAGAGATTGTAGGACACGGCGGCGATCGCAGCAAGCACGCGGTTGTCAAGGATCTTTCTGACCGGTTTGGCGGATACGGACGCGCCGAGCAGAAATACCGTAAACGCAAAGGACAGCGGCACACGATAGCGCATCTGCCATACCTGCTGGTTCGAGGCGACGCCTGCAGCCGAACAGCTTTGAAACAGCTTTGCGATCACAACGAGCGCGCCGATCGCAGCAACCGTACCGAAGATCGACGGGATCGCCTTGCGCCGTACCCGATCTGCATACCAAACATACAGGTGCGCCGCCATCATTCCGTTTGCAAAGACCGGCAGGAAGGTCAAAAAACGGTTGACCATCACGCGCGGTTCGCCGATCGCGGGACTGACGTCGTTCGCAAACCAGATCCCGACCAGCAGCATCGTCGCGTAGATCAGCAGAGGCTTCCTTTGAAACGCTCTTGCAAGCCACGGAAAAACCAGATAGAACGCGACCTCAATGCACACCGTCCACATGACCGCCGTGATCGCGGTGAACAGGAACGTGTCGTTGAACAGCATCTGCGTGAACGTCAGGTGCGTCAGGAGGTCTTTCAGCGCGAAAGCCGAACGTCCCGCATATTCGCCGCGTCCCGTCGCAACCGCGAACATGACGATCACCGCAAAAAGGTAGCTCGGAACGATGCGCGCAAACCGCTTTTTGAAAAAAACTCTGACGGAATCGACCGGCGTGCCGCAGAACGTGTTCCTTGCATACGGCAGATACAGCACAAACGCCGAAAGCAGGAGCATCAGATCGACGCAAAGGTATCCGACGCGCCGGATGACGTCCGGATTGATCCTTGCAACGCCCGCCCACGCAAGAAACGGCGTTTCATAGATCGGCATCAGCCATGTCTGCTGCCAGAAATGAAACCACAGCACACAGAGAACGCCGAGCGCGCGCACGCCGTCCAGCACGCCTACATGCTTTGTATCGACCGCAAAAACCGATGCGCCCGTTCCGTTCAGACGTTTCATGCCGTTTCGTTTCGGGCGGCGTCCGCCGCATATTTCCGCAGGATCGACGTGACCGCCGGATCGGGAACCGTTTCCGCCGCAGCCGCGTCTTCGAGCGCCGCGGGCGTCTTCCCTTTTTCAAACCGAACCCTGAAATCGATCAGCCGGTCCGGAAGCCGGTCCGGATCCGCCGGAGCGCACAGCAAAAGCGCAAGAGTCGCCGCGATCAGATAATCGCCGTAAGGAGACGCGTGCGAGCCGTCGAACCAGTAAAGCCCGATCTCCGGATGATCGATGCGAAGCGCTTCGTAAATCTCCGCGACCGGCGCGAGCAGCGCGTTGTATTTCACGGCAAGCGTGCGGTAAATGCCGCTGATGAGCTCGGCTTTTTCCGGTTCGTTCTTTTTCGCCCATGTCATGTAAAGGACCGGCTTTGTGCCGACATGATTGCAAAGATCAATCAGTTTTTTAAGCGGCGGTTCCGTTTCCTCGATCGGCGGGATCGGATGCCCGAACTGCTGGATCACGCAGTAATCGTATCCGCCGTACAGAAGCGCAAAACGCACGGAAAAGTACTCTTCGCAATGCCAGTCAAGCGTTTTGTTCGAAAACGCAAGCATGGTCACGTCCGTCCGTTCGCCGGTAAGCGCTTCGCACATCCCGGCGAACAGATGCGGCATATCATTGAAATACGTATGGCTGTTGCCGATAAAGAGTACTTTCAAAACCGCTTTTCCGTCTCAGTCCCACTCGATCGCGCCGATGCTGTCGAGATACGCTTCGCTGTAATCCATGTAGTCCTCCACGAACCGCATGCAGTACATTTTCTGCTCGTCAAACGCTTTCTGCATCCCCTCAAAGAGGAAATCGAACGCTTTTTCGTCGTCATAGACTTCGCCGTCGTTCACACCGCTCGTTTCCATGAATTCCTCGTCGAGCGCAATGACGCGGTCCAGCATGGCGTCAAACGTCTCTTCCTTCAGGATCAGGAAATCCCCCTGCTCCATAAAGCGCTGCTTGATGAATTTCTTTGCGTTTTCCAGACTGTATTCCTCTTCCATACGAACCTCCATGCATTGATAAACGAATTATAACACACTTTCAAAAAGGTTGCTACTGTTTCCGCAAATTTTCGCCGACAAAAAAACCGCCCGTATCCCGGGCGGCTCGGAAAAAGCCGTCAAAGCCGTTTGACGTCGTTGTTTGCGTAGGTCAGATAGCGGAAGCCGGTCCCGTTTTCGTACTGTTTTTCGCCGACCTCCGTAAGGATCCAGTTCGGCAGCAGGTTCAGATTCGGGAAGAATCGATCCGCTTTTGCGTCGGTATACGTCAGCGTAACGTGCGCGGCTGAACAGTACGGCAGAAGCTGACGGTAGATCTGCTCCCCGCCGCAGACAAAGACCGTGTCCGGATCGCGTTCGGACAGAACCCTGCGCAGCTCGTCTTCGGAACGGCAAACGATCGCACCGTTCGCCGAAAAAAAGGGATCGCGCGTCATGATGATGTTCTCGCGGTTCGGAAGCGGCTTTCCGCCCGGGAACGTTTCCAGCGTCTTTCTGCCGACGATAATCGTATGATCCGTCGTCATGGAACGGAAACGACGCATATCCGCGCGGATCCGCACAAGGAGCTGATTTTCACTTCCGATCCCCCAACGGGGATTGACATTCACAATGATCTGCATCGTTAAATCGCAACCGGGATCCTGCTGTCGAACGGATGGTACCGGTACCCTTCCATACGGAAACTCTTTGTTGTGAAATCGTAGAAGTCCTTCACGTCCGGATCGACGGAGAATTTCGGCGCGTCGAACGGCTCGAGCGCGATCATCTTTTCCACCATTTCGACGTGCCGGTCATAGATGTGGCAGTCCGCAATCACATGAACGAGCTCTCCGGCTTCCAGTCCCGACACCTGCGCGAACATATGCACCAGCGCGGCGTACTGCACGACGTTCCAGTTGTTGGCGGTCAGCATATCCTGCGAACGCTGATTCAGGATGGCGTTCAGCCGGTTTCCGGAGACGTTGAAGGTCATGCTGTATGCGCACGGATACAGATGCATCTCGTGCAGGTCTTCAAAGTTATAAAGGTTCGTCAGGATGCGGCGGCTCGCGGGATCGTTTTTCAGCATGAACAGAACGCGGTCGACCTGATCGAACATTCCTTCTTTGTACTGATGCTTCTGCGCGAGCTGATATCCGTACGCCTTGCCGATCGATCCGGTCTCGTCCGCCCAGCTGTCCCAGATGCGGCTGCCGAGCTCGTGTACGTTGTTCGATTTCTTCTGCCAGATCCACAGAAGCTCGTCGACGGCGGATTTCCAATAGGTCCTGCGCAGCGTCATGATCGGAAATTCTTCGGAAAGGTCGTAACGGTTGACGACGCCGAACAGCTTGACCGTATGCGCCGGCGTTCCGTCCTCCCATTTCGGGCGCACGTTCTGATCGGTATCCCAAACGCCCTCGTTCAGGATCCGTTTGCAATTCTCAATATAGACATGGTCTGCGTAACTCATTTTCCACCCCCCGGATTTGCTCCCCCTGTATAATGCTGCGGCGTCTGTATCCGCAGAAACCGTCAGGTTTTCGTGATAAAAACGTGGCTGCATTTCGAGCAGGTCACGCGGATCCTGCCCTTGTGCCGCGGCGCGCGCATTTTCTGCCTGCATTGCGGGCAGCGAAAGTACTTGTACGTTTTGCGGTCTTTCCATTGCTGCTTTACGGATGCCCACTTGCGGCGGAGCTTCTGCATACGGTATTGATAGCGTGTGTTCTCCGCCTGCCGCTTTGCGACGTTTTTTGAAAATACGCGGAAGAACCACAGGATCAGAAGAATCAGCCCGAGTCCATATGCGATAAAATACAGCACCCTGAACACCGTCGATGCAGCGGCTGCGTCGCGGCGCATAAACAGGATCGACAGAAAGGTAAACAGGATCGCGCCGAACAGACAGCCGAAGCTCAGTCGGTTGATAAAGACAGACAGCGCGTCGACGCCGTTTCTGCCCTCCATGAAACGATACAAACGGTTACGAAAGCTCATTCTGTTCTCCTATGACAAAATCGTTTCCGGCGTCGTTGGAACGATAGGCGTCCGTCCCGTAGCAGGCGCCGTAAACGGGATATAAACAGGTATAGAACAACCCGTTGAATACGCATCGCGTCAGCATCAGGATCATCAGAAACGCCAGAACAAGATACAGGATGCGAACCCTGCGGTAGCGCACGGTATTCGCTCTTCTGCGCTGCTGTTCCTCAAAGATCGAACCCCAGCCGAACGGCGGTTCGTTTCCGTCGTTCCCCTGGTTTCCTGTGTAGGATCCGCCGTAATATCCCTGACCGGTGCGATAATACGTCTGCCACGGGTTGGACTGCTGATATCCGGACTGCTGATAGAAGGTCTGCGTTTTTTGCGCGTCGCGGTAAGCGGCACGCTTCTCCGCCGTCTTGATCTGATCGTATGCGACGTTGACGTCGTTCATCTTCGCGGCGGCGTACGGATCGTTCGGATTCAGATCGGGATGGTACTGCTTGGCAAGACGCCGGTATGCGGCGCGGATCTCTTCGTCCGTCGCCGTTTCCGAAACGCCGAGAACCGTATACGGATTCTTTGCCATTCCGCCCGATCTCCTTTCCGATCTGATACATCGCTATGTTACCCAATTTTGGCTCTTTCGTCAATGGAGTTCACAAGATTGTTGCATTCTATGCTGCAATTCCCGGCATTTTGTATTTCACGATATCCTTTGCGAACTTGACCTTCTGCTTCGGATCGTAGATGTCCTGCCCGACCTGACGCTGATACTTGAACTCCCACGTTCCGTACTCCGCTCCGCGTCCTTCCAGCCCTTCCTCGACCTGCTCGGCTCCGGCACGACGGAACGCTTCCGCTTCCTTCTCGCTTGCCGCGTCTACGCGCACGGAGCCGTATTCCTCGGCAAGATTCTGCATCATGCGTACACGGTTCAGAAGCGAACCGCCTTCCAGCTCGACGCTGCTTCCGATCACGTTTGCCGTCGTTCCGTTCTGCTCAAACGTACGGACGCTGCCGCGCTTCGTCATGCGGAAATCCTTGTCCATGATGGAGTGACGGATATCCTCTTCCTTCTCGTTGAAACGCTCGGACAGCGGAATGATATTGCCTTTATCGTCATAGGTTATCGCATCAGAAGATTTCATTTGCGACGAATTGTATACGACGTAGGTATATGGATTTCCTTTGTAATTCCTCGCAATGATTCCGTCGTAACCGTATTTTTGAAGGACGCTCTGAACATTTTTCTTATTGATTTCACCATCATATCCAAGACGCTTTTGCATCTCTTCAAAATCAGCACGCGATAGTTCAGTTCCTGTCACGACTTCGTATGGATTTGTCATCTTCAAAACAACATCGAGAACAGCAGCGTCTTTTCCTTCGGCGTAGTTTTCCGCGTGAGATTTATCTGCAGCAAAGTAATAACCATCTCCAAAGCTCTTTCCGATCGGATACGCCTTTCTCGGATGTGCTTGATCGAACACCGTAAACTTTGCACTCGTCCCATGGAATGCGTTGATATTGTACCCAGCATTCTTCGCCGCTTCGTCCACCGCTTTCCGCAGCTCC
>JAEEGL011142393.1_pt1 | contig 15841 bp, 11 predicted proteins | sample 9134231 | NCBI WGS metagenome assembly JAEEGL01 (sample SAMN16246548, study PRJNA631951) | gut metagenome | biome: gut microbiome; feature: rumen; material: fiber-attached | host: Bos | place: Iran: Karaj | collected 2018-10
AAAAAAAAAAATAACAACCAAAAAAAAAAAAATTAAATACCAATAATCCAAAAAAAAAAATTATAAAAATAAAAAAATGACCCAACCAAATGACTACCTTCAACAAAACGTTCGTGGAATCCTCCAACCAATGGTAAGCGCAGTATTATCAGAAAAACCAAAAGACCCAGTAAAAAAAATTATTTTATATAAATAAAATTTTAAAAAAAAAAAAATAGATTCTCTTCATGATTCAATGGTTACAAAATTACGCAGGAATAAAATCAACAGGAGAGAACATAGAACAAGCAGAATTAGAAAATTTAAGAAAAGAAGTAAAACACTATAGAAAAAAATATGAAAAAGAAGATAAAGAAATGGAAGTATCCTCAGAAAGTGAAGAAGATCTTTCCCCAGAAGAGCAAAAGAGAATAGATGAAGAAATGAAAAAACGTCAACAAAAAAAGAAAGGTATGCGTCAAAGTGTATCAGCAGAAGTATATGGTATCCATAATAAAAAAGAAGATTTCGTTCCTCGAGTAATACCAAAAACAGATGAACAAAAAAAGAGAATAACAGAAAAATGTCTTCAAAGTTTTATATTTAATTCTTTAGAAGATAATGAATTAAAAACAGTTATAGATTCCTTTGAAGAAAAAAAATATAAAGCAGGAGATTATGTAATTAAACAAGGTGAAGAAGGTGATGTATTATATTTAGTTGATACTGGTGAGTTAGATTGTGAGAAAGTATTCAAAGCTGGTGATCCACCAACATATTTAAAGACATATGTACCTGGAGAATCATTTGGAGAATTAGCACTTTTATATAATGCTCCTAGAGCTGCTACTATTAAAGCTAAAACTGATTCTTTATTATGGGCACTTGATAGACAATGCTTTAATAATATTGTTAAAGATGCTGCTATTAAGAAAAGAGAAAAATATGAAAATACTTTAAAAAAAGTTGATATTTTATCTACTATTGATGTTTATGAATTAGGACAAATTTGTGATGCTTTAAAAACTGAAACTGTACCTGCTGGAACTAGGATTATTCAACAAGATGAAGAAGGTGATAAGTTTTATATTTTAGATGATGGGAAAGCTCATGCTGCTAAAGTACTTGAACCTGGGAAACCTGAAGAAACTGTTTTAGAATATCAGAAAGGAGGGTATTTTGGAGAGTTGGCTTTGTTGAAAAATGAACCTAGAGCTGCTTCTGTTATTGCTGATACTGATTGTAAATTGTTAACTTTGGATAGAATGGCTTTTAAAAGATTACTTGGTCCTCTTGAAAATCTTTTACAAAGAAATTCAGAAGCTTATGTTAAGTATATGAAAAAGTAAATTTTTTGTTTTTTATGGTTTTAAAATTTTTTTAATTATTATTTTTTTTAAAAAAAGATTTTTTTTATTTTTATTAAATGGAAATATAGTTATAAATTAAAATAAATAAAAACAATATATTGAAGAATTTTTTATATAAAGGAAAAATAATCAATTTGATAAGAAATTACAAAGCCTCAAAAAGAATTTATTTCTAATTTTAAAAAATTATATTTCTATTAAGACTTATTTAGAAATAAATCAAAACTTTTAATAGAAAATTAAATTATTTTAATTATTCCATAATGATTGGTTTTACTTATTAATAAAATGAAAATATTTATTTTTTGATTTATAGACTCGAATTTTTTATTCTTAAAATTGTTATATAATAAAAACAAATTAATATAATAATTTTAAAAAATAAAATAAATTTTTAAAAAATGATAAATCCATTTAAAATTCCCCATATATTAATTCTTTCCTTAATCCTACACATAATCCAATCCCAAGGTTCAATAGACTTGAGTCATTTCGAACTTGACAGTATTCCCCGTGATTTAATATGGTGTGGTGAAGATAATTCAATATCAATAATACTAACTGACAAAAACAGTATATATCGTAGTGAAGACCGTGGAATGAATTGGAAAAAATTAAACGACATTTTTACAAATACAGGTAAAGACGAATTAGAAGAAAATGAAAAAGAAATAGGAAAAGTTTCCTCAATAATTCAATCTCCAGCAGATAAAACATTATTAATCTTTCTAGGAACTCAAGGAATAAATTGGATAGGAGAAGAATGTGGTTTAAAAGTTAAAGCATTAAATCATGGTAGAAGAATAAATGATTTTATCTTCCATCCTACAGAACGTAATTGGGGTTTAGCATCTGCATATACATCATGTAATGATTTCATTGGTGAACCATGTAAAATATATCAAGAAGTTTTTTATACTAAAGATTTAGGTATTAATTGGAATCAAATTGGAAAATATGTTGTTCAATTTGGTTGGGGTATTGTTGAAGATAGTCAAATTAATAAAGGTGTTCCTAAAGAAAGAATTTTAATGAGTTATGAACCTAGAGGTATTGGTGATCAAAAAAATACTGGATGGAATTATAAAGTTGATTTAATTTATTCTGATGACTTCTTTAAAAGTTATAAAATTCTTGCTAGTAGAGGTAATAAATTTTTAGTTACTAATCATTATTTATTTGTTGCTAGTGTTGTTGATCAAGATACACAAGAAGTTCAATTATTAGGCGCAAAATCTACTCATTTTGATTATGATTTACAACCAATTGAAACTAATCAAAAATCATTTTTGGAACATTCTTATATTTTTTTAGATTCTACTTTTCATAGTGTTTTTCTTCATATTAATCATTTTGGGGAAAATTCATTTTATGGTCATATATATACAAGTGGACCAAGAGGTTTGAAATATAGTTTATCATTGAAAAATAATATAAGAGGAGATGGGAATCAATGTGATTTTGAGAAAGTTAATTCAGTTGAAGGTGTTTATATTGCTAATATTATTAGTGGTAAATATATGAAATATGCTGCTAGAGAAATTCAAAAATCACAACAACAAAAAAAAGAATCAATGTCTAAAGATAAAAAAGAAAATAAAGGTAGTCATCATATATTAGATATACCATATAAAGATTATATTAAATCAGTAATTACTTTTAATCGAGGTGGTAATTGGCAAAGATTAAAAGCACCTGAACGTGATAGTGAAGGTAAAAAATATAATTGTGGTGATTATTGTTATTTAAATTTATTTGGATTATCCTCAGAACATCCACCATTTTATAGTGTAGACTCAGCAGTAGGTTTAATAATAGGAAATGGAAACGTAGGTCACTACCTTACAAAAGATGTATCAACATTCCTATCTCGAGATGGAGGTTTAACATGGTTTGAAATACGTAAAGGTAGTCACATATATGAAATCGGTGATGGAGGTGGTTTAATTCTCTTAGCAGATGATGAAAAACCATCAAATAAAATATACTATACATGGGATGAGGGTTTAACATGGGAAGAGAAAATAATATCAGATGAAAAATTCTTAATTAGAAATATAGTAATAGAACCAACATCTCAAAGTCATAATTTCATAATATATGGTGAGAGTATGAAACAAGGTATAAAAAAGGGAATATCAATAGGATTAAATTTCGGTAAAGTATATGATATATGTAAATACCCAGATAAACCAAATACAACTGAAAGTGATTATGAAATATGGTCACCTAGTGATGGTCGTGCTGGTGTTGAATGTTTATTAGGTCATAAAATTCAAATTGTTAGAAGAAAAAGAGAAAGTAAATGTGTTAATACTGAGAAATTTGAGAGAAAAATTACTAAATTAAATTGTGATTGTACTGAATTAGATTATATGTGTGATATGGGTTATGAAAGAAGTGAACCTGGTTCTCCTTGTACTAGAGTTGGTGATGGTACTATTGATGATGTTGTTATTAATAAACCACCTCTTGTTTGTAATAAAGTTTATAAAATTTCTAAAGGTTATAGAAGAATTCCTGGGGATACTTGTGTTAATGGTGTTAAGTATGATCCTATTGTTGTACCTTGTCCTTATAAAAGTTATATTAGAAGTTTTCTTTTTTATTTTTTTATTTTGTTTCTTGTTATTTTTATTCTTGCTATGTGTGTTTTTAAAGATAAGGATGTTACTTTTAATTTTGATTTAGATGGGATTTATTTTCTGTTTAATAAAATGATTTATGGGGAAAAATCTTTTTCTAATACTGATGATGAAGGTAATTCTTTGTTTGATGATGATTCGAAAATTATTAGTCCTATTGGAGGAAAAAATTTAAATGATGAAACTAAACCAATTAATGTGTCTTAAATTAATAATTTTTCAAATGAAAATAATATATATTAAATATTATAAATTAAAATAACAATTTATATTTCTTTTAATTTTCTTTTGAATACAAAAATTTTTCTAATGATTTATTTGATTTAAGGATATTTAATACTTTAATTATTATAAATGATTTTTCAAACAAATTTTTTATTATAATTATAATCAAAAAAAGAATAAAATAAAAAATAGAATGAACAAATTAACCGAAATTGAGAAAAAAAAAAATAAAAGTACATTTAAAAGAAGAAAAAAGACAATATTTAAGAAAAAAAGAACATAATATAAGTAGAATATTAGATAATTATTATTTCCCAGCAATACATAAAAAAGCATGGATTCCAAATGGAATTTTTATAAGGAAAAAATATTATGATTATGGCGATTCAGGTTTAGGTTATTTTTATGAGAAAAAAAATGTAGAACAATTAAGAAATATAAATGAAGTATTAAAATTAAGAAAAAATAAATTACAAGATTTTATAGAATATAAATATTTAGAAGAAAATAAGTATTCAATAACAATAGAATATTGTTCAAATTGTCATGAACATTCAATGCATACTTTTCACTCAAGTGAATTATATAAAAATTTCGCATTAAGATTACAAAAATGTATACAAATAAGATTTCCATTTATAAAAGTTTTACTTAAACCAATTGATACTGATATTTTAATTGAAGAAGAATATAAATTACCTAAAGTTAAAAATGGTGAAGCTTATGAAAAAATACAATATGTAAATGATAAATTTAAAGAAGTTAGAATTGGAGCAATGGAAATTCAAATTTGTACAAAGAAAAAAAATTCTGATCCAGAAATTGCTTTAATTCATAGTAAATTAAAAAGTAGAAAATGGCCAAAAATAAATGAAATTTTAGATAAAATTGTATCATTTGTTCCAAGGTTTAAAGGAAAAATAATTTTATATGAAAAAGAAGATAATGATAATGAAAATAAAGCTATTAATGAAGAAAATAAAAATAATATTATTACAGAATCTTTTTTATCAAATATACAAATTAATATTTATTTATTAAAAAATTATAAAATAATTCAAGTTTCAGAAGAAGCATGGACTGATATTGAAAATGATATAAATCCAAAAAAAAGAAAAGAAATAATAAAAGAAAGAAGATTAAAAGAAAAAGAAAGTATGTTTCGTCCTCAATCAACTAGATTTCCAAATTTAATAAATGATAATAATAACATAACAACAATAACAAATAAAAATATTAGACCAATAAGTAGTTTAACAACACAAAAATCAAATTCAGCAAAAAATATTTTTAAAAATCCATTTACAGAATCAAAATCAACAAAACCAAATTATATTTATCAATCAACATCGTCTTTTAATAGACCTGGACAAGAAATAATAACTGATAAAAAAATAGCAAGAAATATGAAAGGTAAATTAATAATAACTAAATATACTAATAATGAAGGTTTTATTGATATTGATTTTTTACCTTATGATTCTTATTTAATTGAAGTTAAAGAAAGTAGACAATATATGGGAATTTGGATGACTTTAACTTTTTCTAATATTTTTCCTAAGGATTATATTATTAAAAAATATATTGGATTATATAATCAAGAAAATGCTTTTTTTGAAATACATATTTATGAAAGTTTAAAAAATAAAGAAGGAAAAGATGATATGAAACATATATCTAATTGTAATGTTACTTTAAAAAAATGGAAAGATAATGATAATTATATTGATGATAAGGAAATGAAAATTAAAATAAATGAAAAAAGCAATGGAATATTTGAATATATGATTTTACCTGGAAAATATCTTTTAGAAGTATCAAAAAATAATTATGAAACTGTGAGAAAATTTATTAATTTAGAAAAAGGATATAATAATATTAATATTGAAATGTTTACTGAAAAAGTTTGTAATTTGAAAATTTGTGTTTTTAATTATGAAAAATTTCAAAATCAAATATATGAACCTATTCAAAATGTGGAAATTTCTATTTATAAAAATGCAAATGAAGTTATTTGTGAAGGAATTACTGATAAAAAAGGAGAAATGATTTATGTTATAACTAAAGGAGAAGATTTTTTGACTATTGTTGTTAATAAATTAAATTATTATCCTGTTCAAAGACAATTTATTAGAAGTAATAATCAAATTTTAAATGAAAATGGAGAATATGAAGAAAGTTTAATTTTTTTTTTGGTAAAAGAAAGTTATATAAGAGATAATAATTGTATTATTTGTATTACATATTCTGGAATTAAAAGTATTAATTTCAATCCAAATTCAATTCAAATAAGTAATAACATTAAGAATTATATTGATTTATCATGTTATGATGGACAAAAAGAAAATGGAATATTAAGTACAAATATTAAATATACACCAAATGATGAAAATAATGAAAATAAAACTATTGACAATAATGAAAATTTTGAAAATGAAAATAATGAAAGAGATGAAGATGGTATAGAAAATTTTGATGATATAATATCATTATCATTAAATATTTTAACAGAGGCATTAAAAATTCATAATTATCAAGAAAAAGGATTTTCAATGAATGGTTTAGAAATACATGCATGTATGACAATGATATATACATCAAATAATATATTTTATATTCCAGCTCCTTCTTTTTGTAAAGAAGGATATTCGATTTGGAATTTAGGATGGCTTGATGTTAAAAATCATTATTTTTATGAAACTAATACTTTGAGTTCTGAATTAAATGATAGATTATTATTTTTTTCTCAATGGATTGATTTTTTACAAAAAATTTTAGATGAACAATTATATAGTAAATTATTTAAATTCTTTGGTTTTCCTAAAGGATTATTAATTAATAAAGATAGATTTATTTTTGAATCAACCTTTATTAAAGCTTTAAATAATATGAAATTTAATGAAGATAATAATAATGAAGTATATAATTTCATTTCTGAATTAATGAAAGGAGAAAATAAATTAATATCATTTAATATATTTAAAAAGAAAATAACATCAAATATAAAAAATTTCAAAGATGATGTAAATGTTAATGATAATTAAAAAGAGTAAATAATAAAATATTATTTTTATTATATTGTTTTATTATAAATAATTAATTAATGTATCCAATTTTTTTCATGTCCATCTTCCATTTGTGGTTCTAAAAATCCTCTAAAAAATCCATTAATTTCCCATCTAATACCATAACCTTTATCAATTCTTAATTCAATAATATTAATTTGATGAGGTAATCCATGAATATTAATCCAAATACAATTATTTAAAAATAAATTTAACATATTAATTCCATTTTCATTTTTTTCTTTTTCCTTACCTGTTTGATTTGGCCAAAATGGATCTGTTATACTTCTATGACAATGTTTACATAATGCCCTTGCACCTACTGTTAATATTGATTTTGGGTTATTTTTTTCTTGAAATTTATTCTTTAGTAAATTTATATCTGGAGGTAAAAAATTGTCAATACTTCCTTCTGTTTGTCTTATTCCTAATAATGTTAAAAGTAATCTTGGTTTGAAATTTTGTGATAAGGATTTCAAATTTAAATTATTAGTTGAAAGTGTTTTATTAGAGAATAAATTTTGAAGAATTATAATATTATTATTTGTTTTTTCTGTTGCAAATGTGTTTAGTGGATAAAATTTAAAAATGAATGAATTATTTTGAATACATAAATATATGTTGTTTAATAATAATATTAAATAATTATTTTGAGGATATGATATAAATGTTAAATCATCATTGTAATTTTTATATGGTATTTCTATAAAATTTTGTGAGTTAATAGGATATAATTTTATATTTTCCTTTAATTCTTTATAAATATTATCTTCAAAATCATCTTTTTCTAAAATTTCTTTTTCTATTTGTAAATAGATTTTTAATAGTTCTTGTAAATTTATAGTTTTATTTAATGCATTATTTTTATCCATTAATTTGAATTTTTTATTAATTTAATAAATAACAATTTTATTAAAAAGAATAATAATATGTTAATCTCAGAAAAATATTATATAATTATTATAAATTATATAACCAATCATCATTCATATGAAAATATTATACTCGCTTATTTCTTCATAAAATCAGAAAGCTAAGTAAATATCATTTAAATAAATAATTTATAACTATAAATCAAATAAGATCAAGTATCAAAATAAAATAAATTAAAGATAATATAAAGAAAAAATAAATTATTTATTATGGGTTTAAATTCTTCAAAAAATCAACTATATAATTTAATATTAGAATCTCAAATAAGTCTTTATGATGAAACCAAAGATATAACAAGAATTGAGCCAAAAAAAATGGATGATGAAGATATAGAATATGTGAATAATGTAAACATAATAGAAAAAGATGAAGATGAGCTTTTACAAGATGATTCATTAATTAAAACCTATAAAATTGATAATATAAATAAATATCCTGAAAATTGTATAGGTCAAATAAAATGTATGATAAATGGAAGAAACTATATATCAACAGGATGTTTAATAGGTGAAAATTTAGTATTAACATTAGCAAGTAATGTATATGATATAGAAACTAATTCATTTTCTTCACATATAATATATAAACATTCAAATGGTAAAATATATGAACCAATAAAAACAAATGTAACAAAAATTTTTGGAAATAATCATTTAAATAAAGATAATTGGGCAACTTTAATTTTTGAGGAAGAAATATCAAAATCTTTTTTAGGAGTTGAATTTATAGAAATTGAAAATTTACCTTTAATTGATATTCATATTTATGGATATAATTTAGATAATGAATTATATTATGGTAATACTAATGCTGAAACACAAGATGATAATGTTATTACTTATAAAATTCCTTTAAAAGAAGGAGAAACTGGTTCTCCTTTAATACAAAAAATTGAAGATAAATATTATGTTTTTGGATTAAATTTATCATGTAATGATAATGAAAATAAAGGAAATATTTTTCAAAAAGATATTATTCAGAAAATTAACTTTTTCAAAGAAAAGAAAAGAAAATTTATTGATGAAACTAAAGTTATTAATTTAGATTTGTCAAATAAAAATTTATCAGCGAATATTATTGAGTGTTTCAATTGTTATAACTTTATAAATATTCAAGAATTAAATTTATCACAAAATCATATTGGTGTACAAGGAATTTATAATTTGAAAAAAGCAAGGTTGCAAAGTTTAAAAAAATTACATTTAGATTTAAATGAAATAGGAGATAATGGTTTATCATATTTATTTCAATGTAATTGTAATAGTTTAAGTGAATTAACATTATCAAATAATAATATTTCATATATTGGAATAAATGATTTATGTAAATGTGATTTTAAACATACTTTAACTAAACTTGATCTATCTGAAAATACTAAAATTGGTGATAAAGGAATTGAAAATTTTGTTAATACAAATTGGGATAAATTAAATGAATTAATAATAATTAGAATCAATTTAACAAATAATGGTTTACAATATTTTATAAAAACAAATATTAAGAAAATATATATGAAACATAATAAATTAACAAAAGAAGGAGAAAATGTTATAAATTCCTTAAAATTAGATGATAAAGAAATTATAACTGGAAAAAAAATATTTGATAAATAAATATATATTAAAATATTTATTATGAAAAATAAATTTAAAATTATATAAAAAGTAAATGTCTACAAATCTTAATACAAAAAATTCAATATCAATTGAAAATCCAATGTTAATTCATTATTTAGTTAGAAAATTTGAATCAAGACAAAATTCATTAGATAATTTAAAAAAAATTTTAAATTCAATTACTTCATTAGAAGATTATTATATAAATAAAAAACCAACAATTAATTTTATTGATGAATTAATTGAAGACTTTAAACAAGCAGTTTTTGCTATGAAAGCTTTATTAACTGAAAATAAAGCATTATCTTTATCAAATGATTATAAAGAAGAAACTATTGCAAAACAAATCACAGAAAATGTTTATTTATCAAATGAAAATGAAGATTTAAAAAAAGAAAATAAAGGAATTATAAAACAAAATAATTTAAAATCACCAAAAAGAGATTTTTTTAAATATCAAGTTAGTAAATCAAAACAATTTTCTAATGCAATGAAAAATATGGAATTTGATAAAAAAAGATTAAAAAGTGCAGTTAGATTACATTTTAAAAATAGTAGAAATAAATTATCAGAAAAGAAAAATAATAATACACTTAATTATAGTAATAATTATAATAATTCTAATTCAGATATAATTAATCAAATAATAAATAATGAAGAAATATTAAATATTCTTAATCAAAAATTAGGTAAAGATGTTATTAAAAAATTACTTGATCCAAATTGTCCAAAAGATTATTATGAAAATGTTGAAAAAATAATAACTGATAGTAATTTAAATAATGAAGTAATTATTAGTAATTTAAAAGTACCTATTAGATTAAAAAATACAATTCAAGCAAAAGTAAATTTACCTAAATCAAATAGAAGAATTAATAGTTTTAGTCATAAATCAATAAATAAAGATAAAGAAAAAAAATTTTTTGATAATAGTACAAATCCTTATGGTGGATATTTTGAAAAACCAAAATATTTAGGTCAACAAAAATATTATCCTAAAAATAATAATTATTGAAATATAATATTATTTAATTTTTTCAATACTATTTTTTAAAATTATATTTTTTTTAATTTTTAAATGGAATATGAAGAAGAAGAACAACCTTTACCAAAAAAGAGAATTATAATAAAAATTGGAATTATTTTCTTAATTATATTTATAGTTGTTTTTAATAAAATTAATTCAGGTGAAATTTCATGGGAAGATTTTACAAAATTTAATTATAATTTAAATTTTAAAAGATTATATGAAATTAAAGAATATATTATTTTTTTTGTAATAATGATTCCATTATGTTATTATACTTCGAAATCAAATAATGAATGGGCAAGAAAAGAATTAGAAAAATTTGAAGAAAAAGAAAGATTAAAAGAAAAAGAAAAAGAAGAAAAAAGACAAGAAGAATTTGAAAGAAAAATGAGAGGAATCCATTTTAAAGAAGATTAAATTGTTTAATATTTAAAAAAAAAAATTAAATATAATCTAATGTAAAAATAATAAAAAGAAAACAATCTACCAAAAAAGTATAAATTAAAACAATAATAATAAATAAAATACCTAAAAAAAAAATTAAAAAAAAAAAAAACAAAATACTATTCATTTTCTTCTTCAATTAATTTTTTAAACATTTCAAAATTGATTTTTTCTTGATTTTCTTTCTCAAAAGTTTTCTTAATTTCATCTTCATTAATAGCTAATTTAAAAGCTTGGCAAGTTTGTAACAAAGAATTATAAGTAATATAACCAGGAGAATTATTATCTTCAAAATATTTAAAAGCACTCCATTCTTTTTCTTCTCTATTTGTTTCAATAGATGAAGTCATTGCAGCTAAAAATTCAGTATAATTAACTTGACCATCTTTATGAAAATCAATTCCATTCCAAATTATTTTTAAATCATCATCATTAACATTTAATTTTAATTCTATTATTGCTTCTTTTAATTCATCATATGTTAAAACTCCAAGATTATTTATATCTAATTTATTAAACATTATTTTATATTTTTTTACTTCTTCTCCTTCTGCTATTTTTGCCATAAAAAATAAAATTTCTTTTTGAAATAAATTCTTTTTTGAAAATGTTTTTAACATTTCTATCATAGAATGATCAATATGAATTTCTTCTTCCATTTCTTCATCTTCAAATCTTTTAAACCAAGGATGTTTTAATGCTTCTTTAGCAGATAATCTTTTATCAACATCTTTAACAATTAATTTACAAACTAAATCTTTTGCTTCATTTGAACATTTACATTTTTTAATAATAGTATCATCAAAATTTTTTTTAGTAATAACATCAAAAATTTGATATTTTTCATTAGGTTCAAATGGAAATTTCCCAGTTAACATATAATGTAACATAATACCAACAGACCATAAATCAGTTTTTGAATTTGATTGTCCTTTAATAATTTCAGGTGACATATAATAAGGACTTCCAACAGTCTTTTTATCAGTTTTATGTGTATTTGTAGCTAAACCAAAATCAATTAATTTCATTGTTGAATAATCATTGTTTTTTTCAAATAAAATATTTTCTGGTTTTACATCTCTATGAACAATACCATGATTATGACAAAATAATAATGCTTTTAATAATAAATGTATTATTTCTGACATGTCTTTTTCTGTGAAATTATAATGTTTTTTTAATGTTATGTATTTATATAAATTATCACCTGATAAATATTCCATTACTATATTTATGTAAAAATCATCTTCGTATGTTTCATAATATTTTACTATGTATGGATGGTCTAATGAACGTAAAATATTTATTTCTTGAATTAAACATTCATACATTGTTTGGGATATTCCTTCTTTTTTTAATGTTTTTATTGCAAATTTTAAATTTTTATACGTTTTATTACGGAATAAACGTACTTTTCCAAATGAACCTGCACCTAATGTTGAAAGGTATTCATATGTTTTTCTAAAATCTTCTATTTTTGAAAAGGTGTCTACTCTTTTTGATGATAAACCTTTTGATTCTCTACGAGTCAAACTTATATTTTTTTCTGAACAACAACCCATTTTTTTAATATTCTTTTGATTAATATTTTTAAATGATTCTTTTTATAATTAATATTTTCTTTTTTAATGAATTTATTATATGATATAAATAATATTTTTGTTTATGAGATTTTTTTTTGCAATTAAGTTTTTAATTTTGATAATCTTTTATATTAAATATATAAATTAAATATTATAATTATTTGAATGTAATACAATTGAATTCGTTATTAAAAATAAATATAAAACTTTAATTCTTTATCTAAAAAATAAAGTAAATTTTAATTAAATTTTTATAATTTTTCTAATTATATCATATAAGAAAACAGTGAAAATTAAATTCAATTAATATGAAATTTCGATTAAAAGATTTGATATTCTAAATATCATTGTATTAAATCTCGAATAAATAATATGTGAAAATTAAACTTTTTTGACTGAATTAAATAAAAAATTATTTCTTTATACTTTTAATATTTAAATATTTTAACTCATAATTGAGTTTAAAATAAATCTCAATATTATTATAAATTGATTTAATAATTTGAATTTGATTTAATAATTTTGAATTTATTATCAAATTATCTTCCATTTAAAAATAATTATTTATTTTAATTATCAAAGTTTTATAAAACTCCTTTAATTGATAATAAAATTTTATTTGAATGATTTCAAATTTATATATGATTTTGACTTAAAAATTAATCTTTTATTATCAATTAAAGAAAGATTGAAATTAAAAAAAATTACTTAAATAAATAATAATTAAAAAAAAGCATATTATTTATTCTCCTTTTTTTCACTCATTTCAATATTTTTTGAATTATTATCACTTAATATATTATTCCCTAAATTTTTCCTAATAATATTATTATTACTTTCATAAGCAGTAGTATTAGTTCCAAAATTATTTGGAAGATTTCGATTAAATTTATTATTACTATTAAAAGACGAATTACTTCTATTTTTATCTAAATTTTTTTTAAAATCACTTTCATTTAATTCATCTGCTAATTCATTAACAGGCCAAGTTAATCCATCTCCAATAGGATAACCAGTATCAATAACTAAAGGAATAAACCAATAAATTTTATTATTTCCCATTACTTGTTCCCAATTTTCTCTATATGTTAAATTAAATTTATTTTTTTTATCAAAATCAGGATCTAAAGTTTCAATAGTAGTACAATTTTTCAAAACTAATTTTAAATGAAATCTAAAAAATTCAAAATCTAAATAAGTCAAAGTCAAATCAATTCCATGATTTAAAATAATAAAAAAATGAAATAAAATAAAAGAAATTTTCTTAGTATGTCTTTCTTTATATAATTTCATAATAGAATTATAAGTATGAGGAATAAATACAATATCTAAATAAAAAACAGATAAAAAAAAATAAAAAAGTAATTGAATAAAAAATTTTCTATTATAAAATCCAATACAATTATTAACCCAAGGACAATGATGATCCATATTTAAAACACAAGTATTACAAATAGAACAATGATGTGCCCTATCAGGTTTAAATACTTGACAAAGTAAACAATATCTTTTTTTTTTATAATCTTGATCTCCTATATAAAATCCCCAATATAAAGGAATTGCTCCTGGATTTGTTCTTGAAGTTAAATAAAATGCCATCATTAATAATATGAATAATATGTTAAAAAATATTAGTCTTATTATTGGAAATGTTAAGGATGATACTATTTTTTTAAAAAGTTTTTTTTTGTTTTATTTTTTTTTTGTTTTGTTATAAAATTATTCTTACATTTTATATTTTTTATTTCTATTATAAATACGTATGTTATGTATTGTTCTATTATTAATAATAGAACACAAAATATTAATATGTGACCGTAGTAACTTTTTTTTTCTTTTTTTATTTGATCTTTTATTTGCTCTTGTTGGTTTATTTTGTCTTGTTGATAATTTAATGTTTTTTGTTGGATATTTGAAATTGAGGTTATTGGTTGTGTTCTATTTGAATTCTCATTATTATGTTTTAATATTTCTATGTTACTAATAGTTGGATTTGAAATATTTTCTTCTATCATTTTATTCATTTTTAATTAATTAAATTTAATTTTTGTTTTTGATAAAAAATTAATATTTCTTTCTTCAATTATTAATCTTTTAATAAGAATATTCTTCAAATTCAACAATAAAAATGCATGAATTAAAAAATTTAGAAATAGATGCAATTGAATGAATAAAATTCAAGAAATTAAATCAAATTTAAAATTATCTGAATTGAATTTATAATTAAGAATAATTATTTATATTTAAAATTTTTTTAATTGTGAAAAATAAAAAAAAATATAGTTTAAATAAATTAAGCTTTATAAAAAAAAATTAAGCATTATCTAAATTCCATTTTAATTTATTAATCCTAATTTTTCTACAACCTTTAGAAAACTCATCCGTATTCATACAACAAGACCAAGCTTTAATTTTTTCTTTTTTAATTTTAAATTTCCCAACTTCAATATCAGTATAAATTTTATCAGAAAATTCAAATTCTCTATAAGTCCCAAAATGACTATATTGATATTCAACCCATTGTTCATTTTTCCTTCTTCTTTTTTTTTCTTTTAAATCATCTAAAGTAACAGTCTTATAAGCTTGAAGAAAATATTTATTAGAATAAGGTTGACTAACAGGAATAATTGCATTATCATCTTGAATAATATAATCATTTTCTTTTAATTCATCTATTTCTTTTATATTATCATTACTTTTATTTCTCTTATAATTTTTTTTATCTTCAATTGATTTTTTTAATTGTATTTCATATTCTTTTTTATCAAGTGGATATTTACTTTCTAAAAGAGAATTTTTAGTAGAAATTGGTTCAATTGATAAAATTGTTTTATTTCTTTTTTGTAATAATTTTTTTTTATTTCTTTCTTATATTCTTCTTCTAATTTTGTTTTAATATTATCTTCTTCTTTTGCTATTGCACAACCTTTTGTAACTAAAGGTTTTAATAA
>JAEEGL011273090.1_pt1 | contig 15841 bp, 9 predicted proteins | sample 9134231 | NCBI WGS metagenome assembly JAEEGL01 (sample SAMN16246548, study PRJNA631951) | gut metagenome | biome: gut microbiome; feature: rumen; material: fiber-attached | host: Bos | place: Iran: Karaj | collected 2018-10
AAGGCCGAGTCCCTTTCCATTGCGGCTGCCGCAAACGAGTCCGAGTCCGTCCAGCTCGTCGTGAAGGCTGGGGAAAGCGACCTCGGCGGCGTCCGCGTGTCCATCGCCGGAAACCTTGAGGCGAAGAACGGCGCGGGCCTCATCCCCGCCGACGCCGTCGACGTGCGCCTCGTCACCTACCTCGACATCACGAACCCCACGGACGAATCATCGGCCCCCGGCCTCTGGCCGGAGGTTCTTGAGGCGATTCCCAGTGGAGGCGCCACCGTCCCCGCCGGGCAGAACCGTCCCTTCTGGATCCGCGTGAAGGTACCGAAGGGAACACCAGCCGGCCTTTACAGAGGCGCGTTGTCCGTGACCGTGTCCCCCCCTGCTGCGGCCGCCACGGCGGGCGGCCCTCCCCTATCCGCCACGGGAGGGCCGGGCGCCGTCCCGGCCGAAACCCCGCACTCGGCCGCCACGGGGACAGTCGCCGTCTCCGTCCCGCTCGAGGTCGAGGTCTTCGGCTTCGAACTGCGCGACACGATGACGCTCAAGACCAGCTTCGGCTGCGCCGACGCGAAGATATTCCCCTACCATCGCATAACGGATGCGCGTGACGGCGACACCGTCCGCGACCTCTACTACCGCGCCCTGTCCGCCGCCCATCTCACCCCCTACCATCCGGCGGGACATGACGGACACGAGCCGCTCTGGTCGTACACCCTTTCCGCCGAGGAGGGCAAGGAGGACGAGGCCGTCTTCACCTTCGACTGGGCCGCGTGGGACGCCGCCATCTCGAACGCCCTCGCACGATACCACTTCAACTCGTTCGTCTTCTCCATTCCCGGCTTCACGAAGGCCGACTTCCGCGCGAACACCCCGCACGATTTCCACGGGCGCAAGGATGGCACCCCTGAATACGAAACGCTCGTCTCCAAGTACCTTAGCGCAATCGAGGTGCATCTCCGCGAACGCGGCTGGCTCGACATGGCGGGCATCTACTGGTTCGACGAACCGACCGAGAAGGACTACCCCTTCATCCGTCGCGGACTCCGTGCGATCCGCAAGTACGCGCCGGCGCTCCGCTGCCGCATCACCGAGGAGCCGCAGGAGGGACTCATGGACGTCGTGAACCTCTGGTGCCCGACCTCGATGAACCTCCACTCGCCCGCCGAGGCCGCCTGCCGCGCGCGCGGCGACGAGTTCTGGTGGTACATCTGCATGTACCCCAAGGCCCCCTACGCGACCGAATTCATTGACCATCCCGGAACAGACCTCCGTGTCTGGCTCTGGCAGACCTGGCAGGAGAGGATTCGCGGCATCCTCGTCTGGGAGACCGTCTACTGGACCAGCCGCGCCGTCTATCCGCTTTCACGGCAGAACCCCTACGCAGACGCCGCCAGCTGGGCCGACTCCATGCGCTACAACTGGGGCAACGGCGACGGACGCTTCCTCTACCCGCCGCGCGCCTGCTTCGACAAGAGTGAAGGCCCTATCCTGGAGCCGCCGAACGGCTCCATGCGCCTCGAAATCCTGCGCGACGGCATCGAGGACTACGAGTACTTTTCCATTCTCTCGCGCCTCGACCCCGGCAACGCGCTGCTGGAAGTCCCGGCCGATGTCTCAAAGTCGCAGACCGAATTCACGAGGCGCCCCGCCCCCATCAAGGCGCATCGGCTGAAACTCGCCCGGGAAATCGAACGCCTCTCCAACGGCGGCTGATGTCGCCTAAAGTTTACTCCAAAATCGAGGATGGTCGATTTTGGCATAAACCAAAATCGACCATCCTCGATTTTGGTGTTGACAGGAAAGGAACGTTTTTGTCATTGAAAAGGAGGCCCTCCCCCTAGCTTGTCGCGCGGATGAATTGGCCTATGTCCACAAGCGCGTCGAAATAGCCGCTTCTCCTGACAGACGGCGCAAGTTCGCCGTCGAATATCAAACCTTTTCGGACTGACATGCCGCGCGGCTTGCGCAAGCGGCGGATTTTCTCCTTCACTTCGTCGATGACGCCGGCTTCGATCTGTCTGCGGCGTTTGACCTCGACAACGTAAAGCGCGTCGTCCGTCTGGACCAGCATGTCGATTTGGACGCCGCCCTTGCCTGGCTTCATGAATGGTGTGGCCGCATTTATGCGTACGCCGTCGAGGTGCAGCGCCGACCGAAAGTCCAGGACATGGTTGAGAACGAGGTTTTCGAATGCCAGTCCCATGACAGTCTGCCAGTTCTTCAATTCGGGGAATTGCTCAAAGGCGAATTTTCCCTCTTTGATTTCGGCGATGCTGGGTTCGATGTATCTCAGGTAGAACCGGGCATAGTTGTCGCAGAGCCTGTAGCGGACCGCCTTTGTCTTTTGCCATGTCTTGGGATTGAGGACGGCGTCCTTCGCGACAAAACCGGCCTCGGAGAGTTCGTCGAGGCTTTCGCTAAGGGAGCCGCCGCGATCTACACCAAGCGCGTCGGAAATTTCACTCAATGTCAGCGCCCCACCAGTCAAGGCGCGAAGAATGTCGCCCTTGCCCTTGGCCCTGTCGCCGAACACCTCGCTAAACAAGGCTGAAAAATCCTTGAATAGTGGGCCGTCAGGGACGAAGCACATACGCCTTATGTTTTCTGAGGCGGAGAGAGACGGATTGATTTCCTCCAGATATCTGGGAACTCCCCCCGTGACCGAAAGGACATCCAGAAGGTCGCGAGTGCCGAGGTCATCGCACTTGTCCCCCCAGAATCGTGCGCAAAGGCCGAGGGGCAGTTCCCGTAAGACGATATCCCGTGAGAAACGGCCGCCAAACGTGGCGCTTTCCAGCAAGTTTGTCCTGATCCATGCAGATACGGACCCACATACGGCGAGAATCAGGTTGTCATGCGTTTTCAGGTAATCGTCCCAGCCGTTTTTGAGCAGTCCGGGGAAATCGGGGTTGTGCCGCCCCATCCATGAAATTTCATCGAGGAGGACAAGCGTCCTTTCCTTTTCGGGCAGGCGCTCACCAAGCATCTGGAATGCCGACATCCAGGTTTCCGGAAGGCGGCGGGAGCGGCCGCGCGTCTGCGCCAGAAGACGTTCCACAAAATTGTGAATTTGGTCGGCGTCGGTCTGCCCCTTTCGTGGCCCCAGACCTTCGATCAGGATGAGACGCAGTCCCTCGCGGCGCGCGAATTCCTTGAAAAGCGTCGATTTTCCGATGCGGCGCCTTCCGCGACAAGCGACCAGCGATGCCATGGGCTTATCCAGAAGTTCCTTCAGTGATTGCAGTTCTCTTTCCCGTCCCAGAAACATGGTGGCAGAATCTCCCTTTTACCAAAACATAATACCATCTGACCCGTATTCGCGTCAACATTATTTATGGCACAAGAGGACATTATATGCCCTTTCGTGCCATTTCTGGGAGTGTCGGAGTTTTGAAGGGCGGCTTGCGCCGCCTGATGTTGCGGCGGCTTGCGCCGCCCGATGTTGCGGCGGCTGCGCCGCCTGAAGTATAATAGATGATGATGACAACGGACAATTTTACGCCGCCGCCAGGCGGCCCAACCTCGCGCGGCCCTGCCGCGCCCAACCTCGCTGCGAAGCAGCCCAACCTCGGCGGCCCCGCCGCGCCCAACCTCGCTGCGGAGCAGCCCAACCTCGGCGGCTCCGCCGCCCCAACTTCGGCCGCGCCAGCGGCCATCGCGATAGCAGGCATGGGGCTCATCGGCGGCTCCTTCTACAAGGCCGCGAAGCGTGCCGGATATGAGGTCATTGGCTTCGACAAGGGCGATCCGGTCGATGTCCGCGACGCCGACGTCGTCTTTGTCGCCCTCGCGCCGCAGACGGCCATTGACTGGGTCCGCCTCCACGCCGGCGAATTCAAAGCGGGCGCCGCTGTCATCGACACCTGCGGCATCAAGGGACCCGTTTGCCGTGCGCTCGCCGGCGTTGAGAACGGGCGCAGCTGGACCTTCATCGGCGGTCACCCGATGGCCGGGAAAGAAGTGTCAGGCTTCGCGAACTCCGACGCAGACCTCTTCAAGGGAGCCTCGATGATCCTCACCCCCTCCCCCGGAACCGACGAGACGCTTCTCGACCGTCTCCGCACGCTTTTCGCCGAACTCGGCTTCGGGCGCACCGTCGTCACAAACCCGGAACACCACGACGAGATGATCGCCTACACGAGCCAGCTCTGCCACATCATCTCATCGGCCTACCTCCGTGAGCCGCTCGCCCTGGAGCATGAGGGCTTCTCCGCCGGCAGCTTCCGCGACCTCACGCGTGTCGGCGCGCCTGCCCCGACGCTCTGGTCCGAACTCTTCGCCTCCAACAGCGAGGCGCTCCTCCCCATCCTCGACCGCTACATCGCGCGCCTCGCCGACTTCCGCGACGCCATAGCCACCGATGACCGCCCCGCCCTCGCCAAGCAACTCGCCGAAGGCGGCGCAATCAAGGCGACATTCTCTGCTGAGAACTGAAGTCCAGCTTAAACTAATGACTAATCACAAACAACTGGCCACTAACCACTAGTCACTATGAACATCTTTCTCTACGGGCCGCCAGCGAGCGGCAAGACAACTCTCGGGAAGCGCCTCGCGGAAGCCGTTGGCTGGCGCTTCATCGACCTTGACGAGGAAATCGTCAAAACTGCGGGGCGCCCCATTCGCGACATCTTCGCCGAGGAAGGCGAACCCGCCTTCCGCAAGCTTGAAGGTGAAACGCTCTTGCGCGTCGTTGAATCGGCCGACGCCAACACTGTCATTGCTCTTGGCGGGGGAACGCTACTCAACCAGGAGAACCGCGCATTCGCGGAGGCGCATGGTTTGGTCTGGTGCCTGGAGACGCCATCGGCCGAAGAGCGCGCCCGGCGCATCGCTGCCGGTGGAAATGTCCGTCCCCTTGGCGACAAGGCTATCGAGCGCGCACCACACTACGCCTCATTCCCAAGCCGCATAGCGGCGTCCTTCGACCTCCCAGACTCCCTCGTCATTGTCGGCCGCGGCCTCGGCGGTCCCAACATGTTCGCCAACGTCATCGTCGCGGACACGAATGCCGCCCGCGCCGCCAACCTTTCAACTCTTCAACTTTTCAACCTTTCAACCCTACCCTCCCGAGGGGATGGCCGCGGCGTACCCGCCGCTGCCATCCCCTCGGGAGAGCCGCACAAGACGCTCCAAACCGTCACGGAGATCTGGCGGTTTTTCGGCGAACGCGGCATCGGACGCCGCGACCGCGTCGCGGCTTTCGGCGGCGGCGTGACGGGCGACCTCACGGGTTTTGCCGCCGCGACATGGATGCGCGGCATCGCCTGGGTCAACTACCCCACAACGCTTCTCTCGATGGTCGATGCGTCGACGGGCGGCAAGACCGGCTGCGACCTTCCGGAAGGCAAAAACCTCGTTGGCGCATTCCACGCCCCGGTTCTTGTTGTCATCGACGCCGACCGTCTCGCCACCCTCCCGCCGCGCGAACTCCGCTCCGGACGTGCAGAAATGATCAAGCACGACATCATTGCCGGGCGCATGGGTACCGGATCTTCGGTCGACATCCCCTCCCCCATGGAAATCGCCGAAAACCTCGCCGTCAAAGTCGGCATTGTCCGTGAGGACCCCTTCGAGCGAACGGGGCGCCGCCTTCTGCTCAACTGCGGACACACCGTCGGCCACGCCGTCGAAATCGCCACGAACTTCGCCGTTTCTCACGGCGAGGCCGTTGCCATCGGCTGCGCCGAAGAGGCGCGGCTCGCCATGCGCATGGGCCTCGCCGCGCCCGAATGGCCCGACGCCATTGCGACATGCTTCACCGCCGCCAGTTTGCCCACAACTCTTCCCAAAGGTCTTACCTTCGACGCGCTCATTCCCCTCATGCGCGGCGACAAGAAGCGCGCGGGCAACACCGTCACCTTTGCCCTTCCCTGCGGGAACGGCGACGTTCGCGCCATTCCCGTGAACCTTTGATCACCTAACGAAGCAACGGTTCAACGGTTCTCGGCTCACGCCGGCGCGTTGAGCTTGTCGTCGAGGCGGGCAAAGGCCGCGTAAGCCGCGCCATAGTCGGCGCCTGAGGGCTTGAAAGCGCAATCGGTCGCGGCAAAGGCGCGCGCGGCGGCGGGGATGGAGGGACAGGCACCGACGCCGACGGCGGCAAAGGCGGCCGAGCCGAGACAGGCCGTTTCGGCTTCGCGAAGCGTGTAGAGCGTCTTGCCCGTGACGTCGGCCTTGATCTGCGCCCAGAGCGGACTCGATGCCCCGCCGCCCGTGATGCGGATTTCGCCGATGTCGTCGGCGCCGAGGTAGTCAAGGTCCTGCTTGAGCAGGAAGGCAACGGACTCCAGAATGGCGCGGGCGAAGTGGCCGCGCGTGTGGGCGAGCGTCACGCCGGAGAAGGTGGCGCGGGCGTCGGGGTTGTACTTGGGCATTGTGGAGCCGGTGAAGTACGGGAGCGCCGTGAGGCCGTCGCAACCGGGCGGCACGGCGTCGGCGAGGCGGTCCAGCTCGGCGAAGGAGAAGTTCTCCGAGAAGGTGTTGCGGAACCACTTCAGCGCCATGCCGGCAGTCGATGTCCAGAGAAGGCGACAGTACATCCCGTCAATTGCGTGGAGGTGGCAGGGAATGATGCTGTCGGCGCGGTAGGGCGGAATCGTGTCGGTAAGGGCGCAGATGGCCATGATGGTGCCGGTCATCTCGCTCACGGCGGTGCCGTCCGCGACGCCCGCCCCGACGGACCCGGCGATTTGGTCAAGGCCACCCGTGACGACGGGCGTTCCCTCGAAGTCGCCCACGGCCTCCGCGCTGCGGTGCACGGCGGGAAGGAGGCCGGCGTCGACGCCGATGAAGTCGAGCATCTCGCCCCACCAGCCGCGCGAACGGATGTCGAAGTAGATGGTCGAGGACTGGATTGTCGGTTCGGTGACGAAGCGCCCCGTGAGGCTGAAGAGAACCCAGTCTTCAAGAAGGAAGACCTTGCGCGTCTTCTCCCAGACGTCCGGGCGGTTGCGGCGGAACCAGAGGAGTTTCGAGGCCGGCCACCCAGCCGTGATTTCGGGCTGTCCAGTCACCTCGTAGACGCGTTGGGAGCCGAACTGCGCACGAATGTCGTCGGCCTCGCGCGTGGCACGGTTGTCGAGCCAGACGACGGCGGGGCAGAGTGGCGTGCCGGCGGCGTCGGCGAGAATGAGCGTTTCGCCCTGGGTGTCGACGGAGATGGCGTCGAGACCGCCGACCTCGTCGCGCAGTTCGCGGGCGACGGTGCGGCAGATGTCCGCGTAGCGGTTGGCGTCGAATTCGATGAAGCCCGTCGCGGCGTCCGTGTCGAGCGTGTAGTCAACGGTGCGGAGGGCGAGGCGGTGGCCGGATTCGTCGAAGACGGCCGCCTTGATCGATGTCGTCCCGACGTCGATTCCCAAAAAGCGTTTCATGGTTCAATCCCCTTCGGCTTCAACAACCCGTAGACGGATCAGTCCACGTCTATGCCGATGATTTCAAGAAGGCGGGTAAGGTCGTCATTGTCCGCGAAGTCGATTTCAATCGACCCCTTGGCGCGGCGGCCATTCGCGAAGGTGACGCTCGGCTGGAGGCGCACGGGGGCGCCGAACTTGCCGTGCAGCTTCTCAAGCAGGTAGCGGACATGGCTTTCGGGGATGTCCTGCTTCCTGCTCTCGGCCGCGTTCCGTTCAACGGCGCGGCGGGCGATGAGGCGCTCAAGGGCGCGGACCGTGAGCTGCTCCTCGACGCAGCGGCGAGAAAGAAGGGTCTGCTCGTTTTCGTCCGTGAGCGTGAGAAGGACCTTGGCGTGGCCGGTCGAAAGCAAGTTGGACGAGAGAAGCATCTTGACCTCGTCGGGAAGCTCCAGCAGTCGCAGCGAATTGGCAACGCTTGGGCGGGCCTTGCCGACGCGGTCGGCGACTTCCTGCTGCGTGAGGCCGAATTCCTCGGCGAGGGTGCGGTAGCCGACGGCCTCCTCGATGACATTGAGATCCTGGCGCTGGATGTTCTCGATGATCGTCATCTCGGCGGCGGCCTTGTCCTCGGCGTCGGAAAGGACGACGGGCACCTCGGTGAGGCCGGCGTCGATGGCGGCGCGGAGGCGTCGCTCGCCGGCGATCAGTTCGTATCCCCCGCCCTTCTCCGCCGGAAGGCTGCGGCAGACGAGCGGCTGGATGACGCCGTGGGTCTTGATCGACTCGCTCAGTTCGCGCAGAGCCTCTTCGTTGAAGTTGGCACGTGGCTGCCAGGGGGAGCGGGCGATGCGGTCCGTCTTGACCATGAGGACGGCCTTACCCGATACGGCGGCATCCGCTCCGGGCTGAGGGACCGGGGAGGCAGGCACAACCGGTGGCGCGGGCGGAGGAACGGGGACGGCGGGGGCCGCAGGCGCGGCGGACGCAGCAGGAGCGGCAGGTCGCACAACTGGCGCAGTCTCCCCAATGAGGGCGCCGAGGCCGCGGCCCAAATGGGAGCTGACAGCCGGTTTTGACGCCGCCGCATCGCGGGCCGTCTTTCCGGCGGGAATGCGCACGGGCTTGGCTGGCGCGGGCTTGCGTGCCGCAGGTTTCGCAGGGGAGGGTTTCCGCGCCGCCGATTTGGCAGGGGGGGCCTTTTGCTTCTTTACGGGCGTCTTGGTCTGATTCTTTGCCATTGTGTCATCCTCAAAATCGCACTAAGATTGTACCACATTCCTGGCATTCCCCTCTTTGCACTCGTCACTCGTCACTTTTCTCTCCCACACCCAATCGGCCATCATGGCGAGTGTGAAGAGCGTGTTGAAGAAGATGATGGTGCGCAGGAAGACGGGAAGCGTGTTCGCCCAATGGGCGCTAACGAAGTGCCAGAGGCCGGCCGGCACGTAGGGCACAGCCCCGTCCCAGGCAGGCAGCCCGTAGAGAACGGCGGCTTCAAGAAGCATGAGAGGGACCATGTAGCGCACGTAGACGAAACGGCGGCAGGCTCCCTCGTGCGCCGTATAAATGGCCTGTACACTTTTGAGGAGGGTGATGAGCCCCGCCTGCCAGACGTATTTGGAATAGTCCTCGTATCCCTGCCACGGCCCGCGCAACCGGAAGACGTATGGGACGACCAGGGCGACGGCGAGCAGCGTGAGGCCGCCGACAACGAGGTTGAAGAGCATCGACTGCATCAGCAGCTTGCGGGTCGATTCGCCTTTTTCGAACTTCTCGGAGATAATGGGCCAGAAGAAGGCGACAAGCGCGCTCGTGAAGTAGCCGGGAATCGCGCCGAACATCGTGGAGAAGTAGTAGCCTGCCGTAACCTCCTCGGGGAGTCGGTGGCGGATCACGAAAGATTCCACAGGAGCCTGAATGCGTCCGGCAAACGTCATGGCGACCAACGGCAGCGAATAGGCCACCATGTCGCGGATGTCCTCGCGATAGGAGGCGCGTCCACCGCATTTGCGCAGATAGAGGTGAAGCGCCACGAGCGCGCAGCCGACGCCCCAGAGCGTCATGGCCAGCTGGGCGGAGAGGTAACCGAAGGCGCCGAAGGGGGCGAGAAGCAGGAGCATGCCGACGAGGCGGATGTAGGGCCCCCCAAGTCCCGCGACAAGCATGCTGCGGAAGCACTTCAGGGCGCGCTGGGCCGAACTGATGATCGGCTCAAGGCACGAAAGGACCGCAAAGCCCGCGACAGGGATGAGGATGCGCCTGTCCGTGACGTGCATGCGCTCAAGAATGCCGTCTCCTGCAAAGGCAAGCCATCCCAGGACAACAAAGGCGAAGGCAAGGTTCACGTAGATGGCGTCGAGCAGCAGCGCCTTGACCTTGCCGTATTCTTTTCGGGCGGCGAAGACGTTGAGGAACTTCCCGACGGGAATCAGGAGCAGGGCGATCGGAAGTCCGACGAAGGCACCGACCGACATGAGCGGCGTCACCGCGCCCAGCTCCTTTGCCGGCATCACCTTCGGGACGATGTAGATGCCGATGTAAAGCATCACAACATCGCCAATCCTGCACACGATGAAGCCAAGCAACGTGTACCACCACAACTCGCCGAGGCGGGCGCGGAGGGACTGGACGAAGGGACGCATGGAGAAAATCACCTCGCGCCGCATCGGTACGGCGCGAGGTCACCGGCATTTAGCCGCAGTGGAAGTAGGTCTTCACGAGTTCGGCCATCGCGGCCTTGCTCTTCGTGACCTCTGCACGGAGAGTCTGGTCCTCGAAGGCCTTGAGCTGGGCGATGATGCCGTCGATCATGGCCGGGGAGAAGACGCCCTTCTCCTCGTAGACCTTGCGCTGCTCCTGGAGGCAGTCGGCGGAGGCCCAGCAGCTGTCGGGAAGCGTCGCGAGCTTCTTGAGGAGCTTGGCGTTCTCGGCCTTGTGGATGTTGACGTTGACGTAGGTCGCGTCGGCGATCTTGACGCCGTCCTTGAGGGAGAGGCCGTAGCGGCAGGCAACGGCGAGGCCAGCCATCAGGAGGTAGACATTGGCCGAGGCGTCGGGCGAGCGCATTTCGACGGTCTGCTTCTGACGCGTGTCGTAATTGCTCTTCTTCTCGTTCGGGTTGGCCTGGCGAAGCATGTCCGTCTTGCCTGCCCAGCCGAGGGGGACGCGGACGAGAACGGAACGGTTGCGGTCGCCCCAGCAGACGTTTGTCGGGGCCTCCTGATGCGGCACGAGGCGGAGGTAGGATGTCGGGTTCATGTTGCCGAAGGCCGTAATCGACGGCGCAAGCTTCATCATGCCGGCGATGGCGCGCTTGGCGGTGCCGGAGATGACGCCGTTCTCAAGCATCTGGTTCCGCCCATCCTTCATGATGCGCATGTGGATGTGGAGGCCGCTGCCGGCCTTGCCGACGGTGATCTTCGGAGCGAAGGTGACGTCGTAGCCGAACTGGGCGCCGAGGTTGCGGATCATCCACTTGGCAATGGTGAGCTGGTTGGCGGCATCCTCCGCAGGACACGGCAGGAACTCGATTTCGTTCTGCTCGTAGAGCTTGCCGTCCTGCGTGAAGTTTCCGACCTCGCTGTGGCCGTACTTGATCTGGCCGCCGGCCTGGGCAATGTAGAGCATGCACTTCTGCCGGAACTCGTTGAATTTGGCGAAGGGGGCGGACTCATGGTAGCCGCGCTGGTCGACAGCCGGGAAGGCGGCGGTATCGTCGGCGATCACGTAGTACTCGAGCTCGCCCATCGCCTGGAACTCCATGCCCGTCTCCTCGCGGAAGGCAACGCACGCCTTGTGGAGGGTGTACTCGGGGGAGCTTTCGAGGGGTTCGCCATCCTTGTTGAAGAAGGAGCATAGCATGCAGAGGGTGGGAAGCGTGGCAAAGGGATCGATGAAGGCCGTGGAGAAGCGCGGAACGACATAGAGGTCGCTGCTGCTCGCCTCAATATAGGAGAAGAGGCTCGATCCGTCGACGCGCTCGCCGCAGGAAAGTATCTCGTCGAGGTAATCTGCGTCATTGATGACGAAGTTGAGGGTCTTGAGGCGACCGTCGCCGCCAGGATACATGAAGTTCACGTGGCGGATGGCGTTGTCGCGGATGAAGGTCTTGATGTCTTCCTTCGTGAACTGGCTGCTTGGCTTCTGCAGCTTTTCAACGAGGCTGTTGCATGACATTTCGACTGCTGGCATAAGGAAACTCCCTTAGTGTGTGGATGGTGAAACGGCGAAAAAACGGATAAATATCGTAATGCATTCCGCGCCAACTGTCAATTGCGCATTTAGGCTACAAGACCGGTGCGCTCGTCGACGCCGAGGAGGATGTTCATGTTCTGGATGGCTGCGCCGGAGGCTCCCTTGCCAAGGTTGTCGAAGCGCGAGACGAGGAGGATGCGCTCCTCATTGCCGTACACGGCAACCTCCATGTCATCGCGCCCCGCATAGGCGACGGCCGAGAGAAAACCCCCTTCGGCATCCCCTTCCGCAACGCTGACGAGACCCTCGGCGTAGGAACGACGGTAGCATTCGCGGACATCGTCGGGCGATCCGGCGAGGTCGGCGCGGAAGATGAACACGGAAACCTCCATGCCGCTGTGGAACGGGGCCACCACGGGGGCGAAGGCAGGTGCGATTTGAAGTCCGCAAATGGCCTTCATCTCGGCGAGATGCTTGTGACTCTGCGAAAGGCCGTACTGGCGCGGCGCGGCGAGAAGCGGGGAGCGGGCCTGGTCTTCGTATTCGGCGATCATCTTCTTGCCACCGCCCGAGTAGCCAGTGAGGGAGAAGCAGGAGAGGGCGGCGTCGGCGCGGAGGAGGCCACTACGGACAAGCGGTTCCACGAGCGCGATGAAGCCGCTCGCGTGGCAGCCGGGGTTGGCAATGCGCTTCGAGGCCCGGATGCGCTCGCGGCGGTCGGCGAGTTCGGGGAAGCCGTATTCCCACCCCGGGGCGACGCGGTGGGCGGTCGAGGTGTCGATGATCGCGGTCTGCGGGTTCTCAACGAGCGAAACGGCCTCCACTGCCGCCGCGTCGGGAAGGCAGAGGAAGGCGATGTCCGCCGCGTTGAGTGCGTCGCGTCGCGCCGCCGTGTCCTTGCGCAGTTCCTCCGGCAGAATGACGAGTTCGATGTCGTCGCGCGCCGCGAGGCGTTCGCGTATGCGGAGGCCGGTCGTCCCGGCGCTCCCATCGATAAAGACTTTCTTCATGAAAGTATTGTACATCATTTCGCCGAATCATGTCGACTCAGCGACTCGCCCGAAACAAAGCGGGAGGCGAGGACGACGTTTCCCGGGAACTTTTCCGTAGACAGAAACTCCATGAGCACTTCAGCTATGCGTTCGCCGTCGGCGAAGGGATCGTACTCTATTGTCGCAAGGCTGCAGCTGAGCACCGGCGCGTTGCCGACGTTTGAGACTGAAACGACGCTCACATCGTTCGGCGCAGAGAGTCCCGCCTCGTACAAGGCAAGCAATCCGCCCTCCGCACGGTATTCGTCTTCGAAGAAGATCAAGTCCGGAAGGGGTCTGCCTTTCTTGGCCAGCCACTTCCTCACGGCGTTCCGAGCATCCACGCGCACCTTGTCGAGGTGCCCGTCAAGGTCACCCGCAGAGAGGAACGAATAGTCTGACACGCCGATTCCAAGGTTGCGGAGCGCCTCACCAACGGCGCGGCCGAATCCCTTTGGGATGCCAAACACGGCGACATTCCTCACGCCGCATGACTGCGCGGCCTCAGCCATGTCGGCGAGCGCCTGTGAATTCTCGTGGCGTATGCGCCCCAGACACCCTTTTGCCTGGTTTTCCGCACTATCTCCAACCACAACGTACTTGACGCCGAGCTTGTCGAGATGGCGGATGATCGTCTCGTTGGGGTCCATCATGACGACCAGACGAACCGTCTGCGAGAGCAGCACGTCCAGACTTCTTGTGTCATAGATGTGGCCCCTTATGCTTGGCACTCCGACGCGAAGCGCAAGGTACCCTTCGCGCGAGAGGCGCTGGAAAACGCGGCCGACGCGAATGTTTGCGTAGTAGAGGTAGTCGCCACCTGGAACGACAAGCAGGACAAGGCCCTTCGTCATAGCCCCCTTTGGCGCAAGCACCGTGCATCCGGCCCCGGGACGACTGACGACGACGCCCTCGTCGGCCAGAAGCTTGAAAGCGCGCGTTACCACGCGAACCGAGACGTCAAAGTGGGCGGCTATTTCACGTCTTCCGGGTAGTCGATCCCCGGCGCGATAGACGCCAGTGCGGATAGCCGTGCGGAAGCCGTCCGCTATCTGGTCGCAAAGCGACCCCCAGCGCGACTTGTCGAGTGCGAACCCGAGCTGAAGTCCGTGTCCCGCCGTCATGTTGGCACCTCGTGCCGTCCCGGCCCCAGTCTGCGACGCACATTGCCGTAGGCGAAGTCGCACTCCGTCCCCTCCGGCACGGTCACTTCGGCGCGGAGCGTGCCGTCAGCCTCCTTCTGCCAACGCGCGCGGATGTCGCCGTGCGGCGTTGGAACGAGACCTTCGGCAAAGGCCAGTTCACCGGGCTGCGGGCGGAACGAAAACTTCGCGAACCCAGGTTTTACGGGCGCTATGCCGAGAATGTACGCGGAGATTATACCGGCTATGCAGACGTCGGGATGCGATTCGTCGCCGTAATTGTCGTGGATGAGGTCCATGCACTCGGTGAAGGTCTTCGGTCCAGGCCACGACGACGAGACCTCCTTGAACCAGCTGTGCGCGGCGATGGCCTCGAAGGCACCGTCCGTGTCGCCGTATTCGAACTTGCCCCGCGCGATGAGCGCCTGCATCTTGCCGTGTCCGTGACGGAAGAGGTGCGGTGCCAGAACTTCCGCCTCCTCGGGCGTGGCGAAGCCAGAGGCAAGCATGAGCATCTCCGCGTTAAGCCCGATGAAGGGATGCTCCGGAGCCTCGATGAAGCATTGCTTGTCATCGTCCCAGAAGACGTTGCGAATGGCGGAAGAGAGCCGTTCGGCATCAGCGGCCCATTCGTCGGCCTCGGCTTCGTGGCCGAGGGCGTCGGCGATTCTGGCGGCGTCGCGATACGTCATCCACTGGATGACGTTCACGTAGGCCATGTGGTACATCGAGCGCTTGCCGAAGGCGTGTCCGCCGCATCCGATGCACGTCTCGCGCCGTGGCTCGTGGATGCCGTCCGCGCGGCATCGCGACTGTACGTAACCGATGAGCCGTGCGACGCACGGCCAGAGACCTTCAAGTAGCGCGCGGTCCGCCGTGTAGAGGTAGCAGTCCCAGGCAGACGGCACAATCCACATCGCGAACTCGTCGGAGGGGTACGGCCCGTATTCGCCTGACTTGGGCGCGACCTTGTTCTCCGGCCATGGACAGGCGCGGACGTATCCCTCCGGCGTGGAGTTGAAGGCCATGATGCGGAGGGTCGACGGGATGTACGGGGATTGCGGTCCGAAGCCGTAGAAGCAGTTGCGCTCGGCCCACCACAGGTCGCCCGTCCATGGAAGCCGGTCGCGCTTGGCGCCGTCGGCGATGAAGGGGGGCGTGGTCGCGAAATCCCACTCGGAAAGATTGGAGAAGTCCGCCGTCCATGCGTCGCCGATGGATGCCGCGTGAATCACGGGCCACGATTCCTTTGGAGCGGCGAAGCCGAACCGCTCGCCCTTCGCAATCGTCACCTCGACCGTCTCCAGCGCGTTGGCGGAATGCTGCTCGACGCGAACGCGGCGGTCGCCGACGAGAATCTCCAAAACGCCATTAGGGAAATGGGGGTTGGCGTCGAATTCGTAGGTGACGCACAGCGTGCCGTCGCACGGCGCTGGCGTCCGGCACCAGCCGTCGGACTTCGCCTTCGCCAGTTCGCGCGGCAGCAAAAGCCCCTTCACGGACTTCCAGGCGTTGTGGTTGGGTATGCTCGCGAGCTGACAGGTCCATACGCTCGCCTCCCAGACGGCGTTGAGCCGCTCATCGGAGCAGCGGAACGAACCGCGCACCGGCTCAACGCTGAAGACCTCCGCGTTGACAATCTCGATGGAGTCGATCTCGACGCGGCCCGGTGTGTCGAGCGAGAGGCGAACATAGCGCTCCTGCCCCTGGATGAGCGGCGCCACAAAGAGCCCTGTGCGCCCGACGGTGTAGATTTCGTGTCGATTCAGATTGGCCGGCAGAATCGGAAGGTCGACGTCGGGTCCGAGGTAGTCGGCGCGGCGCTCCCGCGAATAGCAGCCGGTTTCAGAAAGGCCGACGGGATGCGTCGCGTAGGCGAGTCGCAGAATTGGCGCGGGGTCGCCGGAAAACCCGGAGACGACGAAGGCCGCGTATCCGCCCGTGGATTTCTCGCCGAAGTCCAGCACAAGGACGGGCTTGCGGCCGTTTCCGTCCCAGCTGAGGACGCAGGGGGGAAATGGCGCAGAGATGATGGACCGGCCGCCCGTCGTGGCGGCCGCGTACGGGATTGCGGCCGGGACGGCGCCCGGCCCTCCCGGGGCGACCTTAGCGGGAGGGCCGCCCGCCG
>JAEEGL014837802.1_pt1 | contig 15841 bp, 17 predicted proteins | sample 9134231 | NCBI WGS metagenome assembly JAEEGL01 (sample SAMN16246548, study PRJNA631951) | gut metagenome | biome: gut microbiome; feature: rumen; material: fiber-attached | host: Bos | place: Iran: Karaj | collected 2018-10
TCACCTCACCCGGTGCGTCTTAGCGCTCATGGTTATATTTTACAACCAAACACGAATGTTTTCAACAAAAAGCGACCTGTTAGGGCCGCTTTTTGGTTATTTATTTTGCGTATTCAATTGCACGAGTTTCACGGATAACGTTGACCTTGATTACGCCTGGATACTGCATCGTAGCCTCAATCTTGTCAGCGATATCGCGAGCGAGTTTGAGGGCAGAAAGATCATCAATCTGCTTTGGCTCTACAATGACACGAATTTCGCGACCAGCAGAGATGGCGTATGCTTTATCAATGCCCTGGAAGCTAGTAGCGACGTTCTCGAGGGCCTTCATGCGCTCAGCAAAGTTCTCAGCGGAAATATTGCGGGCACCTGGACGGGCGGCCGAAATAGCATCGACAATCTTTACAATAAGGGCTTCTGGCGTGGTCGGTTCGACATCTTCATGGTGTGCGGCAATAGCGTGAACAACTGCATCTTCCATACCGAATTTCTTCGCAAGTTCAGCACCAATTTCGGCGTGTTTACCTTCAATCTTATGAGTGACCGCCTTACCCATATCGTGGAGCAAGGTTGCGGTTTTGGCGATGCGGACGTCGGCGCCGATTTCTTCGGCAATCATGCCGGCCATATGTGCCATCTCAATAGAATGGAGCAATACGTTCTGGCCATAGCTGGTGCGGAATTTGAGTTCACCAAGAAGGTGAAGAATTTCGGACGGAATACCAATGACGCCAACTTCACGAGCGGCATCTTCGCCGGCGCGAACCACTTCCTTTTCAATTTCGCGTTCAGCTTTAGCAACGGCGTCTTCGATGCTCGATGGATTGATGCGGCCATCTTTCATGAGACGCTCAAGCGCATAACGTGCAACTTGGCGACGAATTGGATCAAAGCTGCTAAGAACAACCATGCCTGGAGTATCGTCAACAAGAACATCGACACCCGTAGCGTGCTGAAGAGCCTGAATGTTACGGCCTTCCTTACCAATGATGCGGCCCTTCATGTCGTCGTCAGGAAGCTTGAGGCTAGTGACCGTGCGATCAGCCGTAACTTCTGAAGACATACGCTCCATAGCGGTAAGCAGCATAGCTTCGGCAGTTTCATCGATGTGCTCGTTGTAGGCTTTTTGCTCTTTAACGACAAGATTCGTGAGATCGCTTTTAATGTCACGCTCGGTCATGGACATGAGTTTTTCTTTGGCATCTTCTTTGGAAAGACCAGCGATCTTTTCGAGCTTTTCTTGAGCTTTAGTGCGGATAGCGCGAACTTCGTCTTTTAGCTCTTCGATTTCGTTCTCTTGCTTGCGTAAACTTTCAGACTTTTTATCGATCTGGTCTAGCTTCGTATCAAGCAAAGTTTCGCGCTCAGCGAGACGATTCTCGGTCTTTTTCCACTCGCGACGACGATCGTTTTCCTCGCGAAGTGCTTTATCGTTAATATCAGATGCTTCTTTTTTGGCGTTTAAAACAATCTCGGAAGCTTCATGTTTAGCCTTACGGACCAAATCCTCAGCCTTATTTTTGCCACCGTTTTCATTGTGCTTGTTGTAGGCATAAAAACCACCTACGCCTACGCCTGCGCCGGCAACCAGCGCAATCGCAATAGGAATAAATTCCATCCTCTCCCTCTTCTTTCTAAAAATTGATAATTAAAATCGTTGATAAAATCAGAATCCCCCTATTTCAATTTTAACACAGTGATTATTTCTTTGGAGGCGTAATATTGGCCGGGCGGCCATATTCTGGCAAAATAATTTCGACTTTTTCGCCGCGATGATTATATAGCGGAATATGAAGCTCGTTTGCTAACGTGTTTACGACAACTGCGCCAATTCTGAGACCAGTAAAACTACCCGGACCAGACATGAAATGAATTTCCGTGAGATCTTTCCAGTCGCAATTGTTTTCCGCGAGTTTGTCGTGAATAAATTTGAGCAAATCACGCGCAAGAGTACGACCGGAATCCCATTGGTACTCATGGTCGTCTAATTTCAGAATCGTCGTTGGTGCAGACGTGTCTAAATATAGTTTCATTTTTCTATTAATTCTCGCGTATTTTCGTCGATATATTTAATTTCAATTATTTTGCGGCTCTCGGGCAAAATGTCCTGAACTGTGTTTCCCCACTCAATAATCGTGATGGTATTTTGATCAGCGATTGCTTCTGCTAAATCTTCCGACATGATACCAGGATCGCCCAGACGATAAAAATCATAGTGGACGAGGCGATATTTTTTGCCCTGATATTCTTTCGAAATCGTGAACGATGGCGAAGTAACATCTTCTTTGATGCCGAGACCTTTTGCAATGCCACGCACGAGCGTAGTTTTGCCGGCGCCGACGTCGCCGAGAAGTTCCAAAACGCTCGGTGCTGCAAGCGATTCGCCGAGTTGTTTGCCATATTCTAGCATTTCCGTTTCGGAATGAATTAACATGTGTATATTTTACCATATTTTCTAGATTTATCCAGGGCGTAACGAGGGCGAAAATCGTATTTTGTGCGCATTTTAAGCCAGATAAATATTGCAATGATTGGCAGATAAAACAAATATATTCAGCCGTTGCCTGTCGGCAAATTAAAGACCGACCATGTATTTTGCGAGAAGGTGGAAATAATTAGTAAATGAAAATCAATTAGTGGTTTTGCAACGTATGCGATTGGCGCTATGGTGGCGCTCAACGAGACTAAAAGCATAATAATTGGAATAGTCGGAGATGTAATTAGTACAGAAAGAATTCCAAGAATTGAAAACGCGCCGAAATTATAAATCGTGATAGGAAAACAACAAATTTGCGCTGATATCGACGCGATAATACTCGACGCAATGTATCCCGGTTTATGTTTTTGATCGTATAAAAATCGCGTCAATACGGGTGCGACAAAAATGATGCCTGCATAGGATGCAAACGATAGTTGCCAAGCTACGTTGAACAGAAGCTTTGGTGCAAATATAAGAGTCATAGTTGCGACATAGAGCAGTAGTCTAACGGGATGAAAACGACGACCAAAATACCATGCGAACAATGATAATAACGTTGTGAGACTGGCGCGTTGCATGCTTGGACTTGCGCCAGAAACTGAAACGAAAAAAATTATTAGAACTACTGAGCCGATAATCGCTGCCATGCGTGAGATTTTTCCAAATAATCGTTTGCCCCAATTGACGATAAGGCCCAGATGGTAGCCGGAAACAACAACCATATGCGACAGACCCACGATTCGAATGGCGTTTTGGAGCTCCTCCGACATGCCGCTTTTTTCTCCTACGATATAGCCAAGCGCGAGAGCCGACTCTTGGTCGCTAAAAAGATTACGCACGCGTTCAGAAAAACCGCGGCGGATAATTTGCGAATAATCGGGAGAGTTGGGTTTTTCTAAGGCCAGGACGGTCGGCCGTCACATAAATCCAGAATAGTCACCAAAACCTGGCTGTAGTTTACCGCGAAGCGTAACACGATCCGAGCGCGAATACTCCGATTCGTCAGACAGCATTACGTATACTTGACAATCGTTAATGTTTATGCTATTATTAAGGCGTAGGTTCCCCAGTTGGAACCGGCTTTGGTGGTTTTTGTTCACGGAATCCGATTCAAGAACACCCGAGATTACAACGTCCTTGTCGTAGTAAACGCCAAGGCTTTTTTGATTATTTAGTCATTCTGTCGCTCGCAAAAAGCCAAGCAGTAATCCGATCAAAAAACCTAAACATATTGCAATTGGTGCTAATGAAATATGAATACGTTTTTTCATAAAGCTCATTTTTGCGCAGTATGATAATCATCACAAGCACGAGCACGATGATTTTAGCAGTACATGGTATAATTTATTAGATGAAAATTTCGAAACCAAAATTACACCTTACTGAAAGGACGAAATATTATATTCGTTCGTTGATTTTTCTCGCAGTTGCCGCGATTCTGTTGACGTGGTTTTTGGAGTACCGTTACTACATTCATGATGTTTGCCGAGCGTGGGATTTCGTAATTGGCAGCCCTGCTCCGTTTTTCTATAACGTCTTTTTGATGTGGTTAATGTTGCTATTTTTCTGGGCAATTTTCGAAAAGCCAGGTACAGCTACTGGCGCAATGTGGATTGCGATTATCATTCTTACTTACGTACATATTCAAAAGTATAATTCCCGCGGTTACCCGCTTTTACCGGAGGATTTTCAGCTTGCGAGCCAGGCGTCGTCGTTGTCGAAATTTGTTAGTGTCGATTCGATCGTGCGCTTAATTATCGCGATTATTTTGGTTGTAGTTTTGACCATTTTGTTTAATAGGATGCTAGCGAAAAAACTGCGTTTGAATTATCGAAATCCGAGTCCAAGTTTCGCAAAACGCCATCAATTATTAATGCGTCTGGTTATTCTAGTAATTTCTGGGTTGGGCTTTTTCGCTGCCACCGATTTTGCACGACACAATGATGGAAGTCGCTACGAAGATATTTTCCTCGGCACGCATTTTACGGCCTGGAATCAGAATCGTAACTATAGCGACAACGGGTTCATTTTGGGTTTCTTATACAATTTGCAAAAGCTCGAGCTTTCAGAACCAGACAAATATAGTGAGTCAAAAATCCTGACGTTGCGAGACGAATATCAGGATCGTGCCGAAAAAGAAAACGCGAATCGTAAAGCGGCAGAAGATGAGGATGTTAGTGTCGTAATAATTTTGAACGAATCATTCTTTGACCCGGCCGTAAAAAACGGTGAGGCGGAATTCGAAAAGTATTATCCACATACGGGCGGAGATATCACGCCAAACTTACATAAAATCATGCGGGATTATCCATCCGGATACATGTATACACTGGATTACGGTGGCGGTACGGCAAACATTGAGTTTGAAACATTTACTTCCTTAACGAATTATTGGATTAATTCGGTGCCATATACGGCACTTTTGCCAAAGTCTGGCGATATTCCAAGCATTGCGCAAACTTATAAAAAACGTGGTTACGAAACTGTCGCAATTCATCCATACAATGGCGGCATGTATAAACGAAATATCGCGCTTGCAAATGAAGGATTCGAGAATTTCATAACCGACATCGAAATGAAGTATCAAGAAAAAGAAGGAAATTCTGAATATATTAACGACGAGTCTGCATACAAAGAAACACTTGATGTTCTGAAAAGCAGCGACAAAAATCAAATCGTCGGTTTGATTACGATGCAGAATCACACGCCTTATCATCCATGGATTTATGAAGAGACTGAGTTTGCTGTGACGAATGAGGATATTAGTGATGATCGCAAAAATGAAATTGCTACATATTATCAATATCTACACAATTCAGATAAGTATCTCGGCGATTTTATTGAAGAGGTTGAAAAGCTCGAAAAGAAAGTCGTAGTGCTGTTTTATGGCGATCATTCCGCTGGTTTATTTGAAGTTACAAATGATAATGACGACAAGAATGTGCGCACGCTGTCGCGCCTAATGCCATATTTCATTTATACAAATTTTGATGCCGGTATTACGACTAAATATTTGCCAACAACAACACCGAACTGCATGGTGAACACAATGTACGACGCCCTTAACTGGAAGAAAGATCCGATTTATTACCTAGTTGATGATGTCTGTAGTGCTGAACCAATTTTAACGGCGACTTTTGTTGAAGGAAGACAATTAAGCGCGGCTGAAACATTACATGATTATGAGCTGCTAACTTACGATTTATTAGGCGGCAAAAAGTACTGGATGAGTAAATAAAAAATCCCCCAATCGGGGGATTTTTTTAGTTCTTTGGAAATAGTGGTGTTTTTGGTGGCTCGATACTTTCGGCTTCAAATACTTCCGAGATCTGCTTGGAGGTATCTGGTAAGAAAAGAGCCAAGTATTTGTTTGCCACTAATAAATCGCGCACGAGCGAGCTGAGGCAAGCTCTAGCTTTAGCTGGATCTTCCTTTGCGAGTGCCCAAGGTTTCTCTTCGTCGATGCGTTTGTTGAGCCCTTGAATATCCGACCAAATCAAGTCAAAGGCAGTATTGAATTCATAATTCTGCATCTTCTCGTCAAATTCACCATCGTGATAGTCGCCGGTTGGCAATTCGAGGCGATCAATGCCGTTCTTTTTGCAGAGGGTAGCGAGGCGCTGAACGAGGTTACCTAAGTCGTTGGCCAGTTCGTTATAGGACGCTTCATATTTGTCCCAAGTAAAGTCAGCGTCATCGGTCGTAGAGGCGTGGCGTAGGAAGTAGTAGCGGAATGGGGTAAGGCCGTGTTTTTCGATAATTTCTTCTGGCGCGATTACATTACCGATAGATTTAGACATTTTCTCGCCATTCACAGTAATGAATCCGTGAGCAAGGATGTTCTTTGGTAGCGGTAAGCCAAGACCAAGCAGCATGGTTGGCCAAATGCCAGCATGAAAACGTAAAATATCTTTGCCAACAATCTGAGTATGCGCCGGCCAAAACTCTGAAATATCTTTTTCTGGATAGCCAAGAATCGTGATGTAATTGGAAAGAGCGTCAATCCAAACATACATGACCTGAGAATCGTCGCCGGGGACCGGAACGCCCCACTCGACCTGCTCTTTTGGGCGAGAAACAGAAACGTCAGGCATATCTTTGAGGAGGTTTAGGAACTCTTTTTTGCGGAAAGTTGGGGTAATTTTTAGCTCATCAGATTCGAGCGCTTCACGGATACGATCTTTGAAGTCAGAAATACGAAGATAATAGTTCTCTTCGCTTAGTTTAACATACGGCTTCTTGTGATCCGGGCAAACTCCGTCATTTTCCCCGTATTCTTTATCGGTAATAAAGCATTCGCAACCTTCGCAGTACCAGCCCTCGTAGCTGCCCTTATAAATATGATCAGAGAGTTTCTTCCAGATAGCTTGGCAGCGACGCATATGATCAGCATCAGTCGTGCGCACAAAATCGGTATACTCTACACCGAGTGATTTAATAAAATCTTGGAACTTCTGAGAGTTTTGATCTACGTAAGCCTGAACTTCTACGCCTTGCTCGGCAGCCTTTTTGAAGATTTTGCTACCATGCTCGTCTGTACCGGCCTGGAGGCGAACGTTAACTCCGCGAGACATCATATATCTACGGAGTGTGTCCGCAAGAAGATAGTCCATAGCATGGCCAAGGTGCGGATTACCGTTGACGTATGGAATAGCTGTAGTGATATATGATTCTTTCATGAATCATATTTTAACATCTTTTAGAGGTTAACGCGAGACTAGCCGTTTAGAGTGAAGATGAGAATTGCAACGACGGCGATAATGATAACACCAACTACAATACCAATGATGGCAATGTTGCTGTGAAGAATAGCATTGAAATCAATGTTGATCTTGATATCTTTTTTAGCTTTCTTATCTTTTTCGTCTTTTTTGTCGTCTTCTTTTTTGGCTTCGCCCTCGGCGGATGCACCTTCGGCAGGAGCTTCGGCTGGAGTTGCAGTGGCGGCACTTGATTCATCGAATGATGCAAGCGGATCGGCATTTAATGCGTCGTAATTTGGCTCTGGAGCAGGCGCAGCAGCCTCTTCTTCTTTCGGAGATTCATCAACAATGTCGCCATCTACGAAAGCGGCAGCTGGTGCAGCTGGTTTTTCTTCAGTAGCAGCGGTTTCAGCGGCTGGAGCGGCTGGAGCTGCAGGCTCAGCTGCAGCAGCTGGGGCGGCCGTGGCACTAGTGGCAGCTCCAGAGTTAGCTAAGCTCATATTAGGATCGCTAGCTTTTTGCTGCTCGAGTGCAGCATCAGTAGTTGGAGTATTATCTAGGCTAATGTCATTAACGTCAAAAGTCTGCTGTTCAGTTTTTACAGCTTCTTCAGCGGATGCTGCAATAGCTTCGTTGATAGCAGAAAGATCCATACCCTCTGGCGCTTTTACGCCTGCGGTACTATCCGTGTTTAAGTTTGTTGAATTCGGCGCTGAGGTGCCACCCGCTGGATCCATGACGATTCTCCATTAAAAATATTAGTACTTGTAATTATAGCTTAACGCTTATGAATATTTTTTTCAAGTGCGCACCAATTTTCAATTGACAAATCGGCCGGACGAGCATTTTCAGATATGCCATTTTCGGCAAAATAAGAGGCAATCTCCGTGCGCGGTAGCTGAAGCCCCATGGCAAGATTACTGATTAGTTTTTTACGCGGTGCGATGAACCCTAATTTTATTAGCGAAATCGTCGATTCGGAAGCGAGGGGTGTTTCAAGTGGCTCCAAGACCACAACTTGGCTGTCAACTTTTGGCGGCGGAGTGAAGAATTCGCGCTTCACAACTGGGCCGAGCGTAACTTTAGCGTATATTTGTGCCGATAGACCAAGAATAGAATAATCGCCCTGCCCTGCAGCGAGACGTTCGGCGACCTCTTTTTGGACAAGAAAGACAATTTTCGCCGGTTTATGGTTGGCATGTAGGAACTTCTGGATGATTGGCGAAGTTATATAATACGGAATATTCCCAGCTACGACATATTTTTCTGGTAGGTCAAGCTCATTTAAGTCTAGAGTAAGTATATCCTTATTTATGACCGTTAAATTTTTGCCAGGAAAGGATTTCGGAAGATTACCGGCTAGACGTTCATCTAGTTCGACGGCTGTCACTTTATCAAAAAACTGGAATAGTGCCGAAGTGAGCGTGCCTAGGCCTGGTCCAATCTCTAGCACTTCAGATACGCCTTCGGTGCTTGCTAAATCAGCTATATCAATCAGCGTGTCGCGATCTTTTAGCCAGTTCTGCCCTAAAGATTTTTTGTTCTGCAGCGCCATATTACCACCACTTGTGCTTAACCCAGAATTCGTATGCGGCTGCCCAACTGCCATAACGACCGATGGCATAGCTATTGCACCAACGAAGCTGCGTAATTGGGTTCGTCTCCCAGTCGGAGCCTGCTGAGGCCATCTTATTGCCAGGCAACGCTTGGCAAATGCCATATGCACCACTGTAGCGGTTCTTCGCAATTGGATTCCAGTGGGCTTCATGATCAAGGATGAAGTTGACGTAGCCATAGTCGCTTGGAGAAATACCAACGGCAGCCATCCAATCTTGGTGAGTACCCGGAGGCAAGTTTACTTTCATGCCAACGGTAACATACTGAGTCTCAGGGTTTTGCGTTATGACATTTGAGACGAAAGTACGAGATATTTCTTTGCCGTCTTTCATGTCAACCTCATAGGTTGCGACTCGTTTACCAATCTTCCCCGCTTTAGTAACAATGCGTTTGCCGTAGTCGATTGAGAAATCGTACGTAACAGATTCACTGAACATAATGTCTTCTTCCACGGAAATGGTTTGTTTGCCCTGACGATAAACTGTGAATGAAATACCATCAGTAATTTTTGTAGTTAATGGGATGGATACCCAGTTTTCGTTTTTATCGGAGCTGATATCTTGCTCTTTTAGGAAGTCAGCAACCGTATTGGCCTGCGTGCGGATTTGGGTGGCTTTACCGAAGAAGTTTAGATGAACGACTTTTGCACGTACGACCTCATAAGCAACGTTCATGCCGCTCTCAAGAAGATTGTTTTGCGGAACAATTTTCACAACATCAGCCTCCAGCAGTTCTACTCCGGCATCTTTAGCGACCTCATCTGGAGCAATTGACGCAGTTTTAATGTATTTTTTGGTATAACCATCAACAACTAAAGCTTCGTGGGCACGATAAATATTGATATTGAAGTTATCTTCTTTAATTTCTTCATCTAGGGCTGGTTCAACAATATCGAATTCTCCAACCTTTATCTCTGCTCGTTCAAGCGCCTCAGCAACAGTTAAGGCGTCACTGCGAATCGTGATCTTGTCATTATTTGAATGGATTGTAATGTAATGATCGGTTTTTTCTTCCGATACTGATTCGCTTGGTGAAATTGAGCTCGCAAAAATAGATTGCCTTTTTATGAGGATACAAAAAGAAAGGCAAATGATAATTGAACCAAGGATAATTATAGAGAGGTTTACTCTCGTCCTAGGCAATCTCATACTCTTAAATTTTAGCATATTTCAGTGGTGACTCCAAAGTAGTATCGGTTGATTTTTAGGAAATGGTTTTTATCGAGGGAGTACTTCTTGCCTGGCGCAAAAGTGCGAATGGCTTCAAGGGCACGCGTCAGTTGTGGGCGAGTGAGCTGAACGTCATTCTGAATTAAGCAAAATCGGAGGATTTCCATTGAAACCTGATTGTCTTGCGAGAATAGTGAGCGCGGGTAGTTTGAATTCAAATTTAGACTATTCAAAATATCATCTACTTCAACCGCTAACCGACGCTGAGCCATAGCAAGATTGGCGAACTGTTCTTTCTGTGCGTCAGGTACGTTCTGTAAGGCAAATCGAATACGATTCCGTAAATAAGAATCGTCGGAATTAGATTGATCCTGGCGAAAACTTAGGTTATGCTCTGCGGCATATCTATAAATGTCTTTTTTGGTCATGGCGATCAGCGGCCGTACAATAGAGGGATTATTCAGAGGGGCTAAGCCGCGCCAACCAGTACCTCTTATTAGATTAATAGCAACACTCTCAATTAAATCGTCGCGATGGTGCGCTGTGTAAATCTGACCGTTTTGTTCTTTGGCTAGTTCCGTTAAAAAATCGTAACGGGCCCGGCGAGCCGTATCTTCGGAGCAGTCTTCGCCAAGTTTAGCGTGGCGCGCAAAAAACGGGCGATTATAAGATTTGGCTATTTTTTCAACAAAATCACAGTCGTCACTAGAGTTGGGCCGAATACCATGGTCGAAATGCGCAACAATTACATCCGAGTCATTACGAAACATGTGAAGCATGACGACCGAGTCGATTCCACCAGATACCGCCAAGATTTTTTTCATGTGCTACAATTGTAGCAGTAATAGGAGTGGAAATAAAATGCTTGTGATTGGATCAACGATGATTGGAAACTCCGTTCTGAGCCTCCACATCGGCGGCCCAATCGGCGTTACTAAATCTGCCGTCATCGACCCAGAAAATCTGAATATCATAGCTTACACAGTTGATGGTTCTGTCATCAAAAGTGATCCTGAGATTGGTAATATTCTCGATGTAAAAGACGTGCGCGAACTAGGTCCAGAGGGTTTCATTATTAATTCGTCTGATGTGCTCGTAAATCGCGAGGACATCGTTCATCTTGACGAAGTAATGAGCTTGAATTTTAACTTAGTCGGCCTAAAAGTAGTCACGAAAAAAGGCAAAAAAATTGGTAAAATCGTAGATTATACTTTTGACTCTAATAGCTTCATGGTTTATCAGCTGATTGTGCAACGACCAGTCGGTTTTGCCGCCCTTAATGACCCACAACTCACCATCAATCGTTCCCAAATCGTAGAAATTGACGACTACAAAGTGACTATTAAACATGACACAGAACAGGTTAAGGTCGTCGAGAAGAAAAAGAAAGTCGAAAAAGAAGAATTCACTCCAAATTTCGTCAATCCATTTCGTAAGCCATCTTATGCTCCAGACGAAGCATCTACCGATAATACATCAAGAACATCAGAGTAGTTGAAGCCGGCGCGTACTAAATATTGGATGAGTTTTTGATCATCGGAGTACTTGTGACGTTTTTTAGCGATAATTTTTGCGAGCTCCTCATTGTCGTTGCGACTACTCTCGGAGAGAACTTGGTCAATCGTGCGGCTATCAATGCCTTTTTGGATTAATTCAAGACGTAACTTCTTGACACTAGTGCCTTTACTAACATTGCGATTCTCTACCCATAGTTTCGCGAAGCGATAATCATCAATGTAGCCACGGTCCTCTAGGCGCGAAAATACAAGCGGGACCAATGAGGCATCGTAGCCTTGCTTTTCCCTAGTTTCATACTCGCCAGTACGACGATTCTTTACACGTATTTTACGATTCAGGGTCTTTTTCTTGAGATAATCACGTATTTCCTTGCTGGAACGCGGTCGCAAAAGCGCGTACTCGAGCGCTCGCGTATAAAACTTGCCAAATTCAGAAGCCTGCTTAACATTTGTATATTCTTCATCGGACAATTCTTTGCCAACTTTAAGATGTAGATCGACTACTTGGGAGATATCGAGTGAGCAGAAAAATTTATCATCGATGTATAGATTTACACGATTTTTATCCTTAACGGCTTCTTTAATATCCGTAATCCGACGGGCCGACTTTTTTGGCGCCGGCTCGTCGTCGAATATAGTGATGGTTTCTAACATTAATCTTCGTCGGTGGTTTTCGCGGCTTCGCGAACTTTTGTTTCAATTTCGGACATAAGTTCCGGTTTTTCTTTGAAGAGACGCTTTACGGCTTCACGGCCTTGACCGATGGTTTCGCCATTGTACTTAAAGAAAGCGCCGGACTTTTCGATAATGCCATACTGAACACCAAGGTCGAGTACGTCACCGGTCTTGCTGATGCCTTCGTTGTACATGATGTCGAATTCGGCCGTACGGAATGGTGCAGCAATCTTGTTCTTAACAACTTTAATCTTCGTTCTATTTCCTGCAATATCCTCGCCGTCTTTAATTTGGCCAATACGGCGAATATCAATGCGGACGGATGCGTAGAATTTCAGAGCGTTGCCGCCAGTCGTAGTCTCAGGATTGCCAAACATCACGCCAATTTTCATGCGAATCTGGTTAATGAAGATAACAGTCGCTTTAGTTTTACTAACGATACCGGTTAGCTTGCGCATGGCTTGAGACATTAAGCGTGCCTGGAGACCCATCTGAGCGTCACCCATGTCACCATCAATCTCAGCCTGTGGCACGAGTGCAGCCACGGAGTCGACGACGATTAAGTCTACAGCGCCGGAACGAACGAGCGTCTCACAAATTTCGAGCGCTTGCTCACCATTGTCTGGTTGCGAAATCAACAAGTTCGAGGTGTCGACGCCAATCTTGCGAGCGTAAGATGGATCGAGCGCGTGCTCAGCATCGATAAATGCAGCCTGTCCGCCTTGTTTCTGAATCTCAGAAATAGCATGGAGAGCTAACGTGGTTTTACCGGATGATTCTGGACCATAGATCTCAATAATACGGCCTTTTGGATAGCCGCCGCCAAGCGCCAAATCGAGCGCCAAAGAACCGGACGAGAATAGCTCAACATCAATCTTGGACTGTTCGCCCAATTTCATAATGGAACCATCGCCAAACTGCTTAGTAATTTGCGACAAAGCTAAGTTAAGAGCCTGTTTTTTACCATCATCTTTAGCTGCATCCTTAGTCTTCTCTGTCGTGCCCACCGCTTCCTGACTTTTCTTAGCCACTTGATACCTCCTTTTTATACTTCTTATTTTATCTGATTAATCCCGTAAAAGCTAGCTGAACGAATAGGCCGTCGGCTTCTTTGAATAGCGAGGTCGTTTTATTTCTTCTTTAAAGGCTGGGATCTCTTCAAAGAAATAGCGCATTAAGGTCTCAACCCGATTACGGTATGCTTCTGGAATACCGTCTTTATTCACGTACGGATTGACGCGGTTAATAAGTGGGGGATAAAAAATTTCCCCCGTATTCAGATCAATACCAGCGCAAAGAATATCTTCGGGTTTACTGCGTTTTACGATTAAGAAATCTCTCAGGTTAAATAACTCTTCATCACCTGCAGTAATTACGCCACGGTGGGTGTCAATGGCCGCCCAGAGATAGTTCTCGAATTGATCGCGGATTTTATTAACTTCATTTTGACTGAATTTTATTTTTCGCATATAAAGCATGCGTAGCTCCTTTGTTTATTTAATTTGAAAATAAAACTATCATTCTTCTTTACGAGAAAAAAGCATCAGCTCAATATTTTTGCGTAATCAGGGGTAATATGTTAAAATAAATCGAAATTACAGATAATTATTAAAGGGAGTTCCAATGAGCGGACACAGTAAATGGGCAACCACCAAGCGCCAGAAGGCCGTCGTCGATGCAAAGCGCGGTGCGTTGTTTACAAAAATCGGCAACCAAATCGCAATCGCTGCACGCAGTGGTACCGATCCTGCTATGAACCCTTCCCTCGCGATGGTGCTCGAAAAGGCTCGCCTCGCCAACATGCCAAAAGCTAACATTGAGCGCGCAATCGCCCGTGTAGCCGACAAGAACGCAGCTGCGTTGATTGAGGAGACCTATGAAGCTTACGGCCCTGGCGGCGTAGGAATCATCATCGAAGTAGCAACTGACAATAAGAACCGCACGATGCCAGAAGTGCGCCATACGCTTGAGAAAAACGGTGGCCGCATGGCAGATCCTGGATCAGTTATGTTCCAATTTACTCGCAAAGGCGTGATTTTCACCAAAGCTAAAGGCGATGATTTAATGATGACTGCGCTAGATGCTGGAGCCGAAGACGTAGCCGACGAGGAAGACGGCACGACTATTTATACCGCTTCGAGTGATTTGATGAAGGTGCGTTCTGCTTTGATTGATGGTGGCATCGAAGTAGATTCCGCCGAACTTCAGTATGTGCCAAACAACACCGTTCCGATTGACGAGGAAACCTCTGCGAAGGTCGAGAAGATTCTCGATGCGATTGACGATCTCGATGACGTAGTCGCAGTTCATACAAACGCTGAATAAAAAGAAGCCCCGCGGGGCTTCTTTTTTTAGGCTTGCTTCCAGCGTTTGAGTGTTGGGAATATCTTCGTGCAATACTCTTTCATCTGTTCATTGGTCATACCGGCTTGTTCGCCGAATTTTGAACACATCTCGATATATTCTTCCATCGAAACTTTGTCGATGAATTCGCCGTCCTTGTAGCACCATTTGCAATAATCTTCGTTGATGCTGCCATCCTTTTCGGTTGCATACATGTCCTCTGAGGTTAGCGGCATAGCGCAACTTTGGCAAATTTTAGTCTCCATCCTATCTCCTTTTTTATTATTTTAAACCCGTGCTGCCGAATCCGCCTACGGAACGGTCGGTTTCGGTTAATTCTGAGACTTCTTCCCATTCGACGTGAGTATATTGCGCGACCACGCCCTGCGCAATGCGCATACCTGGCTCAACCACAAAATCTTCGTCGCCATGATTTTTGAGCAAAACACTCATTTCGCCACGATAATCTGAGTCAATGGTGCCAATACCATTAAGCAGTGAAACATGATGCTTATAAGCAAGGCCACTGCGACTACGAATTTGCAATTCATATCCGGCTGGTAGCTCGACGCCTACGCCGGTCCCGAAAGATTTTATCTCGCCCGGCTTCAACGTGACCGGTTCAGAAATGTGCGCGCAAAAATCAAATCCAGCCGCACCTTCAGTTTGATAGGCCGGAATAATTGCGTCGTCATAAAATTTCGTAATTTTCACCTTCATATCTAAGGTTATTGTAGCATTCTATGGTATAATTTCATCCAGCGGAAGGATGGCCGAGTGGTTTAAGGCACCGGTCTTGAAAACCGGCGTGGCGAATAACCACCGTGAGTTCGAATCTCACTCCTTCCGCCATTTTATTTTCGAAAAATAGATTATTTATGGGCAAAATACAAGTCAAAAAAGTCGAATACGAAATTTTAGAAATTGATCCGTGGCTAAAACCATACGCACGCGACATTGATTTGCGCATGCAGCAATACAACCGTGTACGTGGCCAAATTCTGGGCGACAGCGAAAAAGACCTATCGACTTTCGCGAATGGACATATGTATTTTGGTTTTTTCCGCACAAATTATGGTTGGGTATACCGCGAGTGGGCGCCAGGTGCGGATGCAATTAATTTGATTGGTGATTTTAATAATTGGAACCGCACTTCTCATCCGTTGATGCGCCAAAAAAATGGCGTTTGGGAAATTAAACTCGAGGGGCGCGATGCACTCAAACATGGGCAAAGAATTAAAGTACAAGTGACGCGCAACGGTCGCACATTTGACCGCATTCCTCTTTATATCCACCGTCTTGTACGTGACGAAAGAACAAACGAGTTTTCGGGTCAAA
>JAEEGL016922476.1_pt1 | contig 15841 bp, 13 predicted proteins | sample 9134231 | NCBI WGS metagenome assembly JAEEGL01 (sample SAMN16246548, study PRJNA631951) | gut metagenome | biome: gut microbiome; feature: rumen; material: fiber-attached | host: Bos | place: Iran: Karaj | collected 2018-10
ATCTTAGGATCTCAGTATGAATTTAACAGACCGAAGAATCTTGATTGGAAGAATGTGCCATTGGTGAGCGGCCTTTCAATTGGATTTACTGATGATACAGTGATGATGCTTGCTATAAAGAAGGCTCTTACATCTGGAGCAGATCTGACAGAGACAATGGTTGAAGTCGGTAGGAAACATCCGGATTGTGGTTATGGCTGCAGATTCTACAGATGGATAAATGGCAACAATCATGATCCTTACTATAGCTGGGGCAATGGCTCCGCTATGAGAGTTGCTTTTGTTGGCGAGTATTATGAGGACTATGATGAGATGCAGCGCATGGCTAAGGCAACAGCTGCGGTTTCTCACAATCATCCTGAAGGAATAAAGGGAGCAGTAGTTACAGCAACTTGTATCTGGATGGCAAAGCACGGCAAGACCAAGCAGGAAATTTACGATTACGTGCTGGAACAATATCCGGTTAATGAGTACGAGTATAGTATTGGTTATAGCCTGGATGAAATTCGTCCTCGCTATAAGTGGAATGAGAGTTGTCAGGGTTCTGTTCCTGCAGCTATGAGATGCTTCTATGAAAGTACAGATTATGAGAGTTTCATGAGAAATATCTTTAGCCTAGAATGCGATTCTGATACCTTCGGTGCTATAGCTGGTGGCGTGGCTGAGGAGTTTTATCATGGATTTGGTGATGTGGATGCTGAGGGAATATTGGGGGAGTGCCTGGATGAATACTTAACAGAAATACTCGTGTCTTGAAATCGTGAATAATCTATAAAAGGTCAAAAAGTTGTAGGTAAATTTGATATAATTAAGACAGTGTCGGGATTTCTCAGGGATAGGTATACGCCTATTCCTATTTCCTGTATTTAGAAAATATAGAATAATTATTCTTTAAAAATAATTAGAATGACATATTATGTCTTTGTGATTTAGTATCATTGGTTCATAACATAGGAGGCGGCTATGAATGAAGAGTTGAAGAACGATCAGATTAGTAGAGTTTTACAGCTTTACGCTAAATTGTCCGATGGTTATGTTGTGAACAAGGCTGAGGAGGCAGCCAGATACGGAGTAAATGAAAGAAGTATACAACGTGATATAGATCATATCCGCAACTTTCTTGATGAAGATTCTGAGCGTACCGGAATAGTAAACTCAATCGTGTATGACAGAATGGCAAAGGGATATAAGCTTGAAACGTTGTATAAGATAAGGCTTCAAAATAGCGAGGTCTTGGCGTTGTGCAAGATCCTGTTAGACAGCAGGGCATTTACAAAAGATGAAATGGTTGAAATGCTGGACAAACTCATTACTTGCTGTGTACCAAAGATTAACCAGCAGCGAGTCAAAGATTTGATTCGCAATGAAGAATTTCACTACGTTGAACCAAGGCATAAGACAAAGTTCATCAATACAATGTGGGATTTGGGTCAGGCTATTAACGAAGCAAGATACATTGAAATTGATTACTACCGGACAAAGGATAAAAAGACTGTTCATAGGAAACTTCAACCTGTAGCTCTTATGTTTTCTGAGTATTATTTTTACTTAACTGCATTCATTGAGGATGAGGAAGTAAAAAAGGATTTTGATGTTTTGAATGATTCGTTTCCGACTATATATCGCATAGACAGAATCAAATCGTTGCAGGTTTTAGATAAGAGATTTCATATTCCTTATAGCAGTAGGTTTGAAGAAGGCGAGTTTAGAAAACGTATCCAGTTTATGTACGGTGGAAAATTACAAAAAGTGAAATTCCGGTACACAGGTACTGATATTGATGCTATTTTGGATCGATTACCAACGGCACAAATATTGGATGATGAAAATGGTGCATACGTGGTAAGCGCAGAAGTATTTGGTTCTGGCATAGATATGTGGATAAGAAGTCAAGGAGACGATGTACAACTGATTCAGTGAAAGGTGGTGTTTTTATGCTGACATTAGTTTTTATCGTAGCTATGATTTGGGTTTCGTGGAAAATGCTTGTGCTGGGAATAAAGGCGGCATGGGGATTAACGAAGATATTTTGTACAGTTCTTTTGTTGCCATTTTTCCTTATTGGATTGGTAATGGTAGGAATGATTTATCTGGCAATTCCAATTCTTATTGTTGTAGGTCTTGTGGCAATTATTGGCGGAATAATGGAAGCGTAGTATTACGTGTTATAGAAAAAATAGAATAAGGCACAAAGGAAGGTTCAACACTTATGAGCACAATTGATAGTTTAAATGAGCAATACGTCGGAAAGCTTAATAGCATTGGCACTCTCAGAGCATACTTGGGAAAAGTTGAGAGTGAGCAAAATAGTGTTGGGCTTACTGAAAAAGAGAAGGCTTCAGATTCTTTAGGACTTCTCAAGAACCTAAAAAAGGAGATAGACTGTGAGAACTACGGGCTTTTAGAAGATACATTAGTGGTTGGAGAACAGCTGGAAGAATGCTGGATTGCCATTAGCAAGTATACAAGTGCTTTGAAAAGTGGCTCCATACAGAACGAGATTGCAAACTTGGAAGCTGCGCAGAAAGTGTTCAACAGCACTAAGGATTCCTTTGATGCAAAGTACCATTATACTGTTGAATCGCCTGAATCGCTTAATAAAATTCTTCCACAAGCGGTGCGTGATGCAATATCAATCGAAGATAAGAGTATAGAGGAAATAAAGGGTGAGGCTAGAGAGATATTAAACAAAGAATATACCATAGACCTTAAGTTATCGGACCCTATACATACTAACGAAGAACTACCAAAGGAAATGTTGGTTGCAAGAATACCAGGACAGGAAGTATCTCAGCAATTACTAAGAGATCTTGGTGTTAGAAGCAATTATAAAAATGTAATAACTGATTTGAGAAAAAATGGAAATGTTGTAATCAATACAAGCTTTGAGCATGTAGATGATAAGGAGATTGATGGATTTGTTGTTGCATACATCCTCAGATTTATTGAGACGTTTCCACTTGGAAGTGTTCACGTACATATTTTTGATCAGAACACAAACTATTTATACAAAAGATTGAATAACTGCTTCCAATCAGAGGATTTTGGTGAGCTATCAAAAGGAATTATTCAGCTTCATTCGTCTATCAGTGAACTTGCTAACTTTAGAGATGTAATATGTGATGACATATTTAAAAAGACATCTGTTGATAAGCCGGATTTATATTCGATTTATGAGAGTGATAGTTCAGATGCATTTAACCTGATTATCATCAGGGATGGCTTGGTAGATGGAAGTGGCTATGCGCAGGCGGAAACTCTGGATGCCATCAATTCTCTTACTCAATCAAATGATATAGGTCATACATGCGGTTTGAGATTCCTGGTAGTTGATAATAGCAGCTCATTTGAGAAGAGCCTTATGCCTGCAAATAAGCATTTAATTGAGCAGATACAAAAGAACTGTGAGTTAAGACTGGACTATCAAAATAATAGATTTGCAATAAACGGTAGTGAGGCAGAAGTTCTTCGCATAAACGAAGAACTTGATATGTTTATCCAAAAACGCACAAAGGCTATTACAGATCTGCTTACAGGTTTGGAGAAAAGCTATATTTCGCTTGAGGAAGTATCTGCAGAATCAGTTGATGAGAATGTTGGAAACATCATGTATATTCCTGTCGGAAAGTCAGCTGGGAAAACAGTAGAACTTCCATTCAGTTGTAAGGATGAAGATGGAACTGTAGCAGGACAATGTGTAGGCTACATGGCTATTGGACAGAGTGGTTCTGGTAAATCATCATTCTTCCATAGCGTTGTTTTGAACGGTTGTATGAAGTACTCTCCAAAGGATCTGCAATTTTGGCTTTTGGATTTCAAAAATGGTGGAGCTTCATCTAAATACAGTAAGAGTGGAATACCGCATATCAGGATAATAGCTGAGAATAATAAAATTGATGATGCTTTGTGCTTGTTCCAAATGGTTTTGGAAGAGATGGATCGTAGAAGCAAAGCGTTTAATAAGCAGTTTACAAATGACATTGTAGAATACAATCGCAAAGCTAAGGAAGAAGGTTTGGAGTATTTCCCTCGCATTATTATTGCGATTGATGAGATTCAGGAAATATTTAGAGATGATAATGCTGCAGTAATAAAAGATCAGATTTCATCTATAGCTTCAAGAATGCGTTCTATGGGAATGCATTTTGTAATGGTAGCACAGAATCTGTGCGAAGGAAAAGCGTATATGTTGAAGGAAGCATTCCTTCCTAGTGCAACGGGAAGAATATGCTTTAGAGTTGCTCAAGATATTCCAAGAGATTCTGGATTTGAAGATGATTTCTTTGATAGAAGACAAGAAATCACAGAGCTGAAAACCGGAGAAGCATACGTTAGTTATGGAAAAGATACTATAAAGAAGGTCAAGATGGCTTTTGCATCCCCAGAGGAAATGAGTGATAAGTATTTTGCGGATATTTGCAAGAATTATCCTGAATACGCAAATCTGAGACCTTTGGTAATCGGAGCCAAGAAGCGACTTTCTATCAATGCGTCAAGACAGGGAATTACGGGTAATTATTTTGATGTCGTAAATGATATCGAAAATGTAAAGAGCGGATACAATGCTGTTATTGGAGAAGATGTATATCGTATGAGCCCTCTAAGAATACAGTTTTCACAAGATGAGAACTCATCGGTATTGTTCCTAGGAAGTGATAAACGTATAGCTTCTTCATTGTGTGCATCTACAGCATTATCATTGGCAAGACAAAAGGTTAAAGTTCACATGTTTAATGGTGACAGGACTAAGATTCAGGAAGACGGTGAATCTGTACAACATCCATTTATGTATGTCTGCCAGAATTTGGAAACGAGAAGCGGTTTAGTAGAAAATCACAGACTGGATGAATTAAAGGTTGTCTTGAAGGATTTATATACTGAGTATCTTAAGAGACAGGCAATGGTGCAGAAGGCTGATGCTGTAGATCCGACATTTGAACCAATATTCCTGTTGATAAATGATTTGTTTGGTATTGAGAGCTTTGTAAGCAATGACATTATTGAAAATGATCCAGAAGAAGTGAGTCAGGAGCCGGTAAAGAAACGAGGTTTTAGCTTTGATTACAATATTTTTGGATCAAAAGAGTCAAAGAATGATGTAGAGGTGGGTGACTTCCGGGAAAGCATACAAACGATAATGTCTGCTCTTTTGAAAAATGGATACAGATATAATATGCATCTTATACTTGCAATCAAAGGTGATCCTTCAGCATGGCGAGGTATGAGGATGGCATCTGAGATTAACAATGTAGTTATGTTTAACGATACTGAGTATGCAGATCAGGTTGATAATTCCTACTATCTTAAAGAGATGTTAAAGAACATTTCTAATGATGGTGAAGATGAAACAATGGCAGTTTGGACCAGACGCAGACAGTTTAGCAAGATAAGACCTATTATTTACAAGCTGAATCGGTCTGATGAGGAAGACGCACTTAAAAAGCTTATTAAAGGAGTCCGCTAATGAAGAAGTTGTATCAAAATATTGAAGATATACATATTAAGGGTGGAGTCGGCGAGTTGTCAGAGGTTGTTCGTACAATTGACATTTCGCTACAGAATATTGCTGATAAGACGGAAGAACTGACTGGTTATTTAGCGAAATATAGTTCTTCAAATAAGGGTGCACAGTATGAAAAGGTTGTAAAGACGTCTTTACAGCTTAGAGATGATATGTTTGATGCTTCGGTAGCGTTGAATGAAATGCAGAATCAGATAGTTGCATATCAGAATAAGATTTATCGCTATGAGGATATGTCAGAAAGTGCACCTACACCTAATCCTTATTTGGTTACGAAAAGACAGGTCAGTGTTGATACATCTGCAGTGCAGTTTAATAGGTCAGATATGATAGATCTGGCAGCAACATTGAGAAATTACAGCGAGATGGTATTTCATCATATAAAGACTATAAATCAAAAGAAAAATGCAATAGCAAGTGTTTGGCTGGATACACAGTATGATGATTTTGCAGCGTTTATTGATGACGTTACTAACAGTGTAGTAGAAGCTATAAAGGTATATGAAGAGTACGTTATAGTTTTGGAAGATAAGATTAAGGAGCTTGGGTAAAAGATGGAGATTAAGTTTGATGCGGCAGCAGCTGAAAAACTCATTCAACAGATGGACAAGTACTGTTCTGGAATGCAGAAAGAAACCAGAGCGTTACTTGATGTGTTAAAAAATCCGGGAGATTGGAAGGATAATCAGATGCAAGCATTTCAAGCGAATATGACAGAACTTGCAAAAGATCTTCAGCAGGCACTTACATTGGAAGGCGATTATCTTAGAACTTATGACCAGAGAGTTAGGGAACTTAGGGGGTGAGTAGTATGAGCACAGGATTTGATATGTGTGTGGATTATGACACTCTTTGTGAAGTCCAAGAAAAACTTAAAAAGATTCAGTATGATTTATCGAACTCTACTGAACAGATGGTTAAGGCTATTAACTCAAGTCAAGATTTCCTGGCTGGTAATCAGTTTGAGAAAGCTAAAAATACAACAGCAGCGTGTTTGCAGATTTCAAGTAGGACGGGCAATAATATACAACATGCTATGGAATATTTAGAGAAGCTGAAAAATACAATGGATGAATATGGAAGATGTTCCTATGATGGAGAGGCCTAATGAAACAATATGATTTAACTCCGCTCAAGGATAATGATATTGAATATGGGAAAACTATTGAAGCTGCAGAGAAGAATTATAAATGCGCTTGGGATGATAAGGTGCATGATTCGTTTCTAAGATATGTGAAGCAGGTGCAAGATTACGCTCGTAGAGTTCATGTTGTCAGATGTAAGGCTGAGACATTGGAAAAAGAACTGGATGGTTTAAGAATTAATGAGATGATAACTGCTTCGGATAGATTATGCAGGGAGGCTGATTCGATATGATAAGAAATGCAAAAGTCAGTCTTGCTGCTGTTAAGACTTTTGAACAAGGTGTGTCAGCAGCTAAAGACTATTCTCCAAAATTTGAAAGAGGGATTTCCTGTCTGGATGCACTTTCTCAGTTTATTACAGAGCAGATTGCTGCGGTTCGTGAGAGTTGTAACCGTTTAAAGCAATCTCAGGATAAACTTCAGGTCAAGATAAAGGAATTGGAAGCTGTCATAGCTAAGCTCAATGAGAGAATCAATGAGCTTGAGAGTAAATTGTCATCACTTGAAAGCGAACTTAGTGGTCTTCCAGCAACGATATCCATAACCAATGAAGAGGGAGAAAGCAACGATATACCTAATCCTGCATACGTGGCTCTGCAAGCGGAAATCGTTGCCGTTGAAGCAGAAATCGCAGGAGTTGAGGCAGAAAAAGCACCATATCAGGAAAGACTTAATAGAGCTAATGTTGTAGATGCTCAAATTGAGACACAGATTGATAAACTTAACAGTGTAATATATGCGTTAAACGAAAAGAAGAACAGTTGCCATAAGCTAAGAGAAGAATTATCAGAAGTAAAATCATCTAACTCTAAGAATGGCATGAATGCCTTTGAAAAGCTGAAAAGGATTGAAGAAATTGTAGCTGCGTATTTAAGAATAAAAATGGAATATGATAATGCAGCGGTAGTAAATCAACCGGCATCAGGCACTGGCGCTGCGGTTAATATCAATATTACTATTAACAAAAATATTTCAGAAGGTGACCGGGACAATACGATAAAGACGATTACTGCGGAAGAGATAGCAACGCATAATATAAAATTTGATTCTCATAACAGGATTTGTTCATACGACAATAAGTCATTTGGTGGAAAATATAATCCTTATGATGTGAGACTAGAAAGAACATCATCTGATGTTAATCCTATTTTGGGTAGTTATGTTGGAGAAAGAGGAGAGTCGAAGTATATTCCGGCTGGAAGGTCTGTTGAGGGAATAAAGATTATTGAGATTCTGAAAGAGTATAATCTGGATGGTATTGAATATCGAAATGCTGAACCTGACTTTGAGGTTTGTTCAGAAGCTGTAGTAAAGATAAGCGGTATGACAAGCAATCGCGAAAATTATTCTGATGAAAATAATATTCCTAAGTTGGGTAATTTTAAGCAAGCTGATATCGAGTGCGCCAAGAAGTGGAATGCAGAAAAACGTGATAATAGGACTGATTGGACAGGCAGAGAAGTGGAAGAATATAGAAAGAAACATGGTCTTACATGGCATGAGAAGTGTGATACAGAAACCATGGTTCTTGTTCGCTCAGAGATAAACGGTTATTTTAAGCATAGCGGCGGATGTTCTGAGTGCAGAGTAAGAGATGAAGAGAATGTCGGAGGTGATTTTGATGAATAAAGTAAGGGCTAATATTTGGGGAAGAGAATTTGAACTGAATGTCAGCTTTGATAACTTCCCAGATGAAGAAGTTACAGAAAATCAAAAGCATACTTTAGATGCTATTCCTTCTGTGGATTATTCAGAGTCTTTGCCAGAACTTAAGCAATACATAATGAAGTATAACGGTAGTGAGATTGAAGGGGCAGTTATTGAAAATATCTTTAAATATGTGATGCCAAAAAGTTTTGTGATCACACGTGAAAAAGAAGATAGAGTGTTTGCTATCTTTTGTAATTACAAATTTGATATGGAACATGGCCTGGCAGTAGTTTATAAAAATGAAAAATTTAAGGTAGTGGGACCTCAGGACATAATACTGTAATATCCAAATTTATAGATTGGAGTTGAATCATATGGATTTAAGTTTTGGTGAATATCTTGAAAAAGGTACACAGAAAATCTTGGAGATTGTTTCATCTACAAGTGTAAGTGATGAAGAAAAGACTTCTATCATAGAAGCTTTCTCTGAAGAATTATCAAACAATATTGGCAATGTTGGTAATCTGAAGGATTATGAATTGCTGGCTTATGAAGTTTCGATAAAGTATATAGATGGAAAAATCTCTGGGGTACTTGCGAATGCAAATGCAACGAATGAGGACTATGATAGTGCAATTTCTTTGTGCGCAAGGCAAAAGTCTCTTATCGAAGAGTTCCATAATAAAGGATGGAATCTGTCTGGAATTGCTAATACAAATGTTGATAGTTGCATGGAAGAACTACGAAAGAGACAGGATTCAACTTCTTTAGTAGATAAGATTGTTGATGAGGATCGCAAAATTACCAATCTGATTCAGCAAGCACAGGAAACGCTGAGTGTTAATCTCTGTGAAGCAGCAAATGCAGCAGTAGATGCGTTGGAAAAAGACCTCGAATTAGCTAAATCAAAGAAGACAAAAGTACCAGCAATTGATAATAAAGATCTTAAAAAGGCAAGGAAAAAAGTAGAAGATATCAAATCAATTGCAGGTAAAAAGGAGTCGCTGCATAGTAATTTGTTTGAAATAGATGGGCAGATTTATAGCCTGATTTCAAGTAATGCGGCGTCTCAGGAACAGTGGTATGGGATTCTTGACGCTTGTAGAAGAGAGTCCGATTTATTGAATGAATGCAGAAGAAATAATTGGCCAATACCTTCTTTGAGATGCGGTAATCCAGATGATATCGCAGGAAAGTATTCTCATTATATTGAAATGAGAAAGCTGGATGAACTGCTGGCATCAGAACGTGATTCCCTTACGACAAATAAGCAGTATAAGAACTTTTATGCTAACTGTAATAAGCAGAAGGAAAATTTTGATGTATGTAGTAGAAATGGATGGGATATTCCGTTACTTACAATAAAGGATCCGCAGGAACTTTTAAACACCGTTCACGTAGAAAAGCGTAAAAAAGATACTGCAAAGAAATGGAAAAATCGCTTTATCTTAGGAGGAATAGCGGCATTTTGCATTTTGATCCTTTCAATTTTTGGAGTTCTGAAATATAGGGAAGGTAAAGTGCAAATACCATTTGATTCTACTTATGTTGTGGGCCAGAACCTGAAAGATGTAAAGAATGAACTGCAGAATGCAGGATTTTCAAATATAACGGAAAAGCAGGATAGCTCCGGTTGGCTTGAAAGTGGAAAAGTTATAAGTGTATCTATCGATAACTCTGACAGTTATACGAAGGGTAAATACTTAAAGCCAGAGGTTAGCGTTGTCATAACTAGCAGCAGTCAGGGCAGAAAGTATGTAACCAATATTCTTGAGGATTGGCAGAATACAGATTATGAGACAGTGAAGCAATTACTTGAAAAGGAAGGCTTTACAAATATCACTGTTGAAGAAGTAGTAACATCAGAGAAAGAAAAGGCTGATTTGGTTGCTGCAATATCCTTGAATAACGAGGTTTATACTAATGAACACTGCTATTTACCTACCAATGCTCCAATAAACATTACATACTATGCATTCAAGATTGGAATTGGTAATGACAGTTCTCAGTTTATCGGGCAGGATTATGAGGCAGTGGTAGATTCACTAAAAGAAAGTGGATTTACTAATGTTCAGACACAGAAGATTACAACAGGATGGGCAAAAGGGAAGAGCGTTATAGGTGTTACGGTCAATAATGTGGATACTTATAGCAGTAATGAAATCTTTGATCCTGATGTAAAAATTGTAGTTAAGTACAGTAGTGATGATAGAAAAGATGCTACAGCAACGGTTGAGAACTGGCAAACACAGAAATATGATCAGCTTCAGAGTGCATTGAAGGCAAAAGGATTTACCAATATTTCTACTTCTGCAGTAGTAACAGAGGATAAATCTAAGAATCATCTAGTATCAAAGCTGACAATAAACAGTGAGGAGTTTGTTGCCGGAGATTGCTTTATTCAGTCCAGCGCTGCAATAAAGATTGAGTACTATGTGCTTTCTATAACTATTGGTAGTTCAGCTTCAGATTTTGAAGGTTGTCAGTATACAGATGTTGTGGAACAGCTTAAGGCTCTGGGATTTACTAATATCAAATTGCTTAGAGCTAATAATCTGATTAATGGTTGGATTACAAAAGAAGGTTCAATCAAGAGTATCACTATAAACGGTAATGGTGATTTTGAGGCTACATATAAGTACCAATATGATTCAGAAATCGTAATAGTTGTAAATACCTTTAAAGATAAAGGATGTACAGATATAACGGAGGTTGATGATTAAGCTTTAGTGAGGTTTTCTTATGAGTGAATACTATTGTCCAAATTGCGGAGCTGATTTAGAAGACCAGCCAGGATTTGATCCTAATTCCGGTTATTGGACTTGTACTGAATGTGGTCAGTTTTTAACAGATCCAGAAGATGAAGATCCTGATGCACAATTTGATGGTGTGGGTTGGTTTTGTGATGGATGCGGTGCATTCTTGAATAAGCAGGACGGATTTAATGATTGGTGCGGTACATGGACCTGTACGGAATGTGGATATGAGAATCGAATATCTGATGATGAAATATATGAGTCTGAGGAAGATTATCAGTCCAGCAAGTCCGATTCATATTCTTACGACGATGAAGACGAAGCTGAGGATGATGACGATTACGAAGAAGACGATGAAGATCCTGTAGCTGATTTTGACGGAACAGGCTGGCAGTGTAATTCATGCTATTCGTACCTGAATGAGCAGGCTGGCTTTGACCCTTGGTGTGGAACATGGACGTGCCAAGTATGTGGTCAGGATAATCAGATTTCAGAAGATGAGGTATATCAGTATGAAGCGAATCAGCAATCCTCTTCTTCATACTCGTATAGTAGTGATGATTCAGATGAGGATTATGAGAATGAAGATAATACAGAATCATATTTTGACTCTGAAGAGTATAAGCGTCATCAGCAGGAAATGGCTCGAAGAAGAGCGGAGGCAGAAGCAAGAGCGCGTGAAGAACGCCTAAGACGAGAAGAGGAACAAAGGCTTAAGGCTGAACAACGAAAAGAGCGCAGGCAAAGAATATGGCGTGCTGTGACAGGGAAAAAGCAAAGTGTAGGGATCTCTTCAAATCAGTGTTGTAAGATGAGATGCGATGCGGTTATAGAGCACCTTAAGAAACAGGAGTTTTATAACTTTAATACAAGAGTTGTAGAGGATTTGGTTTCATCAACAATTGCCAAAGAAGGAATGGTTGAAAGCATCTCATTTAATGGAACAGATTTGTTTGACGAGGAAACAAAGTTCCCTTATAACGCGCAGATAGAAATTGTCTATCATGCACTGAAAAGAATTAAACCGCCGACTACTTCAAAGGGTGCAAAGCGGAGAGACATTGAGGATGTAATGTGGGAATTTACATCCGCAGGTTTTGAAAATATTGAGAAACAGGCAATACCGGATTTGAAAAAAGGCTGGATTGTCAAAGAGGATTCTGTGGAAACAATAACCATTGATGGAAGAACAGATTTCAAGAAATCAGATAAAATCTGCGTTAATGCAAAGGTTATTATCAGTTATCACGTTTTTAAAAGCAAATGATTTAGAGGGACTTTATGAAAGAAATACAGTTGCTTCAGTTGAAAGAAGAATCGCTAGACATTAAATATGAGATCAAGGTTACGACTAAGGAGCTTATAGGCGAAGTGGATTCTTCTGAGATTAGCTTTATGGATGATGTCCCGGAAGAGCTTACTGAAGAAACTATTTCTATGGAATTTGAAGAAAGCATATCCCATGCAGATAAGTTGGATTATGAGCTCGCAGCAGCGTGTGGTTTGCTGACAGGCGCATTAAGTGTCCTGTGGGGTAAAAAGTTTTCGTTGGATGAAGCTCATAAGTGGGGCAACGAGAAAGCTGATAATTTGGTAAAGGCTTTTGCTAAGAGCCAGGGATATAAGAAAGATGATTTGGAAGGAGCGATTGAGTTCCTGGAGAAAAGATTTCCTATGGCTGGCGATGCGCTTACTAATGAGTTTGGTGGCGGTAAGCAGCATCATTTAAGAGACTTTTCTCATCATCCGACTATTCTGGGGCTTATCTGTTCTATTGGAATGCAGTTTACTGGAACGGGATTGGGCACAGATACCCAAGGTAATCTTATTCATGTGAAGATTACGAAAGATGGCTTTATTGGTGGTACTTTCTCTGAAAAGATTTTATTTGGAACTATAAATTGGATAGGCCATCTGGTAAGCGATTTTGATGGATCCAGCGGAAGTGTATTAAACGGTACTGGAAGAGGTACAGGCATTCCAGGACCATTGCTTGCAACAATCAAAGAATTATCATCTTTGCCAATATTTAAAAAGGTAAATGACGAAAACAAAATTCATCCCAAGGTATTTTCTGAGTGGGTATCCAAGCTATTCAATGGAACACTTATAAAAGATGAAGCTGGAAATCCCATTCCATTTGACCTTCGTACTGAAATGGGAATAGGTCATTATATAGCAGATCAGGCAAAAACGGTAATAATTAATGAGTGCTTGGTTCGCACCTGCTATATGGTAAGAAGATTCATAGATGAGGTTAAGGCGAAAGATATTAGCAGCTTCAAGGATTTGTCTAAGCTACAGCCACGTGATTTTATGCCATTTAACAGTAGACCTTTAACAAGGATGGTTACTGTTTCAAGCGGTACGTTTGTCGTTATCAATGCTTCAGGAACTGCCGTTAAAGCAGCAATAAAATCTAAAGGAAATAAGGCTGTATTCTGCAAAGAGTTTTTCTTGACTGTCAATTATGTGGGAATAGGAAGGCTCGTATTTGCTTGTGCATCTGATGCTGAGTACATAAAGGATGATGTTAAGGCTGCTTATGACAAGTATATGAAGGAAAAGGCTGAACTGGAGAAGAACCAGTTTAAATTTGGCTATAAGTTTTTGACTTTAAATGACAAACAGACAAGACTTCTATATTCATTGAAATCCCTCTCTGTACAGTATGACATTGAGCATGAGAAAAATGCCAAGCACAAGCTTATAAAAGAAGAGTGGCATAAACGTTGGCAGGAGGCTACTAAGAAGAGCTTCAAGATTGATGATGAAGACTATTTTATGCCGGAAGATACAGCGTTTGGCGAGCTATATTTAACTGATACTGAGACGGAAAACAAAGGCTGGTTATATTTGCTGACATTGGAGCTAGTACTATTCCAGGCATATTATCCACTAACGGATAATGATAAGGATTTATTTAAGGGGCTTAAATACTCAAATAAATATCTTTACGAGGTATTTGCAAAAGGGCAGAAACTTGTAGAGAAATCCATGGTCGATGAAATTGCAAAAACTTACAAGAGTTATGTGTCAAAGTTAAAAGATACAGGTAAGAAGGCAGCAGTAGGAGTTGCTGTTACTGTTGGTGCTACCGCGCTGACGGGAGGATTAGCATTAGCGTTTGCACCTGAGATAGCAGTTGTTCTTGCCGGCGAAGCAGTAGCAGGATTGTCTGGTGCTGCAGCTACTAATGCAGCGTTAGCAGCTATGGGCGGTGGTGCTTTGGCAGCAGGTGGTCTTGGAATGGCCGGAGGTACGGCTATTCTTACCGGCGGAGGTGCGCTACTAGGACTTGCTGGAGCTAGTTCTACATCAATGATTGCAGTTATGGCTCAGACCTCCGAAAGATTTACATTGAATGAATGTGCAAAGCTGCTGACTTTCAGCAAGCTTGTGATTGTAGATAAGTATAAAATGTTGGAACTGTTGAATCCGATTATTTCTGGAGTGGAAAGTTGCATTTTCCAGATAGAGTCTGAACTTGGCAGCATTGATACTAAAACGAAGGAAGGCAAGCAATCTAAAAAACGCATTGATTCGAGTCTTAAGTATTTGAAGAATTGTGTAAGGGAGTTGGATGCATTGCTGATTCCATCCAAGAATGTTATTGGAGAACGGATTGCTACTGTTGGCAGTAAGGCTGGTTTAAGATTAAAGCTTGAACAGAAAGATGAATGATAGGAGATCTGCCTATGATAGAAATTGGGTTCAATGGCTCAATGGTTGGAAATTTAAAAGCTGCAGCAGCATATAACGGATTGTTCAAGGGTGATGAGGGTGGAACAGAAATCCTTATGCTTGAGTTTATCCTAAATATTGGATATATCGATAATGACATCACAGGCGAGTACCGTACAGCATTACCTGGTGAATTGTATATGTTTAGTGGCTGTGACGATGATGTTGAGTTTGAAGAAGAGGAAACAGAAGAGGAAGCTAAGGCTAGCTTTGGAGCAGGAAACTTAAGACAATGGGACAGATTTTTAAAATGCCTGGAGATATGCAAGGATATTCGCATATGGTTAAGTCATACCTCTGAAAGTATTTGTGGAATGCTTTTTCTCTGCAATTATTTGGAAGATAAAGACGTAAATATTTATATTGCAGAATGTCCTAGATTTATTCCTGAAAGAAGCAAATATTTATTAGCAGGCTGGGAAATGTGTGAGCCGGAAAACCTTGCTGAATATGTTTCTGTTACAAGGAAAATTAATCAGGATGAACTACATGCTTATTCGGAGAAGTGGGAAAAGCTTAAGAAAGAAAACGCGCCTCTCCGCGCTTATGTGGATGATAGAATAATTAGCGTTAATGAGGACTTTTATGATTTCATCCTGCGCAGGCATATTCCTGATGGAGAGTTTAAAGCGCTGCGTCTGATTGGTGATTCTTATGAGGAAGGTATTCATATAGCTTCTTATTGGCTAGAGCGTAGAGTTGAGTACATGATTGAAAGCGGAGATCTTGAGATTGTGAAGGATAGCAAAGATAAAAGAAAGAGGATATTATGTAAGAAACAATAGATTTGCAGTCTCCCAGCGTTGGGAGGCTGCTTTTTTGTTAAATCAAAAATCATATAATTAATATAGGACTGTTGCAGATCAAGTGCGGGATTGGAACTAATCCCTGATAAGGGAATAGTTACTCCAAGATAATGGAATTTCGGAAACATCTATTTTTCATTACAATAATTGAGACGAAAGTCTCCGGGAGGGAGGAAACCGCACTTGATAGAGGAAGAGATTGCAAAGCGCTTTGCGGAA
>JAEEGL017293156.1_pt1 | contig 15841 bp, 11 predicted proteins | sample 9134231 | NCBI WGS metagenome assembly JAEEGL01 (sample SAMN16246548, study PRJNA631951) | gut metagenome | biome: gut microbiome; feature: rumen; material: fiber-attached | host: Bos | place: Iran: Karaj | collected 2018-10
AAAGGAAATAATAGATTTGTTGAGAAGCCTACGAGAAAGTCATGGTAAAAAGCTTTCAATATTATTTATCTGTCACGACTTGGCCCTTGTGCAGGATTTTTGTGACAGAGTGCTTGTAATGCACGATGGTGAGATTGTGGAGCAGGGCAAACCTGATGAAATAATTATGCATCCACAGAACGATTACACAAAAAGACTTATTGAATCAGTTTTGTAAACCATAAAGGTTTTCATATATATAAGAAAGAGGAGATATGAAATGAGAAAGAAATTATTATCATTAGTACTTATTGGTGCAATGACAATGACAATGTTTACTGCTTGCGGTAAGAGCAAATCTGCTACAACTGCAGATAAAGCGGCTACCACAGAAAAAAGCATGGTAATTGGTGACACAACCTTCAATGCTGAAAACTGGGAAGAGACAATCAACCCACATGTCACATACAATGGTTGGCCATGTATTCGTTATGGTGTAGGTGAGACATTAGTTCACTATACAGATACAATGGAGCTTGAGCCATGGCTTGCTACTTCTTGGGAAAACGATGGTGACAAGGTTTGGACTATCACACTTCGTGATGGCGTTAAGTTCTCTTCAGGTAGAGACATGGATGCTGAGGCTGTAAAGCAGTGCTTCGAGCATCTTCTTGAGAACCACGATAGAGCACCACTTGATACAAAGATTGAAAGCATGGAAGCTGACGGTCTTACACTTAAGATAACAACAACAGAAGCAAATCCTGCATTAATGAATTACCTTGGTGACCCATACGCTTGTATCATCGATGTTGATGCTTCAGATTTTGACAATGGTATCGTTGCTGGTACTGGCCCATACAAGGCTACAGAGCTTGTTACAGACGACCATTTATCACTTGTTCCAAACGAATATTACTGGAATGGAACACCAAAGCTTAACAGCTTAACAATCAGAACAATCACTGATGGTGATACACTTTCAGCAGCACTTCTTTCAGGCGATATTGATGCTGCATACGGTATGGCTTATGAGGCATATCCAAACTTTGAGAACGATAACTTCCAGTTCTCTAGCATCCAGACATCTAGAGCATTCTTTGCTTCTATGAACATGACAAGTCCTGTAATCAAGGATGACGCTGTACGTAAGGCAATCGCTATGGGCATTGATAAGGAAGGCTTTGTAGCAACACTTTTAGATGGTCACGGTGTAGTAGGTAACGGCGCATTCCCTGATGGCTTCAGCAAGTTTGGCGGCGAGAACATCAAAACAGAAACATATAACCCAGAGGAAGCTAAAAAAATCTTAGAGGATGCTGGTTGGGTTGATACAGATGGTGATGGAATCCGCGAAAAGGATGGCAAGGACCTTGTTATTCGTTGGCTTACATATCCTAGCCGTCAGGAGCTTCCACTGCTTGCAGAATCAGTTCAGTCTACACTTAAGGAAATCGGTATGGATGTAGATATCAACTGTACAGCAAACAGACGTGACTTCCTTGCAGATATGTCATCCTTCGATATCTATGCATCAGCACTTGTTACAGCACCTTCAGGTGACCCACAGTACTTCTTCACAACAAGCTGTGTACCTGGAATGGATTACAACTTTGGTGCATACGAGAACACTGAGGTAACTGATTTAATCAACCAGCTTTCAACAGAGTTCGACACAGACAAGAGAGCAGAGCTTGCAATAGATCTTCAGCAGAAAATCTTAGATGATAATGCATACATATTCTGTTCATTCCTTCAGATGAACATGATTTCTAAGTCCAATGTTTCAAATTGGACAGCTCATGCATGTGATTACTATGAGGTAACTGTTGATCTTGACATTAACTAATATTTAGACCTGGATAATAGGCTATGCTGCAGTATTGGGGCGCAGTATAGCCTTTTATTATGGGCTATTTTATGGTAAAGTTATAAGGTTAAAAAAGCTTAGGAAAATAATGATGCAGATAAATAAAGACAACTTAGAATCAATAAATAAAGAATATTGGCTAAACAGAGCCCCAGGCTATTCTGATGTTAATAAAGAGGAGCTTGAGGGTATTCAGCACAGAACCTGGAAGGAATATCTTTGCGGCCAAATCAGCACTAATTTCCCTGACAGGACACCTGCTGATATTAAGATATTGGACATAGGAGCTGGGCCAGGCTTTATTTCTATCATTCTTGCAGAGGAAGGCTACAATGTGACAGCCTTCGATTTTGCTCATTCCATGATTGAAGAGGCAAAGAAAAACGCAGGTGCACTTGCAGATAAGATCAACTTTATCCAAGGTGATGCTATGAATCTTCCATTTGAAGATGAAAGCTTTGATGTTGTCTTTTCCAGAAATCTCACATGGAATCTTCCTCATCCAGATAAGGCTTACGAACATTGGCTCAGGGTTCTTAAAGCTAAGGGGTTGATGATGGTTTTTGATGCAAATTGGTACGCTTATTTAATCGATGAAAATAAGCGTAAGGAGTACATGAAAGACCGCGAAAACGTTAAATTGTCCAGCCTTGAGGACTATAATATTGGGGCAAATTTTGATACAATGGAGCAGATTGCTTTCGATATGCCACTGACACATAAGTTAAGACCTGCATGGGACGTGGAATATCTTAACAGCATACACGCAGGTTCGGTGAGCAGCGTGGAAGATATAGGCAGTATTTTATATTCCGAAAAGGAAAAGATTAATTACTGTTCAACACCAATGTTTTTGGTAAAAGCAGTGAAAGGGTAGTATAAATAATGGGCGAGTTACATCATATCGCATTTGAAGATGAAGCAGGAAATATTAAAGACAAGGTAGAAAGCTATTGGACAAAAAGAGCAGATAGCTTTTTTGAACTTAGACATGACGAAATAGAAAGTGAAAAGTCAGCAAAATGGTTGGAAGAAATCAAGCAGCTACTTCCAGCTGGTAAGAGTCTTAATATATTAGATTTAGGCTGCGGAACAGGTTACTTCGAAGTAATCCTTGGTAGAGAGGGACACAAGGTTACAGGCATCGACCTTACTGAAGAAATGATTACAAAGGCAAACGAGATGATTCGTATATACGGATTAGACTCTAACGATGTTAAGGCCATGGTTGGAGATGCTGAAAATGTTGCATTTGCAGATGAAAGCTTTGATGTTGTAATCACACGTAATCTTACATGGACATTGCCACATCCTATTGATGCATACAAGGATTGGTATCGTGTTCTTAAAAAGGGTGGAGTGCTTTTAAACTTTGACGCAGAATATGCAAAGGGTGCTCACAACCTTAATAGTCCTGAGAACATTGCACACAAAAATGTTTCCAAGGAATTAGCAGATGAATGTCATGATATTTATCACATGCTTACAATCAGTACATTAGACAGACCAGAGTGGGATGTTCATATATTAGAAGAAATAGGTTTTAAGGATATTATCACAGACAAAACCTTTGGGGACCGCATCTTTGTGGAAAGAGATGAATTCTATATTCCAGACAAGATGTTTAGTATAAAAGCTATCAAATAATAGCGAGGGGAAAATATGGAGATTAAGCAGCTAAAGTATTTTGTGGTTGCAGCTGATGTTAAATCATTTAGCGAGGCAGCCAAAGTACTTTATACAACACAATCCAGTGTAAGCAAGGTTATAGCAGCCTTGGAAAATGAACTTGGATATCAGCTATTTAAGCGAGAGGGAAAGGGGATAGCCCTCACACCTGAAGGCACCCGTTTTCATAGTCGTGCCAGCAAGCTGGTGTTGGATTTTGCATCCTTAGAAACCGATAGTATTAAGCATCAAAAAAATATGGTTAAAATCAGTGCCAATCATAGTTCATGGTTGGCTAATTGTTTTTCTCAGTTTTATGAGCTTCACAAGGATGAGGATGTTTGTTACTCATTCCATGCTGATACCACATCTAACATTGTAAATAGGGTACGTCTTATGGAAGATGAGGTAGGCTTTGTATACGTGTTCCCAGAAATAAGATTGCAGTTTGAATACGAGCTGAAAAAATATCAGCTTACATTTGAAAAGCTAAGATCAGTGGATGGAATGGTATATTTTCAGCCGGATGATACCGTAGGCAAGCTTGAGAAGACTGTTGATAATATTCACAACATGAAGTTTATTCAGTCTGAGCAGGATGATTATTTCAGAAATGGAATGTGGCACACAGAAGATGGTGAGCCTGTAACCATAAAGGACGACATTGCAGTCATAACTAACAGTGATTATGTTATGCATGCTTTTTTGGAAAAAAATTCATTAGCTAACCTTAGTGCGGATAGTTTTAACAGCTATGATTCAGGTGTAAGACCAGGGCTTAGATTGAAGAGTGATGGTGGTGAAATCCAATTCGGAATCATTACAAATGAGAACGGAAAAATAAGTCCAATTGTTAATGAATTTATAGAGTATATCAGAGGCCAATTGTGGCATAACTAGAAACCCTTTTTTAGTTTACCACGCTAAAGCGCCTAAAATAAAGGAATGTTGGGGAACCACTTATAAAAAAGAAAAAATAAATTTTGTGAAAAAAATGTGAAAAAGGTATTGCGAAATTTTGAATTCCATGTTATAGTCTTAAACGTACTAGCGAAAAGCTAATACCAAATTTTTCATAACTCAGCGACCAAGGGTAACTTTGGTCGCACTCCCCGAAAGTTCAGCCAGCATTTAGTGCTGGCTTTTTTTATGCACTTTTTGTAAATAATAATAAACTTCTTCTATGGTAGAATTGCATAATGCAAAGCTAATACTAGACAGCGAGCCGGGAGTGAGTACAGAAATAAAGGTGGTTTTTTAGTATAGGTATGAGATATAATGGTCATGGGTCTGATGGCCTGTAACTATTTTTAGGAGTATAGAAAATGGGTGAAGTTAAAGTAATTGAAATCGGCGAAAGCGTTTTTGCAGAAAATGATGCAGCAGCCGAAGCTATCAGAAAACAGATGAAGGAGCAGGGCACATTCTTCCTTAATGTAATGTCTGGCCCAGGCTCAGGAAAGACAACAACACTTTCCGCTATCATAAATAGAATGAAGGATAAATACAAAATCGGAGAGATGGACGTTGATATCGAAACCAGTATTGACGCTCAGCGTGTGGCAGATGCTACAGGTGTAGATTCTATCCAGATTCACAACATGGGTCTTTGCCATATCGATGCTGATATGACTAGCCGTGCTTTGGTAGAATACGACACAAAGGATTTTGATTTACTTATCCTTGAAAACATTGGTAACCTTGTTTGCCCAGCAGAGTTTGATGTTGGTGCTAACAAGAATCTTATGCTTTTGTCAGTTCCAGAGGGAGATGACAAACCACTTAAGTACCCACTTATGTTTGAAATCAGTGACGTAGTACTTATCAACAAGATTGATACACTTGAATATTTTGATTTCAGCAAGGAAAAGGTTACAGAAAGAATTCTTAAGCTTAATCCAAATGCTAAGATTTTCTTTGTAAGTGGAAAAACAGGTGAAGGCTTAGACGAAGTAATTGCCTGGTTGGAAGAAGAGATTGCAGCAGTAAAATAAAAATAACGCTAGCCAGTAGGTAACAAGCTAAATATTTCTCAAACGAAGCATCCTTAGCTGAGTGGAGAAATATTTTGCTTGTGACCGTAACGGCTAGCGTTTTCATTTACTGGTGTTATCTAGGTGTAATCATCTTTGTTAAATCTACGCCTGCAGCCTGACTGGCCTGTGCAATCACATTAGGGTCAGTCACATTCTTGTAGAATTCGTATCCCATCTTATGAGAACCATCTAAGTTTGTAAGTCCAGAAACCATTCCCTGGGAAATATCAAATTCATGATCTCTTTCTCTTGAAATAACAAGTCCATCTACATAGCGGTTATTTTCAGCTGAAAGATAAGCGTATACTAAATCGGCAGCCTGTGCAGCCTCTCCGTTTGCACTGGAGTATCCAACCTCTGAGCATTTAATAGTTCTAACTGCTCCTGTTGAAGAACGCATTTCAGGAGTGCATAAGAAATCTGTTAATACATCTAAGTTTGCCATAGTAATATATGGTGAATTTTGGTTATGAGATACGTTCTTTCCTGTAGTCCATGCACCAGCTGCATAAAGAGGTGCATTGTATGGATGAACGGCAACTCTCCAATCAATATTTCCTTCGCTCTTAATATTATTATTTAACTGAGTAAGGAAGTATTTTCCAGAAACGTAGTAGCTAGCCTCTGCACGTGCCCACTGGTGATCGATACATGCATAAACATTTGCGTTTGCATTTTCAGATTTAATTCCGTTATACATAATTCTGAAGGCATCAGAATATTCTTTCATAAATACTTCGTTAGAACCACAATTCATATAGTTCCATAAGTACCATGCGTTAACTTCATTACCAATGATAAAGTTATCAACCTGGCCATAGCCGATTCCTGAATAATGTTTAGCAAGATATGATGCTGCATATTCAAGAGCTGCTACGCCCTCATCTGTGTGGGCGTTAAGACCGTAGTTGTTATGAGCACCAAAAGCGTCCATAGAATATGGATTTACAAAGGTTGCAGGTGTGTTGTTATCAACCAGGATAATAAAGTTAACCTGCATGCCAAGACTATTGTACTTACGAACTGAATAGTCAAAGCCTGCTAATGAATTAAGTCTTGAAAGAGGGAAATTAAGGTTTACCTGCTTTGCACCTAAATCTGCTGGCTGGTTTAAATCAGCAACCGATTTTAATAAATCAGGAAGTATACCCTTTTTACCATAATCCATTCTTGCAGGAGCGAAGCTTGCGCAAGCCTCTGGATTTGTAATGTACATGCTGTTTGAAACAGGCTTTAAAGCACCACCGCTTATTACACAAACAGTGAATTTCTTAAACAGCATGGAATTAGCTGTATTCTTTGCTAAAGGTATAGAGAAATTAGCTGCAGCAGCAACTGGAACCTGGGCAACATCAGTACCAACAGGTGCTGTTTGATTTGCATTAGATGCAACCAAATGATATTGGCCATCCTCTGAAGCTACAGTTCCTGAGGAAGCAACTATTACGTTGGCTCCTTGAATCAAGGCTCCCGCAATAACAACCTGCGAGCTTCCTTTTGCTTCAACATTTGGTAGAGCGTAAAACAATGAAGCAGAAAAAACAAATGTGAGAGCAAGTGCTACACTAAAAAACTTCTTTAACACTTTCATATAACCAAACTCCTTTCACATCCAAACTTACATCAGTAAGTGAGTTAAATATACTACCAAAATATTAAAAAACTGTGTTCCTTTTTAAAATCCGAAATAAAAATAACAAAAATCAATAATTGACGAATATTATTTTTTAGATTATGATTAGATTATCAGGACTGGAAACGTTTCCAGTAACAATTCCAGATGAAATATAATCATATTGTGTTTTGGGTAATATTATGACAATAAAAGATATTGCAAGGCTTGCTGATGTCAGTGTAAGTACAGTATCAAGAGTTCTTAACAATCATCCAGATGTCAGTGCAAAAGCTAAAGAAAAGGTGCTTGCTGTTGTTGATAAATACAACTACATTCCTAACACAAGCGCCAGAGAATTAGGTAAATCCACATCCGATAACATTGGTGTGGTTGTAAGAGGAATGGCCAATCCTTTCTATACCAAAATCATCACTGTTATGGGCAGCCTCATAGAAAAGGCTGGCTTTACCATGGTTATGCAGCAAATTGGCATATCAGATGATGAGATTATGACGGCAGCCATGATGGAAAGGGAAAAGCATTTGCAGGGCCTTATCTTTTTGGGAGGCAAGCTGGATTATACTAAGGAAAAAATGCAACGCATCAGCGTTCCTTATGTATGTCTTACATTTAATAATCAATATGGAAACCTGGATGATTCAGATTATTCCAGCGTATGTATTGATGATAACCAGGCAGCTTACGAAGCTGTTGAAGCTTTGTTTGAGCATGGGCACAAGAAGATCGCTGTGCTATTGTCTGGCGCATGTGATGGTTCTGTCAGCCAGGTGAGATTTGCAGGGTTCACAAGAGCTTTGAAAAATCATGGCTTAGAACCTGATGAAAATCTCATCATAGAGATAAACAGCTATAATATCACAGATGCCTATGAGGGTATGAAGCAATGGCTTAAGAAGGGTCAGGAATTTACAGCACTGTTTGCTATTTCTGACAATATGGCTATGGGCGCCATGAAGGCTCTTCGAGAGGCTGGGAAAAAGGTTCCAGAGGATGTAGCGGTAATTGCTATTGATGGAATAGAGGCTTCCGAATATATGAATCCGGTTTTATCTACCTTCTGTCAGCCTATGGAGGAAATGGGACGAGAGGCAGTTAATTTGCTTGTGGATATTATCGAAAAGGAAAAGCCTAACAAGCATATTACTTTGAAACCTTTGTTAAGAGTAGGAGAAACTCTTAATTAACAAATTATAGAATGTATAGGAGATTACGAATATGAAAAGAAGTAGTGGAATTTTACTACCTGTATCATCTTTACCAAGCCCTTATGGTATTGGTACATTTGGAAAGGCTGCATATGAATTCGCAGATTTTTTAAAGGCATCTGGTCAGAAATACTGGCAGGTGTTACCACTTGGTCCAACAAGCTACGGAGATAGCCCATATCAAAGCTTTTCTACCTTCGCTGGAAATCCATATTTCATCGATTTAGAGGAGCTTGTTAAAGAAGGACTTATCACAAAGAAGGATATAGAGAAGGAAAATTGGGGAACAAATCCAAGATATGTAGACTACGGTCAAATCTACATCAGCAGATTCAGAGTTTTGGAGAAGGCTAAGGCTAATGGATTTGCAAAGGCTAAGAAGGAGGTTGCAAAATTCCAGGAGGAAAATCCTTGGGTTGAAAATTATGCATTGTTCATGGCTTTAAAAAAGCACTTTGGTCAAAAGAGCTGGCAACAGTGGCCTGAAGAGGATATCCGTATGCATGAGGAAGCTGCTGTTAACAAGTATAAAAAAGAGCTTAAAGAAGATATTGATTTCTTTATTTTCATCCAATATCTTTTCTTCAAACAGTGGACAAAGCTTAGAAAATACATTAATGACTTAGGAATCGAGGTAATCGGAGACCTTCCTATTTATGTTGCTCTTGATTCTTGCGATGTTTGGGCTGAGCCAGAATTCTTTAGCCTGGACGAAGAAAACTATCCGGTAGAGGTTGCAGGAGTTCCACCAGATTATTTCAGTGCAGATGGTCAGCTTTGGGGAAATCCATGCTACAACTGGAAGGCACTTAAGAAGGATAAATACGCTTGGTGGATTCGTCGTATCGAAGGCGCAGCAAAGCTTTACGATGTGCTTCGTATAGACCACTTCAGAGGCTTTGATGAGTACTGGTCTGTTCCAGCAGGAGATAAAACTGCTAAAAACGGAAAATGGAAAAAGGGCCCTGGAATGGATTTAGTTGGACTTCTCAATAAGAAGTTTAAGAATATAGAATTTATCGCTGAGGATTTGGGGGAGCCTTCACCTACAGTAGTTCAGCTTCTTGAAGACAGCGGATGGCCAGGAATGAAGGTTCTTGAGTTCGCATTTGACTCAGGAGAAGCTAACAACTATCAGCCACATACCTATAACAAAAATTGCATCTGCTACACAGGCACACACGACAATGCAACTGTTATGGAATGGTACAAATCAGCTAAGAAAAAGGACAGAGATTACGCTAAGAAATATCTTGGTATCTCACGCTCAGAAGGCTTTAACTGGGGGCTAATCAGAGGTGGAATGAGTTCTGTTGCAGTGCTTTTCGTTGCACAGATGCAGGATTTCCTTGGGCTAGGAAAATATAATCGTATCAATGTTCCAGGAACAAAGAGCGGAAATTGGCAGTGGCGTTTATTGCCAGATGAGCTTACAAAAGAGCTTTCTGAAAAGATTAAAGACATGTCTATATTATACGAAAGAACATCCTCAGATTTTTGATTTTATGCATGCTTTGTGTTAAACTAAGGCAAGATTTGTGTGAATACGGAGGATATGCAATGAAAAATAGATTATTAGCACTTGCCTTGGCAACAGCTATGGTTTTTTCAATCACAGCATGCGGAAAGTCTGAATCAAAGGACAACACCACAAAGGACACAAAAACAGAATCATCAAAGTCAGCTGAGATTGAATACGATGTTGATGAATTAGTTACATTAGGTGACTATAAGGGCATTGAAGTAACAGTTGAGGGCGAATACGAATACACTGATGAAGGCTTCGACAAATATGTTGAGGATACTATTGCTCAGGCTGGTATTTTCGCAGAGGACAAGAGCCAGAAGGAAATCAAAGAGGATTCTATCGTTAACGTAGATTACGTAGGTTCTCAGGACGGCGTAGCCTTTGATGGTGGTTCAGCAGAAGATCAGACACTTGATGTTGCAAACAACTGTACAGCTGGTACAACACAGGGATTTATCGATGGATTTACAGCAGGTCTTGTAGGTCACAAGGTTGGCGAAGAGGTAGCTTACGAGGTTACATTCCCTAAGGAATACGGCAACGCTGATTTAGCTGGACAGACTGTTGTATTTACATTCCAGGTTAACTACATCGCAAAACCTATTTCTTCTAAGAAGGAATTAACGGATGATGTTGTTTCTGAAAAGTTTGGATACGACACAGTTGATAAATACATTGATTCTTTAAAGGAAAGCTATCAGAGCAAGCTTGAAAGCAACCTTAAGAACGATACAGAAACAGCTGTATTAAATGCAATTATCAACAACAGCAAGGTTGCTGAAATACCAGAAGATTTACTTCAGGCAAGAGTAGACCTTATCATCGCTATGCAGGATCGTCAGTATCAGGCTTATGGCACAACACTTAAGGACTACATCGCATCTATGGGCTATGATTATGATGAAGAAATAGCTAAGCTCACAGAAAACATTAAAGAGTCAACAAAGACAGAGCTTATCCTTGAAGCTATTGCAAAGGCTGAGGGAATGAAGGTTGACGAAAAGGATTATAGTGATTTTGTTTCTAATCTTTATACTCAGATGGGCTATAAGGATGAAACAAGCTTCTATGATGATTATTCAGTAGAGGGCTATGGCGGAGAAAAATATTTCAGATTAGCTTATCTTACAGAAAAAGCAAAAGATTTCTGTATTGAAAATGCAGTTGTAAATTCTTCAAACGTTGTTGCTGAATAGGAAACACTTTATATTTTCCCCAAGCTGTAGTATAATTTACACTAGCTTTTTAGCTCGATGGAGCAAATAAAGAAAAGGAGAACTAATATGGAGCATATTAAGACACTTAATACTAAGAGATTACAGAACACAGTTAAAGAAGGCGGATGTGGCGAGTGCCAGACATCATGCCAGTCAGCTTGCAAGACATCTTGCACAGTTGGTAACCAGAGCTGTGAGCACAAGAACTAATCTTGTAAAAATTTAATATTCAACCACAAGACCGGTCTCCCTGAAAAAGGGTGAACGGTCATTGTGCGTTTATGAAAGGACTTATTTTTTAGTGATACATCAATTTAAAAACAACGGCTATAATGTTGTTATAGATATTAATAGTGGAGCTATCCACGTTGTAGATGAAATTACCTACGAATATCTCGGCCTTTGGCAGGAGCAGGGTGAGGAATCTGCAACAGCAACCATGAAACAGAACCATTCAGAGATTCCAGCTAGTGAAATCGATGAGATTCGCTCTGAAATTAACAAGCTAATCGAAGATGGTTCACTATTCACAGAGGATAATTACGAGCCTCGCATAGTAGATTTTACAGCTCGTCCTACAGTTGTTAAGGCATTATGCTTACACATTACTCACGACTGTAACCTTGCTTGTAAATACTGCTTCGCAGAGGAAGGCGAATACCACACAGGTAAGCGTGAGCTTATGAGCTACGAGGTTGGTAAGCAGGCATTAGATTTCCTTGTTGCTAACTCAGGTAGCAGACGTAACCTTGAGGTAGACTTCTTTGGTGGCGAGCCTCTTATGAACTGGCAGGTAGTTAAGGATTTAGTTGCTTACGGTCGTTCTCTTGAAAAGGAACATGATAAAAACTTCCGTTTCACTCTTACAACAAACGGTGTTTTATTGAATGACGAAATTCAGGAATTCGCTAACAAGGAAATGGGCAACGTAGTACTTAGCTGCGATGGTAGACCAGAGATTCACAATCTCATGCGTCCATTCAGAAAGGGTGCTCCAAGCTACGAGCTTGTTATGCCTAAGTTCAAGAAGTTAGCAGAGTCTCGTAATCAGGATAAATACTATATCAGAGGTACATTCACAAGAAATAACCTTGATTTTTCAAAGGACGTTATCCACCTTGCAAACGAAGGCTTCAAGCAGATTAGTGTTGAGCCTGTAGTTGCACAGGAAACAGATGATTATGCTATTCGCGAAGAGGATTTACCAAAGCTCTTCGAAGAATACGATAACCTTGCAGCAGAAATGATGAGACGTCAGGGTACAGACGAAGATTTTAACTTCTTCCACTTCATGATTGATTTGGAAGGTGGCCCTTGTGTTTACAAGAGATTATCTGGCTGCGGTTCAGGAACAGAATATTTAGCAGTTACACCTACTGGTGAGCTTTATCCTTGCCATCAGTTTGTTGGTAACACTGATTTCTGTCTTGGCGATGTTTGGCATGGGGTACAGAAGACAGACATCGTTAATGAGTTTAAGCATTGCAACGTTTACGCAAAGGAAGAATGCAAAAACTGCTTCGCAAGATTTTATTGCAGTGGCGGATGTGCAGCTAATGCTTACAACTTTACAGGAAGCATCCTTGGCAACTATCATGTTGGCTGCGAGCTTCAGAAAAAACGTATTGAATGTGCTATTGCTCTTAAGGTTCATGCAAGTGAAATGGAAGCTAAAGCAGATTAGAGCACATTATTAATAGAATAGGAGAATAAATATGAAACGTTTAAAAAAGGGACAGGGTATTGCCTGGCTAGTAGCGTTCGTAGTAATTCTTGGTTTACTTGGTTACTATGCAGCTATCGTACTTACAGGCACAATTAAAGAAAATGATGACAGCTTAAAGCTAGGCTTGGATCTAGACGGCGGTGTATCTATCACATATCAGGCAGTTGGTAAAACTCCTACAGATGAGCAGATGCAGGATACAATCCTTAAGCTTCAGCAGCGTATCGAAAATGATTTGGGCGAAGAAAGCTCTACAACAGAGGCAAATGTTTATCGCGTAGGCGACAATCGTATCACAGTAGAAATTCCTGGTGTTACAGATGCTAATGCACTTCTTGAAGAGCTTGGTACTCCAGGTACACTTTACTTCATCGCTCAGAGAGATAGCGAAGGAAATGAAAACTATACTTACGGCACAGATGAAAATGGTGCTCCAGGTTATGTTTTAAACAGCGACATTCAGACACTTATCGATAACGGTTCTGTTATCGCAACAGGTAAGAATGTTAAGAGCTCTCAGGCTGGTTCACAGTCTAACCAGACAACTGGTGCTACAGAATATGTAGTTCAGCTTACATTCGATGATGAAGGTACAAAGGCTTTTGCTGATGCAACAACAGCAGCAGTAGCTTCTGGCGAAACAATCGGTATCTACTATGATGGTCAGTTCGTTTCAGTTCCAAAGGTTAACCAGGCTATCACAAATGGTAACTGCGTAATCGAAGGAATGGAAGATTTTGATGCAGCTGAAAAGCTTGCTTCATATATTCGTATCGGTGGACTTGACATCGAGCTTGAAGAATTAGAGTCACAGGTAGTTGGTGCTTCACTTGGTGCTGACGCACTTCGTACATCACTTATTGCAGCAGGCGTTGGTCTTGTTGTTGTAATGATTTTCCTTATTGCAATGTACTTAGTACCTGGTGTAGTTGCTTCACTTGCACTTGCACTTTACACAGCAATGCTTATCAGCATTCTTAAGGCATTTGATATTACACTTACACTTCCTGGTATTGCAGGTATGATTCTTTCAATCGGTATGGCAGTAGATGCTAACGTTATCTGCTTCGCTCGTATCCGTGAAGAAATCAAAGCTGGTCGTCCAGTTATTTCAGCTATTGAGACTGGTTTCTCAAAGGCTTTATCAGCTATCTTAGATGGTAACATCACAACACTTATTGCGGCAGCTGTTCTTGGAGTCCTTGGTTCTGGTACAGTTAAGGGCTTCGCAATCACACTTGCACTTGGTGTTGTTTTATCAATGTTTACAGCACTTGTTATTACAAGAATTCTTATGAATTCATTCTATGCACTTGGCGTTCGTTCTCCAAAGGCATACGGTAAGGCTAAGGAGCCTACTAAGTTTGATTTCGTATCAAAGAAGGCTATCTTTATTACAATTTCTGTTGTAATAATAGCTGCAGGCTTTATCACAATGGGCGTATTCAAGGCTAAGGATGGTAGCGGTCTTAACTACTCTCTTGAATTCTTAGGTGGTACATCTACAACAGTTGATTTCAACGAAACATATACACTTGATCAGCTTGATGACAAGGTTGTTCCAGAAATCGCTGATACACTTGGTGTAAGCGAAGGAACTGTCCAGACAACTACAGTTGATGGAACCAACCAGGCAATCTTCAAGACACGTACACTTACACTTGAAGAGAGAACATCACTTAACGAAATGCTTGAAAGCAAGTTCAACGTAACAGAAGAATCAATTACATCACAGAGTATTGGTTCTACAATCTCAGGTGAGATGCGTAGCCAGTCTACTATCGCTGTTATCGTTGCAGTACTTTGCATGCTTGTTTACATCTGGTTCAGATTTAAGGACCTTAGATTTGCATCATCTGCAATCATCGCCCTTATCCACGATGTACTTGTCGTACTTGCACTTTACGCATTTGCACGTATTTCAGTTGGTGCAGCATTCATTGCATGTATGCTTACAGTTATTGGTTACTCTGTTAACGATACAATCGTTGTATTTGACCGTATCAGAGAGAATCACAAGGCAATCAAAACAGAAACAGCTGAGAACCTTGCAGAGCTTTGCAACAGTTCTTTGGCACAGACATTGTCACGTAGTATTTCTACATCAATCACTACAGCAATCATGGTACTTATGCTTCTCATCCTTGGTGTTTCATCAATCAGAGAATTCGCATTACCACTTCTTGCTGGTGTAGTTGCTGGTACATATTCATCTATCTTCATTGCAACACAGCTTTGGTACATCCTTAAGGTTAAGTTTGCAAAGAAGAACTAAGTTTAGATTAGGAGATTTGAAATGATAGACATTAAGTTTTTACGTGAGAATCCAGACGCAGTAAAAGAAAACATTAAAAAGAAATTTCAGGAGCACAAGCTTGGCCTCGTTGACGAGGTCATCGAGCTTGATGACAAGAGACGTGCCACACAGCAGCAGGCTGATGACATGCGTTCAGAAATGAACAAGGCATCTAAGCAGATTGGTGCTCTTATGGCTCAGGGCAAAAAGGATGAGGCTGAGGCAGCTAAGGCTGAAGTAGCTGAGCTTAAGCAGAAGATTAAGGAGTTAGAGCCAGTTGAGAAGGAGCTCGCTGATAAGGTTGAGGAAATCATGATGAAGATTCCTAACATTATCGACCCATCTGTTCCAATTGGTCCTGATGATTCTTGCAATGTTGAAATCGAAAAGTTTGGTGAGCCAGTTGTTCCTGATTTCGAGATTCCATATCACACAGATATTATGGAGCGTTTCAATGGTATTGATTTAGATGCAGCTGGTAAGGTTGCAGGTAATGGTTTCTATTATTTAATGGGAGATATTGCTCGTCTTCACTCAGCAGTTATTTCTTATGCACGTGATTTCATGATTGACAGAGGATTTACATACTGCGTTCCTCCTTTCATGATTCGTTCAAACGTAGTTACTGGTGTTATGTCATTCGAAGAAATGGATGCCATGATGTACAAAATCGAGGGCGA
>JAEEGL012373886.1_pt1 | contig 15840 bp, 13 predicted proteins | sample 9134231 | NCBI WGS metagenome assembly JAEEGL01 (sample SAMN16246548, study PRJNA631951) | gut metagenome | biome: gut microbiome; feature: rumen; material: fiber-attached | host: Bos | place: Iran: Karaj | collected 2018-10
TGCAATCCCCACAGCATCTCGCATATTCGCGCTGTGCGCTATACCGATTGCTACGCAATCTATATGCTCGATGTGTGGGGCGCGACTGCTTGCGCAGTCGCTTGGATAAACCAAAAGCGATAATTGCGTACAGACGCATTATCGCTTTTAATTTATCCTTTGATTGCAAGCAGTGGCTGTTGATTGCAAGCAGTTGCTGTTAGTTCTTATTAGCTCTGTATCTAAGCTTAGAATCAAGTATCTTCTTTCTGATTCTGAGCGACTTTGGTGTAATCTCGAGAAGCTCATCGGTGTCGATGTATTCGAGTGCCTGCTCAAGACTTAAGATTCTAGGTGGTACGAGACGGAGTGCTTCGTCTGCACTTGATGAACGGGTGTTAGTGAGGTGCTTTGTCTTGCAGACATTGACCTCGATATCCTCAGCACGACCTGTCTGACCAACTATCATACCTGCATATACCTTCTCACCTGGACCGATGAAGAGAGTACCACGCTCCTGTGCGTTAAAGAGTCCGTATGTAATTGTGGTTCCTGTCTCGAAAGCAATCAAAGAACCCTGCTTACGATACTGGATATCACCTTTGTAATCGTCGTATCCGTCAAATGTTGTATTGATTATACCATTACCCTTGGTATCGGTCATGAATTCGTTACGAAATCCGATGAGACCGCGGGATGGGATAGAGAATTCAAGTCTTACGTTGCCGCCTGAATTAGCAGGAGACATGCCCTGAAGCTCGCCCTTACGGTTAGAAAGCTTCTGGATAACTGTACCTGAGAATTCTTCTGGTACATCTATATATGCAAGTTCCATAGGTTCGAGTTTTTTACCACGCTCGTCATAGTGATAGAGTACTTCAGCCTTACTTACTGCGAATTCGTAGCCTTCACGACGCATATTCTCGATGAGAACAGAAAGATGAAGCTCACCACGACCGGAAACCTTGAAGCTCTCGGTGGTATCTGTTTCTTCAACACGAAGAGATACATCGGTGTTAAGCTCCCTGAAGAGTCTGTCACGAAGGTGACGTGATGTTACGAACTTACCTTCTGTACCAGCGAGAGGACTGTCATTGACTATGAAGTTCATAGCTATAGTAGGCTCTGATATCTTCTGAAACTCGATAGGATTAGGTGAATCACCACCGCAAAGAGTGTCACCTATATGTAATTCAGCAATACCGGAGATAGCAACTATGGAACCGGCACTTGCTTCACTTACTTCAACTTTATCGAGACCTTCGAATTCATAGAGCTTGCTTACCTTAACCTTTTTTACCTTCTCTGGCTCATGCGCGTTGCAGAGGATAACATCCTGATTGAGCTTAAGCGAACCGTTGTCTATCTTGCCGACACCGATACGTCCTACGAATTCGTTATAATCTATAGTACTTATAAGAACTTGAGCAGGAGCATCGATATTGCCGTTAGGAGATGGGATGTTCTCGATGATGGTCTCAAAAAGAGGTTCCATATTCTTCTTCTCATCGTTAAGATCTTTCATAGCATAGCCAGACTTAGCAGAAGCGAATACAAAAGGACACTCTAACTGCTCATCAGAAGCGTTAAGATCTATGAGAAGTTCGAGAACTTCGTCGATAACTTCGGCAGGTCTTGCTTCAGGTCTATCGATCTTGTTGATACATACGATAACCTTAAGGTCGAGCTCAAGTGCCTTCATAAGAACGAACTTAGTCTGAGGCATAGGTCCCTCAAATGCGTCTACAACAAGTATTACGCCGTCAACCATCTTGAGAACTCGCTCAACCTCTCCACCGAAATCGGCATGACCTGGAGTGTCTATGATGTTGATCTTATAATCTTTATAATGAATAGCAGTATTCTTAGAGAGGATAGTGATACCACGTTCTCTTTCGATATCGTTAGAGTCCATCACACGTTCTGCGACTTCCTGATTTTCTCTGAATGTACCGCTCTGCTTTAAAAGTTCATCTACAAGGGTAGTTTTACCATGATCGACATGGGCGATTATGGCGATATTTCTTATCTTATCCTGTGACATATAATGTAATCCTCCTTTGGATTTTGCAAAAAAGCAACCTTATATATTATACAGTAATCTCGTCATTTGTCAACAGGAAGAATAAAAAAGTAATTGGCTGTGTAATTGGCTGATATCACATAGCCGTATATCCACCATCTACAGGAAGTACTACGCCGTTAACATAAGAACTTGCTTTAGATGCAAGGAAGAGGGTGGCTGTGTCGAGTTCGCCTTCTTTTCCGTATCTAGCCATAGGAATCATGGTTTTTGCATAATTCTGGAAGAATTCAGAATCAAGTGTTTCCTTGGTGAGTGGTGTCTCGAAGTAACCTGGGCAGATAGTATTGACTGTTATACCCTTATTGCCCCATTCAGCAGCGAGAGCACGGGTTAAGTTGATAAGACCGCCCTTGGCAGCGTGGTATGGAGATGCAGGAGCAATCTTGTTGCCGACCATACCGTACATAGATGAGATGTTGATGATACGACCGTAGCCAGCAGGAAGCATAGCCTTCTTAGCTACAGTTCTTGCCATCTTGAAAGAGCCAAAGAGATCAATCTGTATCTCGTGATCAAATTGTTCATCAGTTATATCTTCGGCAGGTGCGACAGCTCCAGTTCCAGCGTTATTGATAAGGATATCAATCCTGCCAAATACATTCATAATCTCGTCTACAGCTTCTTCTACGCGATTTGTATCTGTTATATCACAAGGTACGCCGATTGCTTTTACGCCATATTCTTTCTCTATCTCAGCAGCTACCTGATCAAGAAGTTCTTTTCTTCTTGCAAGCGCAACGATATTGGCACCTTGATTTGCCAATGCTTTGGCCATCTGTACGCCAAGTCCAGTAGAACATCCGGTAACTAAAGCAACTTGTTCTGTAAAATCAAAATAATTCATCATAATTAGTTTTCTCCTTTCGTATCTGATACATATATAGTAACACAATGATATAAATTTGTCAATCTTATCATCGGTCGGAGATCAAATCCGGCGCGTAAGTCTCGCGGTGCGAGACTTGAAGTTGCTATGGATGAAAAAGTGGACAAAGTAAAACAGCACGGCTTTCGCAGTGCTGTTTTGATGAGGGGAGTATAAATAAATTAATAAGGGGTTTATGAAGAGTTTCCTCTTCATGTAATTATAGTATCACACCTCAGAAAAAAATGCAAGCATAAATTTGACTTTTTTTTCAAAAAAAAGTATAATTCTTTTTGTACGATGGTTGAGAATGGAGATTATATGGATAGATATGAATTAATCGGTATATGTCACTTCGGTCTTGAGGCCGTTTTGAAGAAGGAAATCACAGATCTTGGACTTGAGATCAGCGAGGTCACTAACGGTAGAGTCTGCTTTTTCGGTGGCCCGATAGACATATGCAGAGCCAATATATTTTTGCGTACTGCCGACAGGATCCTTATTAAAGTAGGTGAATTCGAGGCTTATACATTTACCGAGTTGTTTGATAAGACGAAGGCTCTTGACTGGGAGAGATATATCCCAAGTGATGCCGAGTTTCCTGTTGCGAAGGCATCTTCTGTGAACAGTAAGCTTTTTTCAACATCGGATATACAGTCTATAGTTAAGAAGGCAGTGGTTGAGAAGCTTAAGCTTAAGTACAATATTAGCTGGTTTGAAGAGAAGGGCGCGAAGTATCCTATAAGAGTGTCTATTCTTAAGGATAAGGTGACTGTTATGATCGACACGTCGGGCGAGTCTCTTCATAAGCGCGGATACAGGAAGCTTGCTGGCAAGGCTCCTATAAGCGAGACTTTGGCAAGCGCTATTATTATGCTCACACCTTGGCATAAGGACAGGATTCTTGTGGATCCTTTCTGCGGAAGCGGCACTATTCCTATAGAAGCGGCACTTATTGCCTGCAACATAGCACCGGGACTTGACAGGGATTTCTTGTGCAATGACTGGTTTAATCTTATAGATAGGAAGCTTTGGTACGAGGTTATAGACAACGCCAACGATATCATAGTTCATGACGTGGACGTTGACATTCAGGGCTATGATATAGATCCGGCAGTTATTAAGGTTGCCATGGCCAATGCTTCGGCAGCAGGAGTTGAGCGGATGATACATTTTCAGCAAAGAGAAGTTGCTAAGCTTTCGCATCCTAAGAAGTACGGTTTCATCATAACTAACCCTCCTTATGGTGAGAGACTTGAGGATAAGGAATCGCTTATACCTATATATAAGGCTCTCGGAGATGGTATGAAGAGACTTGATACATGGTCAGAATATGTGATCACTTCTTATGAAGAAGCAGAGAAGTATATAGGAAGAAAGGCTGATAAGAACAGGAAGATATACAATGGTATGATTAAGACATATCTGTATTCTTTCCTTGGACCGAAGCCTCCTAAGAGAAAGGCAGAACATGAGAACAAGATTTAAGATATATACTGTTCTTTTTGTGTTCCTCATAGTATTGTTTTTAAGGCAGAAGAGTGTTGTCAGTGGTGCGAAGGATATAGCCTTTGACCGCGAGAGTCATGTAGATAATTCTGTGTGGGATCCTGTTATATCGGGACTCATCAACAAGAACACGCTGACATTTGTAATAGATTCTAAGTCCTATGTTGCGCCGGCTGATTCGATATATATAGATAATGAAAGAAGGATATATATCCCGGCTTCGTTGTTGACCAATAAGTTTTCCTGCGCATATAATTATTATGAGGATAAAAAAGCTATTATAGAAAAAGGTGAAACTAAGGCGGTTGTGCCACTTTGTGGAGAGACTGTATCGATTAACAGCGTTGAGAGAGAGCTTGCGGATGCGCTCATAGAGATAGAAGGTGTCAAGTATGTACGTACAGATCTTATGTCGATGGCGCTTGGATATACGGTTGAATTCGATTATGAACAGCATGCGTTAGTCATCAACAATATAAGAAAAGATGGAAGTATAATACCTTCCAAGTATGATTACAGAACAGATGGCAGACTTCCTCTGATAAAGAATCAGGGTAATCACAGTACCTGTTGGGCATTTGCTTCGCTTACTGCGCTCGAATCATCCATAAGACCTGAGCTTATAAGATCATATTCAGAGAAGAATATGACTCTTAATAATGGCTATATAGTTTCGCTTAGAAGCGGTGGAGATTATACCATGGCTGTTTCTTACCTTGCTTCATGGAGAGGTCCGATTCTTGCTTCTTATGAGGAAGGCTTAGGCGATTATGAGACTCCTAAGGATATACCTGCCGATGTGCATGTTCAGGAGATTCAGACCATAGCATCTAAGCATTATGATGAGATCAAGAAGATGGTATTCTTATATGGTGGTGTGGAGAGCAGCATATATATGGCCATAGATTCGCATGATCTAGACAGCGATTATTATAATGCTGAAAGTTATGCATATTACTACAATGATGACTTAAGACCTAATCACGATATAGTTATCGTGGGTTGGGATGATAACTATCCTAAGGAAAACTTCAGTATAGTTCCTGAGGGTAATGGCGCTTTCATATGTCAGAACAGTTGGGGTGAGTCTTTTGGCGATAAGGGAATATTCTACGTGTCGTATTATGATACGAATATAGGTACATATAACACCGCCTATACAGTGGTTGAACCAAGTGATAATTACGATCACATATATCAGACCGATATATGTGGTATGGTCGGTCAGCTCGGTTACGAAGGTGAAGATGCTTACTTTGCGAATGTATATACAGCTGAAGGTGACGAGGTTCTTCGTGCTGTAAGCTTTTATGCAACAGGTAAGGATGCAGAGTATGACATATATATCGTAGAGGACTTTGAAAGTGAGAAATCATTTGATAAGAAGAAATTCATCCAGAAGGGCAGTTTTGAGAATGCAGGCTATTATACTGTAAAACTTAATTCTGATATAAAACTTAAGGCCGGACATGATTATGCAGTGGTTATTAAGATCAAGGTCCCAGGCGGCGAGCGCCCTATAGCGGTGGAGTATCATAAGGGTTATGAGACTTCGGCTGTAGATATAAGCGATGGCCGTGGTTACATAAGCTTCGCCGGCAAAGTGTGGGAGCGCATGGAAGAGACCAAGAACTGCAATATATGCCTTAAGATGTTTACAGATGATCAGAAAGGAAATGAATGATGAATAAGCTGGTTGTGGCTACCACTAACGAGAACAAGGTAGCAGAGATTAAGAGGATGTTAGAGGGTATGCCTTATGAAGTGTGTTCTTTGAAGGACCTTGGCATAGATATCGATACTGAGGAAACAGGCACTACATTTGAGGAAAATGCTGTGATAAAGGCGAGGGCTGTGTATGCGATAACGAAGTCTTTTGTCATGGCGGATGATTCAGGACTTGAAGTTGATTATCTTGGCAAGGCGCCTGGAATATACTCTTCAAGATATATGGGTGTTGATACCTCTTACGATATCAAGAATCAGCATATTATCGATGAACTTAAGGGGGTTGCGAAGAAGGACAGAACGGCCCGATTTGTGTGCGCGATGGCTCTTATAACACCTGATGGCAAGGAATATGTAAGAACAGGCACTATGGAGGGCTTTGTAGCCGAAGCAATCAAGGGTGAGAACGGATTCGGCTACGATCCGATCTTGTGGCTTGATGAATATGGTAAGACTTCAGCTGAGCTTACTATGGATGAAAAGAACAAGATAAGTCACAGGGGAACTGCGCTTGGTCTTGTTAAGGAGATACTTGAATTAAGAGGTGAATGATAGGTTTGAAAAGGTTCCTTATTTTTCTTAAGAGGGCTTTGATTTTCCTTACGGTCAATCTTTTGCTTATTGTAATCGCTTTGTATTCAGTCATGTATATATGTGTTCATGGGCCGTCAACAAGGGCTAGAGACCTGTTTGTCATGTCTGTTAAGGAAACGAGCGCTGTTGGTTTCTTAGCGAATATCTATCTGTCGGAAGACGAGATTGCGAAGATCATGGAAGCTAATTCTGTTTCTGGTGATTATGAGGAAACGGATGTGGCTCTCATACATATCAAAGAACGCAAACAGGATGAATATAAAGAAGATGTGATACAGACAGATGACAACAGCAAGAAGGAAGATGTCTATGCTGAGTCTGATGGAATCAAGATCCTCAATATATCTACATCATCATATAAGGGCAAGCTTGCCATAATCTCAGATCCGTCAAGAGTCCATGTCGGAGTTAGCGGTAAGTATGGTAAGAACGAGAATGGTAAGACTATAACAGATATCGCCATATCAAACGGTGCTTGCCTTGCGACTAACGCCGGCGGTTTTGTGGATGAGAAGGGGCTAGGACTTGGCGGCGAACCGATAGGTATGGTCATAACTGGAAGTAAACTCCTCTATGGTAATCCTAATACTCAATATGAGATATGCGGCTTTACCAAAGATAATATTATGATCATGGGATATATGACACCTAATCAGGCTTTATCAAGGGGTGTAAGAGATGCTATTTCCTTTGGGCCAGCTTTGGTATCTAACGGTGCCCTTACAAAGATCAATGGTACGGGCGGTGGTATGAATCCCCGTACAGCCATAGGACAGAGAGAAGATGGAGCAGTTCTTATTCTTGTCATAGATGGTCGACAGGTCACATCATTTGGCGCGACTTATCAGGACATCGCCAATCTTATGCTGGAGTATGGGGCAGTCAATGCATTTAATCTTGACGGCGGAAGCAGTTCCGCCATGTATTATGAGGGAAGAATAATTAATTCGGTTGCTACAGGAGGGTACTTAAGACCACTTCCTACCGCAATCATAGTTAAGTGATATGGATATGAAGAAGAATAGGAAACTAAGTAAATATGCTATATTCATAATTATATATACATGTGTGGCAATTATTGGTATAATAGTATTAGATGTGGTCATACATAATAAGCTGGTTGATTATCAGAAATCCTATGATGATGCGGTGAGACTTTCAAAGCCTGATCTATATATGGACAGTTTTATTAGGTCTTTTGATAAGAATACTTATGAAAAGTATCTTCGGAAGGATGAAACATATGAACTCGGACCTTATGATGATATAGAAGGTGCTGTAAGTAAGGCTTTGAGTGAATTCGAAAAGCATGGTGAGCTCACATACAAGCGTATAGATGGTTTTGATGAGATGAAGCCTGCGTATGATATATATGATGGCGACAAGCTCATAGCAAGCGTCAGCTTTAAGCGGAAGGTTCTCACATATCGCAATAAGGTTGATGAATACAGCGTGGGCAAGATGGTTCTCGGGAATTATATCGATTCTCCTTACTATGTCAAGGTTGTCATCAATTCTAACGAGAAGCTTTATCTTAATGGGAAGCTTGTTGAGGATGAGAAGTATATCGTTGCAAGAAAGCCTGTTAGTATAGAGGGTTTTTCTGGTGAATACGAGATAAGGACTTATTATGTGAGCGGCTTATATAGTGAGCCGAAGGTTCATGTGGAGGATATGTCGGGAAGGACTATCCTGGAGAATCCTGAGGGTGATTATTCTCTTGGTGAATTCGAAGGCGTGAAGGAATATGTGGCTGAGAGGGTTGTAGAGCCTGTATATGATTATGCGAGATTCTTTAATCGTAACATATCGTATACGGATTATATCGAGACTCTTATCCCTGAATCTAATATTAATCTCATAGCGGCCAATGTTGTTGAGGGGCTTAAGTGGAGAGATGAAGCAAAGAAGATGGAGCTTCTTGAATCTGAGGTCTCAGATATAATTATGATTGATGATAAGCACATAAAAGTTAAGGTTTCGCTAACTTATCATATGGTATTTGAGAAGTTCGAAAAGAATGAGAGTGTCTCATATGATTGCATCATGGAGGAGAAGGATGGCCGATGGTACGTACTGCATCTAAGCATCTGAATATATGGAATATAGCTATAATAGTGTTTGTGATCACTGGAATCGTTATACTTTTCCTGGGAAACAAGAGCTCTGCTACAGGTCTTACATCTACAGGACTTAATAACTTTAAGTATTATACGGTCTTATCCAACGTCATGTGTGGTCTGGCGGCTTTGGTATGGGTCTTTGTGAAGAACAGAAGAACATATATCTTCAAGTTTGCATCAGCAACCCTCACGGGTGTTACGTTCTTAGTAATCGCTGCATTTTTGGGAGTTATATACGGCCATATAAGACTTTATCAGGGTGCTAATCTTTTTTTCCACCTGATCGTTCCACTGCTTGCGATGGGAGAACTTGTGTTCTCTTCTGATGGAAGAGAATATGCTATACGTAAGAAAGACAGCTTATGGTCTGTTATCATGACTTTTATCTATGGCGGTGCATATCTTGCGAATATTTTTATTAACGGTAAGGGTGAATGGCCTGATACCAACGACTGGTATGGATTCCTGAATTGGGGACTGCCTGTAGGACTTGTTATATATGCAGTCATATGTGCGATGACATATGGTGTTGCTGTTGGTTTGTATGTGTTGAGAAAGAAAATTATCTCAGTCGGGGTCCAATCCCGACTGAGATAAAAGCTCCGCGAGGATGCGCACGGATTCGGAAAGGAAATTTGTCTGCTTATGCAGACCGAATCCGGCGCGCAAGTCTCGCGGTGCGAGACTTGAATAATAAGAATAAGGGAGGAATTGATCATGAAGAGTGAGATAGACAGCATGATAGGATATGATGAGAATGTGTACTGGAGAGGAAAGCCGGATAAGAAGTGTTTTTTTCTAGAGTCTGTGTTCAATCCTTTTATGCCTTTTGCACTTATATGGCTTTTGATCGATGGTACTATCATAGGTGGATTCATAGGCTCTAGGGCTGTTAGTCAGCAACCGAATATGGTTTGGTTTATGCTCTTCTTCTTTGCGATCCATCTCATGCCTGTATGGCTTTATGTAGGAGGATTGCTGCTTATCGTAAGACGTCATCGCAACATAGAATATGTTGTTACAGACAAGGCTATATATGTGTCAAGCGGAACCTGGACAAGCCATGTGTCTATGAAGCCTCTTAACGAGCTTAGTGACATATCAGTTCGCCGCGGTATATTCGATAAGAAGATTGGGGTAGGAGATGTTATAACACATGAGATCCAGATATGTGATATAGCTGAATACGAAAAGGTTTTCAAGATGATAAAGCAGTTGCAGACGAATCTGTATTCAGATACCATGTATCCGAATGATTTAAGACCTGAGACTAATGTCGGTAATAGAACGACTTATACGGGATATTATAATCCTGAGGATTATGACAGATAAAGAGGGGAAAAAAGATGCTTTTTTTAAATATTATATTGCTGTTGATAGGTTTTGTTGCGCTTATAAAAGGTGCTGATGTGTTCGTGGACGGAAGCTCTGCTCTTGCAAAAAACTTTAAAGTTCCGTCTGTTATCATAGGCCTTACCATAGTCGCGATGGGTACAAGTGCTCCAGAACTTGCTGTCAGCACATCGGCTGCACTTACGGGTTCTAACGAGATTGCTCTTAGTAACGTAGTAGGTTCTAATATCTTCAATACTCTTGTGGTTCTTGGTGTAGTTGCGTGTATACATGCAGTACCTGTAGATAAGACTATATTGAAGAGGGATTTTCCTGTATCTATAACCATGACTGCTGCTTTGTTTCTTCTTGTAACCAAGGCAAATGTGGAATTTAGTTCTGATATGGCAGCCAAGGCCGGTATGGTTGACAGGATCACGGGAATTATTCTGCTTGCTGTCTTTGTTATATATATAGTTGTTCTTATCGTGGATGCCAAGAAGAATCCTACAGAAGGGGACGAGATTGCATCTAAGTCCGTTCCTATGAGCTTTATATGTATTATTCTTGGGCTTATATTCATAGTACTTGGCGGTAATGTTGTAGTTAATTCTGCCAAAGAGATCGCAAGGATGATGGGCATGACGGAAACTCTTATCGGACTTACCGTTATCGCTCTTGGCACCTCGCTTCCTGAACTTGTTACATCCATAGTTGCTGCAAAGAAGGGTGAAGTCGGACTTGCTGTAGGCAATGTTGTTGGTTCGAATATATTTAACTTGCTCCTTATACTTGGAGTGTCTTCCACACTGCATCCTATTGCGGTTAACTTTGCTTCGATATATGACATGATCATCCTTTTGGTCATAAGTATCATAACATTTGTTTTCTGTCTGACCGGTAAAAAGGTACACAGGATAGAAGGATTTTTACTTGTTCTTATGTATGTTGCCGATATGGTATTTGCCATAGTCAGATAACAGTTTTAAGGGGATAGGTATGAAAAATGAGTTGTCAATAACAAAAAGAGGAAAAGAATGGGAAAAAAAGCGTTCCAGATTTCTTGTGTTACCTTTTTTCTTTCTTGGTGGACCTGCCCTTATGTATGCAGGTTCGAGAGTTAGAAAGAAAAACTGGTTTGTAGAAGGTCTAGTATACTTTTTGATGTTTTTTGTCGGCATGGCTATAGGCAACACTGTAGAACCATTCGCTTATCTGAATCTCGCTGCGTATATTATTCCGATCATACGTTGTTTATCAATAAGAGATGAATATCTTATAAGACTTGATCGTAAGCTTGATCTTCTTGCTGCTTCGAACGCGCATGTTATAGACGGCGGTTTTGCTACTAATCCGAGAATTCCTGGGAATAGTCCTTTGGTTAACAAAAGGGAAGTGAAAACTCCTGTTAAGTCCGTCGCTGTAACACAGCCAGTAAAGCTTTTTGAACATATCAAGATGATGAGTCTCGATGATTACTTTAAGCCGATGGAAGCAAGATATGGAAACAATGTCTACTTTTATCGTATATGCGGATATAATCAGGAGGTCGATGCATTTCTTAACAGGTATATCCACATAGCCGCTGATAAGGGTGTTGTGATAACTGATTCTCTTAAGCCTGTTAAGGACATAGAACAGAGTAGCTATTACGATCGTCTTGACCATACGATGGCTCTGAATATAGATTTCTTTCGCAAGGATCTAAGGGAGTTCAATTCAGCCTCTCATAAGATTCCTGATGATAATATCAATATATTAGCAGACAGTATATACAGTACTATGACTATAGTAAGACACAGGGCTACTGATTGGAACGAGATCAAGAAGTTCTATGCTATGGTCATTTATTGGATTGATAATAAGTTTTCTGGTATTATTCCTTATCTTGGAACAAAAGAACCTCCGAAGATACTGATAGACGGTCAGGTGGAATATGTGTCTCTTATGATGCTTAACATCATATCTGATGCCGGCTCTGATGTCGTTATGATACAACAGGATCGCGGAATAGGATATAAGGATATAGATCCTGATTCTGAGATAAGTCATGAGGCAGTGATTGCTGGACTTGACAGTTTTCCTTCTGACTACACTGTTAACATGCTTCATGCTAAGACGTATTCCAACGTTTCTCGTTATATTCAGGGACGCTATAGGAATTACGAGGCGGCAACCAATGTTTCGGCTACAGGTGATATATATGCAGATGTGAAGCGTGATCCTGATAGCAGAAGGATAAAACCGGGCTTTTATTATAACATATATGCAAGAGTCATAGGCTGTCCTTCAAAGACTGGATATAAGACAGAGCTGTATGGGCTATACAGCACGCTTAAGGCAGCGGGTAGAGGTGTTGTTGCAGTAGATTATACCATACCTAAGCCTGATATGGCAGAGCTTGCTTCTCTTGCAGACATAACTTATACAGACTTTGATGATACTATAGAAAAGCTTGCCGCTAAGATTCAGTATGGCTTTGATATTGAGTTTCAGTGGCTTCTTATAAACCGTTATGTGGAATACACAAAGCGTATGGCGGCATCTTGTACTGATACAGAAGTGTTTATGCGCGATGCTAAGATGCTTATAATACTGTTGCGCAGATATATGCTTGATCTGTTTTTGGACCAGGGTATCAACAAGATGGGCTGTTTTATGCATCTTGGAACATGCAAGGAAGAGCATGAAGTTTTGTTCATGAACTTTTTGGCAACGCTTCCTGTTGATGTGCTCATAATAATACCGGATGCCGAAGCAGTGGGTGTTATCGAAGATGAGAGACTCATAGAACAGCATTTTCCATATTCGGAGAATATCGATAAGTTTCCGATTGATCAGGCAAGTCTTGGCTATGAAACTGTTGCTTACAGGGCAGAGCAGGAACTTACAGAGGTTCTATATACCGGTACGGGGCTCTATAGGGAACATCAGTATGAGCATGCCATGACGATACCTTTTAAGACTATGTATGAGGAGATCGCGATCTTCTGGAACGAGGATGTTACGCACAGACCTGCATTTGTGATCAACAACAATTTCGTTACCGTACCTGTTATATTCACTAAGCTAACGGGTGTTAAGGATAAGAATATCGATGGATTCTGGGATTATATCTATTATCGTAAGACAGACAGTACTGTGATCATCAACAATCCACCTTATATGAAGCCTGAGAATCATGTGGTGATGGATTCACTCGCAAGAGGATTCGTAAATCGCGGTGAGCTTAACAGAGATGCTATAATATTGAATCCAGCGTTCGGATATGGCTCTTACAGAAAGAGTCTTGTGGATCATATGCTTGATAAGCTGCAGCTTCTTCTGGATGGAAGGATCATCAAGAGTCAGAGTGGCGATTATCTTGAAGAGACGATTGTTGCAACAGTACTCTCACTTGATAATCGTATAGTTCGTATGATACAGGATTTTGATTTTGTTGGGAAGAGTCCGAAGGTTCTGTATATACATACGAATTCAGATCCAGTGTCGATTGAGGATGCTATTGTGCTTGCGTACCTGCATCTTATCGGCTTTGATATACTCATCTTTTCACCGACAGGCGATCAGAGTGTAGAGAGATTCTACAACAAGGACATCGTCAATGAGATGATAGTCGGACCGTATGTATATGATTTAAAACCAGTACAGATATCGAAGTATGTTCCGAAAAGTGCCAATATATTTAACAAGATATTCAAATAAAGGAGGTATATGATATGGGACTTGATTTTAGTAAATTCGCACCGCCACAGGATGAGGTTGTGGCAACTCAGACAGCTGAGGCTTCAGTGACTTCTGCAGCTGAGACCGTGGTAGTAGAGAATTCGTCGGAAACCGATCTTGCTACGATTCCTGAGACAGCACAAAACGAGCTTGTGGCAAGTAAGGATGCGGCAATCGCAGAACTCGCCAATTCACCTGAGGTTGAGGCGCTTGTGAGTACTATAGAGGTTCATAACATGGAGTCTATAGTAAAGTTTGGTGCCGAGGCAGCTGAGGAGATATCTAAGGTTTCCGATTCGGTATTGCGCGGTGTGGATATGAATTCGCGTGATGAGACAGGAAAGCTCCTTAAGGTTCTTACTAACATCATGAATAAGTTTGATGTACAGGAGTTCAAGGGTGAGCCGAGTCTTCTTGAGAAAATATTCGGCAGGAAGGGTGATACTGCGATAGACAGACTTCTTGCTAAGTATCACAGCATGGGTGACGAGGTCGATAAGATATATGTTCAGCTTAGAACCTATGAGGATGACATCAAGAAGTCTAACAGAGACCTTAACGCTATGTATGATGCGAATGTCAACTATTATCGTGATCTTCTTAAGTACATCCTTGCGGGAGATAAGGCATGTGAAGAGATTAAGGCTTATATGGTGAAGCGTGAGGCAGATATGGCTCAGTCTGGCGATACCAGTATCCAGCTTGAACTTCAGAGCCTCAGTCAGTCACTTCTCATGCTCGAGCAGAGAGTTCAGGACCTTCGTGTTGCGGAAAATGTTGCGATGCAGTCGATACCTATGCTTAAGATGCAGGAGTTGACTAACTACAATCTTGTGCGCAAGATCAATTCTTCTTTCATAGTCACACTTCCTCTTTTCAAGCAGGAGCTTGCTCAGGCAGTTCTCCTTAAGCAGCAGAAGATGCAGGCAGAATCGCTTTCTGCCCTTGATGAGAAGACTAACGAGCTTCTTCTTAAGAACGCCAAGAACACAGTGGAGACTACTAAGCTTACTACTAAGCTTGCGTCTGGAAGCTCTGTTAAGATCGAGACACTTGAGGCTACATGGAAGGCAATCATGGATGGTATCGATCAGACAAGGGCTATAGATGAAGCAGCCAGAAAAAAGCGTATCGAGGATAAGAAGAGACTCGAAGTTATCAAGGAGGAATTCAACAACAAGTTCCTCGTTAGTCAGATTGAGAAGAAGTGATCGGCAGGATAAGGTATATGGAAGAAAACAAAAAAACAGCCGGGGAAAAGATAGGGGAGCTTCTTGTTAAGTACAGTGGTCAGCTTGTCGCATCTATACAGATACTTCTGTGTTTTGCAGCTATGTATAGTGCTCTTAAGCCTGATAAGTATACAAAAAAGCTTAGAGGCGCTTATATCAAGGAGAAGGCAAAGCAAAAGAAGCTTGAATCCAAGCTTCGCATGAAGGAGAAGAAGCTTAACGCAAAGTTAAAGGCTAAGCAGAAGAAAATGAAGCTTAAGCAGAAAGCTAAGAAAAGATGATCCTGTTTGGTGAAAAAAGAATACTTACATCGCCTTTGAAAACATTTGATTACAATCCGGACAATCGATGTGGCGCGGTTGCTTCTGCCATACTGCTTAAGTATTATTATGACAATGTGACTAAAAAAGTCCTTCCTTCGAAGAAGTTCAACACTTCTAACGGCAGGGAACTCATCGAATATATTAATTCGGATTATGTAAAGGGATTAACGGATTTTCATGAGCTGACAGATGGTCTGAATGCCTATCTTAAGGAGAGAGGGTTAGGAGAACCTGTAAGATATATGTGTGTGAAGCCATATATATATACCTTCTTTCTTATAAGGCGTTATATAAGGAGAGGGCTTCCTGTGATAGTGAAGATAAGAAAACACTCTGATTATAA
>JAEEGL014569251.1_pt1 | contig 15840 bp, 12 predicted proteins | sample 9134231 | NCBI WGS metagenome assembly JAEEGL01 (sample SAMN16246548, study PRJNA631951) | gut metagenome | biome: gut microbiome; feature: rumen; material: fiber-attached | host: Bos | place: Iran: Karaj | collected 2018-10
ATGGAGGCGCCGCTGCCGAGGTGGCAGGAGATAATCTTGAGGTCGTTCCAGTCGCGGCCAATCATCTTGGCGGCCTTCTCGGCGACGAACTTATGGCTGGTGCCGTGGAAGCCGTAGCGGCGCACGCCGTATTTCTCATAGTACTCGTAGGGCACACCGTAGAGGTAGCTCTTCGGCGGCAGGGTGCTGTGGAAGGCGGTGTCGAAGACAGCAACCTGGGGCACGCCGGGCAGCACCTCGCGCATGGCGTAGATGCCGGCCAGGTTGCCGGGGGTGTGCAGCGGTGCCAGCGGGGTCAGGGCCTTGATTTTCTCGATGACTTCGTCGGTCACCACCACGCTCTTGTCGAAGGTTTCGCCACCGTGGGCCACGCGGTTGCCGACGGCGCCGATTTCCTTGAAGTCTTTGATGACACCCATCTGGGGATCGATAAGGGCGTTGAGGACAATCTTGATACCGGCGGTGTGGTCGGGGATAGGCACCTGTTCGTAGTGCTTCTGGCCGTTCCACTTGTGGGTGAACTCACCCATCTCCAATCCGATGCGCTCCAGCAGGCCCTTGGCCATCACCTGGGCGTTGTTTGCCATGTCGACCAGCTGATACTTAATCGACGAACTTCCGCAGTTAAGAACTAAAATCTTCATCTTTGTATGTTTTTATATTGTTTCTTTGTTGTGGATTTGAAAGTGCAAAAATACGAAAAAAAGCGAAACGGGAATAAAAAAAGTTATCGCGGTGTCATTCCGGCGAAAGCGCCTTCAGCCCCACGATGGAGATGATGAGGGTGGTGAGGAAGAAGATACGCCAGAAGGTGGCGGGTTCGTGGAAGACGAAGATGCCCAGCAGCACCGATCCGACTGCGCCGATGCCGGTCCATACAGGATAGGCGGTGCCGATGGGGAGTACCTCGGTGGCTTTGGCCAGAAGCACGGCGCTGAGGATGTAGAACAGCACGAAGCCGCCCATCCACTCCCAGTAGGGCAATCCGATAAGTCCTTTCGCTTTTCCGAGGCAAAACGCGAAGCCTACTTCGCAAAAGCCGGCAATGATAAGTATAATCCAGTGCATAATTAGTGTTTAGTGTTTAGTGTTCAGTGTTCAGTGTTTAGTGTTCAGTGTTTAGTGTTCAGTGTTTAGTGTTCAGTGTTCAGTGTTTAGTGACTTCGGCGGTGGCGGCGACGGTGTAGGTGCGGCCAGTGGTTACCTCGCGGCAGAGCCAGCGGGTACGGCGCCGTTCGAGGCTCTCAAAGAGTAACTCAGGTTTGTTTTTCAGGCGGAAGCGGCTGCCGGCCGGCAGGTCGTCGAGGACGAGGTGCACGGTAGCAGTGTAATCGGGGTCATAGTGGTGCAAAAGCGCTTCAACCTGTCGCAGGAGGGTACGTTTCAGCGGGATGCGGCGTGCGAGCCGCGTCAGCAGGGGCTGCACGTCGGCAGGGAAGAGACCGGCGTGGGTGCTGATGAGGCGGGCATATTCGCTCTGCCACTCGTGGCCGTGGGGCGTTACGCCCTCGTGGTGCAGGTGGGTCTCCAGATGGGCGGCTTCGTGCAGGAAGACCCAAAGGAAGAGGTAGGGGTTGAGGTCGCCGTTGATGCTGATTTCGTGGAAGTCGTGATTGGCCTGTGGCCACCGGTAGTCGCCCAGTTTGGAGGTGCGGCCGCGGGTGATGTGGAAGTGGACTTTATGCAGGTTGAGGTAGTTGTACACGTGGTCGACCGCCTGCGCAGGCAGGTGGTTGGCGAGGATACGGCGATATCGTTCTTGGTTGGTCAAAACGTGGGACAGTCGCAATGGGAACGGTTGTGGCGGTACATATGCTCGCTCGAGCCACAGGAGGCGCATAGGAGCAAGACGGCGAGCAGAAGGAGTGTCAGACGGCGGTGTTTCATATCTTGGCGTGGTGTACGGTTAATGTTACTGATACGGTGCTGATGGCCATGACGAGGAGGAAGGTGATGAGGAAGTCGACGGCACGCATGGCCACAGGGAACGCCCTGACGACGAAGTTTCCGTCGCCCATGCGGATAATGCCGAACTGCTGCTGTATGAGGCATACGATGAATCCCAAAAGCAGTCCCGCCACCACAGCCACGGCGCAGATGAGCACTCCTTCGGTGCGGAAAGCGCGCCGCAGGCGGTTTCGGGTCATGCCCATGCTGCGCATGATGAAGATATCGTGCCGCTTGTTGATTATCAGCAGCGAGAGCGAGGCCACCAGGCTGAGGGTGGAGATGAGCACGATGAGCGAGAGGATAAGGTAAATGCCGAGGCGTTCGGAGCGGAATATCTTGTAGTAGAGAGGTTGCTGGTCGAAGCGGTCCTTGACGGTGAGGCCGTCGGGAAGGAGGGTCTGGAGGCGACGCTTGACACGCTGGGCGTGTGCTCCGTGTTTGAGTTTGAGGGCCAGGGAGGTAACCTCGTCGGGCGCATAATCCATCAGGCCTCGCACAAAGTCGATGTCGGTGACGACATACTGCCGGTCGATGTCCTGCTGGATGAAGAAGTAGCCCAGAGGGTAGGCGTAGGAGGTGTTGAAAGCCTGGTCGATGGTGAGGCCCAGGCTGGCGGTGCCGCGCTTGGGGATGTGTACGGCCACCGGTATGTTCGAGTGGCGCCTCAGCCCCAGGTTGTAGTATATCTCGCCACCCACGAGGAGGAATGCTACCGAGTCTTCGGCAAGCACATATTCGCCCTCGTAGAGCAGGGTGTCGAGGCCGGTGATGCGGTGGTAGTTGGCGTCGACACCACGCAGCCTGACAATGGCCTGTTGGGGCCCGTAGGTGAGCCACGCCGTCTCGTCGACCATCGCCGATGTGGCCTCAATGGCGTCGATAGCCTGAAGCGTGCCGGCGTCAATGGCAGAGGTATGGAATGTCTTTCCTTGGGAGGGCACGATGACCAGCTCGGGGTCGAAGGTACCGAAGAGGCTTTTTGTCAACTCACCGATGCCGTTGTAGACCGATAGAACGATGATGAGCGCCGCCGTACTGACCAGCAATCCCACGAGCGAAATCCATGAGATGACGGTCACCACCGACTTGTGTCCGCGGGCAAACAGGTAGCGGACGGCGATGAGACGCTCGAGTTTCATTGCTTGAGGAGTCGCTCGATGTTCTCCATATAGTCGAGGGTGTCGTCGAGGAAAAACTCGAGCTGTGGGATGATGCGCAGCTGCTTACCCTCGCGCAGGCCCAGGCGACGGCGCAGGTCGGGCGTGAGGTCGCGTATCTGGGCCAGCAGGGTGTCGGGTGTGCCCTCGCCGATTATCATAATGCTGACATAGATGCGGGCGATGGAGAGGTCGGGGGTGATGCGCACCGCCGTGACGGTGATGAGCGATGGGCCCAGCGCTCCCTTCATCTCGCGCAGGAAGATGTCGCCCATATCCTGCTGGATGAGGCGGCATATTTTGTTCTGACGGGTGGTTTGCATGTTAGTGTTTAGTGTTTAATGTTTAGTGTTCGATGTTCAGTGTTAAGTGAAACTACGCAGCCCGGCGGCAGCCAACTAAACATAAACACTGAACGCTGCTCACTGGTTACCAGCGCCAGCCTATGCGGATGGGCAGGAAGACGGTCTGCTGCTGATAGGCCACACCCAGGGTGGCGTAGAACGAATGCCAGTTGTGCTGCATGTTGCGCAGGCCGTGGAGGTAGTACCAGTTGATGCCGCCGTAGAGCTCGAACAGCGGGGTGAACGGCGTGCCGTAGTCGGGGTGGTCGAGAATGATGCTGGCACCGGCGCGGACGCCCACCATGGGGGCCCATTTGATGGTGGCAGGCTGGTAGTCGAGGCCCATCATACCTTGCCAGATGGGACGGAAGTCGACGTCGGCAAACACGTTTGCACCCATCATCGGGGTGGCCATCTCCTGCTGCAGGTTGTGGAAGTAGCAGAATCCTGCGCCGCCACCGATGAACCAATCCTGGCTCACGTTGGCACCGGCCATGATGTTGAGGCCGGCGGCGCTGTGGTATTTGCCAAGGTTGTAGCCGTGGTCGCCGGCGGTACCGAGGTTGCCCATGAAGGGGTTGTATCCGAGTTCAATCTTGAGCATGAATTCGTTGCTCTTGCCCAACTGGGAATACTGTGCCGAGGCTGTCAGCGTGAGGGCCGTCAGCGCGACGGCGAAGATGACTTTTATTCTGTTCATAGTACTATCAATTTTGACTGCAAAGATACAAAATTATTTTCAATCCTGACCAAATAAGTTCCCGAAGCCAGACGAGGACTGACTTTGCGGCCATTGCGACAACCCCGTTTGCTCCATACCTGACGCCCCGACGCGTCGAAAATGTGCACCGTGAAGTTCTCATCGAAGGGCACCTGAAGTGTCAACGGCGTGCCCTGGGCGATGGGGTTGGGGAAGAGAGTAGGGGAGTCGATGCCTTCGGGACCGGCGATGGCCATCAGCGCTGTGTCGATCACGGCGAGGGTGTACTCGCCCGTGCAGAGGTTGTCAACGATAAACCAGCACTCGTTGGTGTTGGAAGTGCGTTGGTGCGAAACGGAGCGCCACGGCCTGTCCGGACGTTCGCGGAAGAGGACCGCGACCGAGTCGAGCGAAGCAGTGTTGCGTACAAACCCGCGGTCGAGGGCGGTGTAGTTGCCCGAGGTGTAACCGTCGCGCACAAAGCGGAAGCGTCCCTGCATACCGGGGTAAATCTCTTGTGAACCGCGTACCACCCAGTAACGTCCGGTGGTGCGCACCACACCTGCGTCGGGCTCGATGTCCCAGGGCTGCCCCCAGTGGTGCTCGACGACGAGCTCCTCGCCATCGGCAAAGGGGTTGTCAATCTGGACTCTCATGTGTGCCTCGGCATAGGTGAAGGTGCCGGTGCGGTCCAACCGGAAAACACCCAGCGTGGCGGCATCGGAAAACTCCTTGTCATAGTCGAGCACGCAGTAGTCGGGCACGAACGGTAGCGCCACGGTGTGGTAGGTCTCGCCATTCTCCACGTCGTCGAAGGTGAGCACGGTCTTCTCTTGCCGCTTGCCTTGACCAGGCACGTTGGCAAAGAAGGTGACGGGCACGCGGTTGGCGACCACGGTACGGTCGTTGGCGATGCTCTGCTGACGCACGCGCACCCCTATCACGTTGTTCATGCAGTTGCTCTGGTCGATGCTGACGTTATAGTCGACAAATCCCGGGGTGAAGACATGATAGTCGAAGAAGTCGGTGAGGTCGACACCTGTGTAGAGGCTCAGCGAGTCGCGCAGCTCCTCGGCCGAAACGTTGCCGAAGGCCTTGGCTTCCATCAGACGGTTCAGGGCACTGTAGAAGACGCTGTCGCCCAGGTAGCCGCGGAGCGAGTGCCACACGAGGGCCCCTTTGTCGTAGGTCGTTGTGCCGTAGGTGTATTGGTGGGGCATAGGGCTGAGGGCGCGGTAGCCGTTGTCGGCGACATGGGCGTAGCGCAGCACGTTTTCGAGGTTGGTCTGGTAGTATTTGTTCGAGGCTTCGCGCCCTTTGACCGATTCCATGGCCACCTCGCTGGTGAAGGATGCGCCGCCTTCGTTGATCCACATGTCGGCCTCGGTCGCGCAGGTGACGAGGTTGCCGAACCAGGCATGCCCCAGCTCGTGGGCGATAGTCATCTGTGCCCGCTCGCCACGCGAGTTGATGAAGGTCTGGTCGAGGGCGATATTGTTCACGCTCTCCATCGAGCCCTTGGGGGTGGCGATGTAGCCGATGCGGTTCCAACGGTAGGGGCCGAAGCAACGTTCGAACATCGGCACCACCGAGTCGAGCTCGTCGAAGGCACGGCTCACGCCGGCGCTGTCCGAGATGAGGTAGCCGAGCGAGAGCGGATAGGTGCCATAGAGCGAGCTGACGGTGCGCTCCTGGCGGTTCCAGGCGGCTTGGCTCACGCTCACGAGATAGGTGGGCGTGGGCTGCTCGATGCGCCACACGCTGCTCTCCGTACCGTCGGCATTGGCGATACGCTCCTGCAGCATACCGCCGCACTGAGCCGTCCAGCCGGCCTTGGTGAGCATCCGCAGGGTGTAGGTGGCCTTATCATGGAAGTTGTCGCGGCAAGGCATCATCGCGGCACCCATCACGTGGGGGTTGGCGTTGAAGCCCACTCCAAGGTTGTAACTCAGGTTATTGTCGAAGTGGAAACCGCCCCAGCCGTAGCTCTCCACGTATCCGTTGCTGTGGTAGCACACGCGCACGGTCAGCGTGTCGCCGGCTTGGAACGAAGCGGTGGGCAGGGCCGAGATGAGGGGATACTCGATGCGTACTCCTTCGACCCACACCGAATCGGCTGTGCCATAGAGGTCGAGCGCCAGCGTCTGGCATGGGGCTGTCAGGCGGAGGGTCAGGGTGGCGTCGCCGGTAAAGGGAGCCCCATGGCTGAGGTCGAGCGCGATGTCGTAGTCGAGCATATCGACCGAGTCGGCCGTCTGGGCCCCTGCGGTGTTGCCGACAAAAAGCAACAGCAGTGTGATTGTCAATATCTTAATGCGTGTCATATTATATATGTATGATTTGCAAATATAATAAAAAAAACGGATTCCAGCACTAGGGGTCGCACTTTGCCCCGCAACAACCTTTTTTGACGTTGTTTCAACAACGCCCAATGTACGGCATTTCTTCAATATTTCTTCAATTGTTTTACGGTTGTTTTACGCTTTTTCTAAAAGAACAGTAGAAGAACAACCGTAAAACAACTGTAAAACAGCCGATGACAGGGCGCTGTTTCAGCGAATTAGGGTCACTGTTCCTGCGGTGGTTTGCCAGGTCTCGGGATAGTTGATGGCGCGGTAGCGAAGGTGCCACACATAGGTACCCTGGGGACATGGCGCGCCGTCGCGTGTCCCGTCCCAGCCGGTGGTGAGGTCGGTCGAGGTGTGGACGAGCCGCCCCTGCCGGTCGTAGATGAAGATTTCGGCTTCCATAATGCCGTCGGTGACGATAATGAAACGGTTGTTCTGGTCGAGGCCGGGGGTGAAGGCGTTGGGCGCCCAGAAGAGGAGCCGGCCGAAGGGGACGTCGCGTTGGACGGTTGAACGGCAGTTGACGTTTTCGATGGTGAGTATGACGGCCAGGGTGTCGAAGTCGGTATGTGGGGGACGGTAGTTGATGATGGAGCCCGATTCGACGAGCGAAAGGGTGTCGGTGTCGGGTTTGAGGAGTATCTGCCAGTGTCGGGTGCCTTCGCTGTGGCTGGCGTCGTAGGCGGTGAGGTCGAGGTTGTCATAGGTGAGCATCTCGGGACGGACCGACAGGTTGGGCGTAGGGACGTTGACGGGTTGGAGGGTGACCGACGCCAACGAGGGGCAGGGAAAGGAGTCGGTCTGGTCGGCCATGAGATGGTAGACGGTCATGCCGAGCGGAGAGACCATGACGGTGTCGTCGGATTCGTGGCCGACGATGGAGTTGTCGGCCGGGTCGGAACTCCATTGCAGGAAGGGCAGGTCGGTGACAGCGTTAAGTATGTGCTTTTGGTGGTCGCAGTCGGGTTCGTGGGCGATAGTAAGGCTGGGCGGCGGCATCTGCACAAGCCAGACGGTGACCATCGAGTCGCACTGGTTGGCGGCGGTGAAGTGGTCGACAAGGCGGTGGCGAGCGGGTTGTGTGATGGTGTCGTTGCCGGCCCCTACGGTTTGCCCATGCCAGGTGTAGGTGTTGAGGTAGCAGAAGGTGTCGGCCGGTGCCTCGGTATGTACCGAGTGGAGGATATGGAGCTCGGGGATGAAGAGAGTGTCGCAGTCGTAGTGGTGGTGTGCGAGGCGCGTAGGTCCCACCGTGTCGTTGTGGTACCACCGGCCTTCGATGAGCATGGAGTCGCAGGCGGAGGTGTCGTAATAGAACGGGACGTAGACGTCGGGAATGGTGATATGGAAGTGGGCTGTGTCGGTGCATTGGTTGCCCGCGATGCCGGCCCTGAGGATGACGGTGTATTCGCCACCCTCGGTGTAGTCATGTGAGGCCGAATAGGTGAGGCCAACAAAGCCATCGCCAAAGTACCAGAGGGCGTCCTCGCATTGTCCGCCCAGGGTGTCGCCGTCATCGTTGATGATGGTGCTGCGGTTGACGAAGTTGACGCGATAGCCACGGCATCCGAGCGACTCGGTATTGATGGTGTCGATGATGGCCAGCGGCCAGCGGTGCCCGGCATAGATGTTGAGGGTGACGTAGCAGGAGGGGTTTTCGGTCGAGATGAGGCGGCAGTGGAGCAGTGCGTCCTGATTGGAGAAATGGACGGTTTGGTTGGTGGAGTAGACGTTGGAGGGATTGGTGAAGTACCAGAGGTAGTTGAACCCGTCGGGAGCGGTAATGGTGTTGCTGTCGGCCCCGCCACAGTACTCGGTGGTGGCAGCGTTGAGGCGGCATTCGGCGTTGAAGTAAGCGTAGCCGTAATGGGCTCCTTGTGAGCAGTCGTACGTGGTGAAACGAACGATGACAACCTGACCGTGGTAGGGCGTCATGTCGAAACCAACGGTGGTCCAATCTTTCCACAGCGTGCCTTGAAAACTGTTCCATCCCAACGAAGAGCTGGCATGATAGTCGGCCTTGCCACAGATGGGGTCGATGACATGACCGGTCGAATCGAGGATCTCCATAGTAAATCGTGGTTGGGCCGAAGCTGGATGGTCGGGGTTTTGCAGCACAACGGCGTAGCGCAGCATTAGAAGAGCGTAGTAGGAGGTGTCGATATACAGTTTGTATGTGATGGATTCGGCCTGTGCATTGGGAAGACTGTTGCCAAGTCGCACCGACCTTTGCATGCCAGGGCACACGGTACGCAGTTGAAACCCAGTTTGATCGTCGTATTCGTTGGTGTCGGTGCAGACATGGTGACGGTTGAGCGCGTTGACGACTTGATTTTCAATGATGCCGATATTCTGGTATGGGTCGCCGAAATTGCCGTAGTAACCACGTACATGGGCTCCGTCCAGATTGGTGAAATCGGGTATTCCGATCAGCGGTTCGGTGTCGGTAAGAAACACAACGGTCTGTTCGCAGCAAGGTTGCTCCCTGTCAACAAACGCTCTGGCGATGGCTTCATAGCGGGTGTTCGGTTCCAGATTGTTGAGGAAGATGGTGTCGCCATAGCTGATTACGGTATTGCCGTTAACGGTGACCAATGCTCCCTGACCATGTGAATTCCATACGATACAAGCCGAGCGGGAGGTGATCTTGGTGGCCCTGAAGGATTGGTAGTTGGTGTGGCACACCGAATTAGTGCTTCCAGTACCCCAAAGAATGGAAATATCGGTAAAATGAACGCCATAGCCACGGCTGTACACCTGTATCGTTACTTGGCCACTATTGGCGTATAAAGTTGTGTTGAATGAAATCGAGGTGTCTTCAAGCAGGAGGGTGCCGTTGGTGTCTCCGTCCCAAATCTTCACGTAGTGGACCGCGTTGGGGTCGTCGCAGTAGTAGGCGGTCTGATTGATATTTAGGCTTATGGATTGTCCGTTGCAATCGATGGTGGCCCAGGCATCGATGTTGTTGGCGAAGAACTGGTTGGCGATCTTGACCTGCCCGCTGGAAGAGTAGCAGTTGTAGACGTGGACGGTGTCGTTGTTGACCATGGGGTGAACCTGAAAAGGCTGCTGCTGTGCAAAGCACCCTTGTCCGCTCAAGCACGATAGTATGAGCAGGAACAAGGTGGTGAATGCACGGAGATAATTCATGGTTAACCTTCGTCAGTGTTTTCTTTTCAATTCTTAGTGTCCCACTTCGCAGAGGAACTTGATGCGCATGAGGCGTATCTCTTCTTGGGTGTAGTCGGGGTCGTCCTCGAATTCTTCGTAGGCTTCTTCGAGCGAGCCGCTTTCCGACTCGCGCCAGTAGTCCATCAGCACCTCTTGGTGCTCGGGCTCAATCTGTTCTTCGATGTGGTAGTCGATGTTGAGTTTGGTACCGCTGCTGACGATGTGTTCCATCTCGGTGAGCAGTTCGTCCATCGTGAGGCCCTTGCCGGCGGCGATGTCTTCAAGGCTCTTGCGGCGGTCGATGCTCTGGATGATGTACACTTTGTTGGCCGAGCGGTTGGCGGCCGAGCGGATGACGATGTCCTGCGGGCGGTCGATGTCGTTGTCTTCGACATACTTTTTGATGAGCTCGATGAAGGGGGCGCCGTGTTTCTGCGCCTTGGCGATGCCTACGCCCGAGCAGTGGCTGAGTTCCTCGACGGTGCAAGGGTATTGCAGGGTCATGTCCTTGAGCGAGGTGTCTTCGAAGATGGCGTAGGCGGGTATGCGCTCGCGGGTGGCGATGCTGCGGCGCAGACTCTTCAGCTGCACGTAGAGGGCTTCGTCGCCTGCCGCCGAGGCGCCGCCGGCGCCAGACATCAACTCTTCTTCCTCGTCTTCGTTGGCGGCGGTGTAGTCGTGGTCGGGGGTGACGTAGAGGTTGTAGGGGCTCTTGATGAACTTGTGGCCTGCCGGAGTGAGCTTGAGCACGCCGTATTGCTCCACCTCTTTCTGCACGAGCCCGTCGAACTGAGCTTGCCGTAGGACAGCCTTCCAGAAGAGGTCGTCGCGGTCGGCTCCGGAGCCGAACTGCTCGAGGCGGTCGAGGTGGTAGCTGCGGGTGTTGGTGTTTTTGCGGCCCATGAGCACGTCGACAATATCCTTTGGCTTGAAGGCCTGCTTCATGGCGACGATGGTTTCGAGCGCCATGACCATCTCTTCCTTGGCTTCGACCTGCGGGCGGGGATGGAGGCAGTTGTCGCAGTTGCCGCAGTAGGGTTCGTTATAGTCTTCGCCGAAGTAGCGCAGTATGTTCAGTCGGCGGCAGGCCGAGCTTTCGGCATAGGAAACCATCTCCTGCACCAGTTGGCGTGCCATCTCCTGTTCGGAGGCGTTCTTGTCGGAGAAGAACTTGTAGAGTTTCTCGACGTCCTGCTCGCTGTAGAAGGCGATGCAACGCCCCTCGCCGCCGTCGCGTCCGGCACGGCCCGTCTCTTGGTAGTAACCCTCGATGCTCTTGGGGATGTCGTAGTGGATGACGAAGCGCACGTCAGGTTTGTCGATGCCCATACCGAAGGCAATGGTGGCCACGATGACATCGACCTCCTCGGTGAGGAATTTATCTTGGTTCTCGGAGCGCACCTTGCTGTCGAGGCCGGCGTGGTAGGGAAGGGCCTTGATGCCGTTGATGACCAGCAGCTCGGCCAGATCCTCCACCTTCTTGCGTGTGAGGCAGTAGATGATGCCGCTCTTGTTGGGGTTCTCCTTGATGAAGCGGATAATCTCCTTGTGGAGCTGCATGGTGTCGGCAGGTTTGGGCCGCACCTCGTAATACAGGTTGGGGCGGTTGAAGCTAGAGATGAAGGTATTGGCCTGCTCCATTCCGAGATTCTTGATGATGTCCTGCTGCACCTTGGGCGTAGCCGAGGCGGTGAGGGTGAGGATGGGTGCTTCGGGCTTGATGGCTTTGATGGCTTCGCGCAGGCGACGGTATTCGGGGCGGAAGTCGTGACCCCACTCCGAGATACAGTGGGCCTCGTCGATGGCGAAGAACGAGATGGGGATGTTGCGCAGCACCTCGATGGTCTCCTCTTTCGAGAGGGTTTCGGGGGCTACATAGAGCAACTTGGTGCCGCCACGCATCAGGTCGTCCTTCACTTCGTTCTGTTGCACGCGCGAGAGGGAGGAGTTGAGGAAGTGGGCTACGTCGGTGGTGCCCGAGGTGTAGCGCACGGCGTCCACCTGGTTCTTCATCAGCGCTATCAACGGCGACACCACGATGGCGGTGCCGTCGAGTATCATGGCCGGAAGCTGGTAGCAAAGGCTCTTGCCACCGCCGGTAGGCATGATGACGAAGGTGTCGCGCCCGTCCAGCAGGCTCTGGATGATGGCCTCCTGGTCGCCCTTGAACTTGTCGAATCCGAATATCTCTTTGAGGTAGGTATGTAAATCTTTCATTCTTTAACAATAATTAAGATAGAAATGCGTTATCATTTCTGTTTTACAAAGATACGAAAAAAGTTTAAACCGACAAAATAATTTTCGCAGATACATGCTGCGGTTATATTGAATGATTTATAAATCAGGTGATTGTGGATGTAAAAAAAGCTGTCGCTGACCTGAGGGAACACACCCGCAAGGCGGTTCGGGCAACCGGCGGAAACCACTTTTCGACTATAGGCACTCTTGTCGACTCTACTTTCACCTTGCACTTGGAGGAACTGTTATATGAAACTCTATACTGACCAAGTCGTTAAAATCTACCGTACCCGTACCGTCGTCAACCGCGTATCGGTCGAGGTGAGCCAAGGCGAAATCGTAGGTCTGCTGGGCCCCAACGGTGCCGGCAAGACAACCACCTTCTACATGGTGGTGGGCATCATCAAGCCCAATGAAGGGCAGGTATATATGGAAAGCACTTGCGAAGCCGACCGCCAGCATCCGGTCTTCGGCGAGAGCAAGGCCGAATGCCCCACCGACGGTAGCCCGTGGCGGCTGCGTATCACGGGCATGCCGCAGTACCGGCGCGCGCAGCTCGGAGTGGGGTACCTGGCCCAGGAGGCCTCGGTGTTCCGCCAGATGAGCGTCGAAGACAATATCGCCTCTATCCTCGAGTTCCGCAAAGACCTCAACAAAGCGCAGCAGCGCGAGAAGCTGGAGTCGCTCCTCGACGAGTTCCGCCTGCAGCACATCCGCAAAAGCAAAGGCATCCAACTCAGTGGCGGTGAGCGCCGCCGCACCGAGATCGCCCGCGCCCTGGCCAACGACCCTATGTTCCTGCTCCTCGACGAGCCCTTTGCCGGCGTCGACCCCATCGCCGTGCAGGACATCCAAGACATCGTCGCCCACCTCAAAGAGCGCAACATCGGCATCCTTATCACCGACCACAACGTGCGCGAAACCCTCGCCATCACCGACCGTGCCTACCTCCTCTACGAAGGTTCGGTGCTCCACCACGGCACCCCCGAGCAGATGGCCGCCGACCCCGATGTGCGCGAGAAATACCTCGGCCGCGACTTCGAACTTAGAAGAGCTAAAACTATCAAAATATGAACAAACATTGTATCATTATGGCCGGCGGCATCGGAAGCCGCTTCTGGCCCCTCAGCACACCCGAATACCCCAAGCAGTTTATCGACATTCTTGGATGCGGCCGCACGCTCATCCAACTCACCGTCGACCGCTTCAAGGGCATCTGCCCCATGGAGAACTTCTGGGTGGTGACCAACGCCGCCTATGTCGACATCGTGCGTGAGCAGTTGCCCGACATACCTGTCAACCATATCCTGGCCGAACCGGCTGCCCGCAACACCGCCCCTTGCATCGCTTGGGCCTGCTGGCGCATCAAAGGGGAAGACCCTGAGGCCAATGTGGTGGTCACTCCGGCCGACGCCGTGGTGATGGATCCCGAAGAATTCCGCCGCGTAATCAACAACGCGCTCTCCTTCACCGCCCACGACAACTCCATCGTTACCATCGGCATCAAACCCTCACGCCCCGAAACGGGCTATGGCTATGTGGAAGCTGCCGACACCGTGAGCGGCGAAATCAAGAAGGTGGCGACCTTCAAGGAGAAGCCCAACCGCGAGGTCGCCGAGCAGTATCTGAAGGCGGGCAACTACCTCTGGAACGCAGGCATCTTCGTGTGGAACATCCACACCATCACCGACGCCATCATGACCTATAAGCCCAACATCGCTGCCGATATGGAGCGCATGAAGACTCCCGCCGACGTGCAGACCATCTTCCCGCAGTGTGAGAAGATAAGCATCGACTACGCCGTGATGGAACCGGCCGCTGCCGAGGGCAAGGTCTACACTCATCCCGCCGACTTCGGATGGAGCGACCTGGGCAACTGGGCTTCGCTGCACGATAAGTTGCAGAAAGACAGTGCCAACAACGGTGCCGTAGGCAACGTGAACTTCTACGAGTGCAGCAACTGCGTGGTGCATGCCGAAGACGCCGGAAAGGTGGTCCTGCAGGGCCTCGACGGCTATATTGTCAGCGCCAAGGGCGACCGCCTTCTCGTGTGCCGCCGCAGCGAGGAGCAGCGCATCAAAGAGTTCTCTCAGCAATAACGGTTGCAACAGAAAACGATGGGCTGGTGTGTCGAGCGACGCACCAGCCCATTCTTCTTTTGTAAGCTTACATGCTTAATTCAGGAAGAGGTCAATCTTCACTCCCTCCACCACCACCGTTTGGTAGCTTCGGGCGAAGCTGCGGATGTTCTGGAGTGTTTGCTCCGAGGGCTGTATGTTTGTGCTTGCAGCCGAAAATGTGTTTGTGCTAGGTGTGAATTCGTAGTGCTGCATCATACGCGCCTTTATTTGTTGAACATTGTGTTAATTTGCTTTTAAAACGCCAGAGGATGAAAAAAATTGTACCGTGATGAATTTTTAACATTTTTGTTTCAGGGGGGCAGTGTCCTTGAAGAGCATCGTGCACGACATAATCAAGTGATGGGGCGCCGCAAAGCGGCGCCCCATCACTTGCTCTTTGCTCCCCCAGACCGAAGCCTGACAGCGGCTTGGAAACGTCTTTATTTACGTGTAACTAACTGATAATCATAGGTACTACATTATTGTAATATGTGTATAGCGTTGAAAATCAATGCAAGTGCCCCATCAACTCCGACTCATCTCCGACTCAAGTCCGACTGTGGTCCGACTGTGCTCCGACCGCAGTCGGACATGCTTCGGTGATGCTGTGGGGCGGTTTCGGTTTTGGTCGTGTACGATGCAACCGGCCGTCCAGAGAGCATCGCCGACGGGACGTTTTGAGGGGGATGGGGAAGGGGTGTTAATAGTTGTTGATAACCCTGCTTTGGCGCCGAGAAAAAAGTGTTAAAATGTTTTTGTAATTGGCTGTTTATCAATGGCGCCGAGATTTTTTAACTTTATTTAACAGAAGTATTTTCACCGAGTGCTTTGTGGGATAAAAAATATGCTGTATCTTTGCAATTCCGCTTTGGGCATATTGTGCTCAAGGATATAGTTGAAAAACAAGTAAATAAATAAAAAATAAAGAAAGAAAAATGCCAACAATTCAGCAATTAGTTCGCAAAGGACGTCAGCAGATGGAGTACAAGTCCAAGTCTCCGGCCCTCGACAGCTGCCCGCAGCGTCGTGGCGTCTGCACCCGTGTGTACACCACCACCCCCAAGAAACCTAACTCGGCCATGCGTAAAGTGGCCCGTGTGCGTCTGACCAACGGTAAGGAAGTCAACGCCTACATCCCGGGTGAGGGTCACAACCTGCAGGAGCACTCGATCGTGATGATCCGCGGAGGCCGTGTGAAGGACCTTCCCGGTGTGCGTTATCACATCATCCGTGGTGCCCTCGATACCAGCGGAGTGGACGGTCGCCGTCAGCGTCGCTCGAAATATGGTGCCAAGCGTCCGAAACAAGCCGGTAAATAAAGTTTAAAGTTTAGAAATTAAAGTTTAAAGCATTTTTAGCAATGAGAAAAGCTAAGCCCAAGAAAAGAATCATCCTTCCGGATCCCAAATACAATGACATCCTCGTCACCAAGTTTGTCAACAACCTGATGATGGGTGGCAAGAAGACCATCGCTTACCGCATCTTCTACGATGCAATCGATGTTGTCTCCGACCGTACCAAGGAAGACGGTCTCGAAGTGTGGAAGAAAGCCCTCGCCAACGTGACCCCCAGCGTCGAGGTGCGCAGCAAGCGTATCGGTGGTGCTACCTTCCAGATCCCGACCGAGATCCGTGCCGAGCGTAAGCAGAGCATCGGTATGAAGAACCTCATCGGTTTCTCGCGCAAACGCAGTGAGAAGACGATGGCTCTGAAGCTGGCCGCCGAAATCCAGGCCGCTTACAAGGAAGAGGGCGCCGCTTTCAAGCGCAAGGAGGATATCCACCGTATGGCCGACGCCAACAAGGCCTTCTC
>JAEEGL015442080.1_pt1 | contig 15840 bp, 12 predicted proteins | sample 9134231 | NCBI WGS metagenome assembly JAEEGL01 (sample SAMN16246548, study PRJNA631951) | gut metagenome | biome: gut microbiome; feature: rumen; material: fiber-attached | host: Bos | place: Iran: Karaj | collected 2018-10
CTGCGAAGGCAAGCGAAGCTTGGGAGGCTGGAGCGCGGTTAGCGCGAAACCTGTAGCAGCCCGGCTGCCGGGACGGGAGCGACTTGTCGCGACCGAACCAGGCAGAACGCCCATATCCCCAGAAACTAAACAGAAGCGTTCGTTTTCACGCATTTTTTGTGGATATACATCTCAAAATCGGCACGATTCAAAACATCGCCCACAGTTTTGTCTGTCTTGCTGTTGAATTTTGAAAACCCTGCCGCGAACGATATTTTCTCCAGAATCGAGCTTTTTTTGCGTACTTCGGACATAACAAATTCATTTATATCCTTTTTAATCTGTTCATAATTCTCGTAATCTTCGTTCTGCAGAATAATTACGAATTCATCGCCACCAGTGCGGAACACAGGGCTGTGCTTAAAGAAATTACAGATTACCTTGCAGCACGCTTTTATATAAAAATCGCCGGACTCATGGCCATATGTGTCATTTATAACTTTAAGATTATTAAGATCGCACTCACAAATTGCAAAATGTACGGCTTGAGCGTCATTCTGGATATTTCCGTTCATTATTCCTGTTCTCCGCTCATACAATTCACGGTTTGCAACTCCTGTAAGTGAATCATGCGTTGATTTTTCTTGTTCCTGTCCGATTATTTTGATTAACTGCCCTCGCATTAAATCCTGTGTAAAGATATAAAGCAGAACAGCTGTAATGCAGATTGACATATATCCAGTGTAAATTTGATCCTCGACAATTGAAGGAATCTGTCCGCAAAGGAAAGTGACTGCAATCATCAGCAGTGCGCCAAGGTTGTTTTCTTTTGCTTTCCGGGCAAGATGGATAAAAACGAAAAGTATGAACAAAAAGGAAATACCGCAAAAAACAAGATATATCCAGTAAAAATCGCCTCTACAAAAATAGCCTTCTTCACTGATATAAAAAATGATACCAAAAGGTGCCAGGGCAATTTCGAGAGCCGCATGAAACATCATTACGGCAAACATAGGTTTTAAGGATGCTTTGATTCCGCAGCTTTTTGCGAGCGAGAGCGTCAGGAACGGAGAAAGCACATATTCACACAGAGTAACGGTGATAAAAAGCCAGGACGGAATGTTGCCCAGATGGCTGAATAAGACTCCTGCGAATTCAAAGGTCATGCCCATCGCGACAAGGATGAACGTGAACCTGAACCACTGAATGCTGTTTTTATCTAGAATCGTATTTTTACCGACAGCCATCGCCAGCGTAATCATACACATCACGCACGATAAGACAACGACGCCATAAAAAGGAATCATAGTATACTCTCCGTGTTACAAACTTTTTCCCAAAACCTCTTTCACAAATCGATGGTGGGTTTAATGCCCGCCATCCTCTAATTCTGAGATTTTTGCAAATCCTCTTTTATCAGGATTCTCAATGCTTCAACGCCTGTCACAATCGCAAGTTCAGTGTCATGCACTTGCGGATTAGGAAGCCCTGCTTTTGCCCTCTCCTGATTCGCGACTACAAGGAAGCACGCTCCAACGCGAACACGGAGGAAACTTCCAGCTATAAAAAGCGCGGCAGATTCCATCTCCGAAGCTAGGCAGCCCATGCGGAGCCACGCTTCCCACTTGTTCTGAAGCTCGTAGCTGACAGGCATAACTTCCGGCTCGTGCTGCCCGAAAAATGAGTCTTTACACTGAACTACACCTGTATGATAAGCGATATTACTGTTTTTGGCAGCTTGAATAAGTGCACACATCACGTTCACATCCGGTACGGCAGGATATTCTACAGGGGCATATTCTTTGCTTGTTCCTTCCATACGGATTGCGCCGTTCGCAATTATGATATCGCCGCTCATAACGTCTTTTTGCATACCGCCACAAGTTCCGACACGGACAAATGTGTGCGCGCCGCACTTAGAAAGCTCTTCTATCGCAATCGCAGAAGAGGGCCCTCCGATTCCTGTTGAAGTGACACTGACCTTGACTCCTTCAAGAGTTCCCGTATATGTGACATATTCACGGCTGTCAGCGACAAGCTTCGCATTATCAAAATGCTCTGCGATAATTGCGCACCGCTTGGGATCGCCCGGCATAATAATATATTTTCCTATATCATCAGGACCTACACCCGTATGATATTGTTTTCCAGAACCTTCTGCGTAATCTATCATTGTAAACTCCATTTTTTGTTGGCGTGGCAAACCGATTATCGAACATCATCGTCCATCTTCCCGGCACACGTAATAACGCTAAGACAACAAAGCACGTTGAGTTTATTCTAACATAGAATCATACAGGCTTCCACAAAAAAATATCATGCGAGATTTAATACTGAAAAATGCACAATTTTCCGAATTTTTGACTTTCTCGGTGACAGACAATGCTTATGCCACTTTCCCCCAGAAAACAATCTTTGTACAACATTCTCATGGGTGCCAGCGAGAGCAATACCGTAGAAAACATTTGCAAGTTGTGACCGCAGCTTATAAATGTTTTCGCGGAAAACGATTGTCGAGGGGTGGAAAAAGTGGCATACTTTGCGCATGGTGAAAACAAACGCAATGCGGATTCTTGAAACGGCAGGTATTCCATTCAACACAAAACAGTATGAATTTTCGGAAGACCAGCTTGATGCTGTTCATGCAGCGGCTTCTGCAGGACTTCCTGTAGAGCAGGTTTTTAAAACAATAGTGATGAGAAACGAGCGGAACGAAATATTTGTTTTCTGCGTACCGGCTGAAACGACAGTTAATCTGAAAAAAGTCAGGACACTAACATCCTCGAAGGACATAAATCCCGTGAAACCGCAAGAACTGCTTGGACTCACAGGTTACATCCGTGGAGGATGCTCACCGCTCGGCATGAAAAAGAAATATCCCACTTTTATAGACGAGACGGCTGTACTTTTCGATGAAATTTACGTGAGCGCAGGGCAACGCGGAATGCAGATTGCGGTAAACGGTGAAAAACTAGCAGAAGTCTGCAATGCTGCCCTGGCTGAATTGACACTGTAACCGGCACAAATCTACCTTAGTGCCGGCTTTATGGAGCCATACTCGCTATGCGAGCATAGCAAGAATGCCTTCCTTATCTTTAGCACCCATTTCACGCTTAACTGATTTTCCGTCTTTAAAAACCATCAGAGTCGGAATGCTTGTAACATTGAACATGCTTGCCAAATCCATCTCATCTTCTACATTCACTTTACAAAACTTAACGTCTGTACGTTCTTCGGCAGCAGCATCAACAAACGGAGATGTCATTCTGCACGGTCCGCACCACGGAGCCCAGAAATCTACGAATACTGTACCGGATGATTCCAGTACCTCTGAGTTGAAATTGTCTTTTGTTAAAGATACAACAGCCATTATAACCTCCTATAAAATATCAGCGACAGCCACCGAGATTTAGGTATGCATTGCTCACATCCTTAATATAACAAACAAATTCGCCAGATGACTATAAAAAAAACACCGATTTACAGTAAAAGATACCTAAAGGCAACGGAAACAATGACTGCAAAAACTACAACCGCAGACGGCATAAAAGCGGCAAATGATCTGAATATCCGTGACCTGACCAAACATCATAACTATATGGAAGTCCGTCAGATGTTACATGTTCTCCCGTCGTCACCACCTTAAAACTGATAAGCTCAGAACCGCCCGCAAGGAAAAAATGATCTATACGGTTCCAAGCTTCTTTATAATAATACGAGCCTTCATCCTTGCTCGAAAACCACGGCGACTTTACTGTGACTGTGATGAAGTTCCCCATTAAATCAACGCATCCTGTCGTTTTAGAATACCTGAATTCCAAAAGATCCTTGTTAAAATCTCCGCACGCAACGACACTACAACCGTCAGCCAGCGCGCTTTCTACCCGTCCAGCAAGAACCGCTTCTTGACAATTTCGCCACACTTCACTTTCTTTTGCACCTCCGGATTTTGATTTCCAGTGAACAACAAAAAGCGCAAGTTTTCGGTCGACTATGTTTGAGTCTCCGTCAGCACTTACACTTCCGGTATTTTGTGCATATTCGTTGGTTCGCCCAGCAGCATACGTGCTTCCAAACGAGAAGCGTATTTCCATCAACGGACGCATTGCCGGTTTTACCAGAAACTCTCCGGCAGAAAACTCTGAGAAAGCTGCTGTCTGAACAGCAACCTTACAATTTGTGCTGTGAGTAGTAAATGATTCTGGTTTATATCGAGAAAAAACAGCACAACCTAAACAAGATCCTTCTTCTCTCGCAAAACAAACATACGGCCACTCCATACTAGAAATCCCGATTTGCAGAGTATTTGCAATATCCTGTACTACCGCAGTATTCTCCACTTCCATAAAGCAAAAAATATCAGCGTTCATCGTTTTCATAAAAGTACATAACTTTTCAATACGGTCTTTGTATTTCTCTTCTGTCCATTTCGATTTTTTTCCGGTAAATTCTTCGTATTCAGTTCCAGTATCCACAGCATCAAAAAATGTTTGCAAATTCCACGAAACAACGGAAAGTTCATTTTTATCAGCTTTTCTAAAAGAGAGCGCACCAGAAGAACCGTCTGTCAAATTAGAGCATCCGCAGCCCAAAAGCAGAATGCAAAGTATCATAAATACCAGGATTCGTGGGATTTTCGCGTTCCATACAACCACTGCAAGATTTTTTCTTTCCATAAAACCTCCGCTCAATATTTCTTATACGAATGAGAGAAGGTAAAAAAATCAGTTCTCAGAAAAAAAATAGGTGTATCCGCGCATTTTTTTCGCAAATACACCTATTCATTTAACTAGTATGATGAAAAATCGAGGTATTATCCGCATACAGCCAAACAGCTGCTCTCGCCGGATTTTGCTCCAAGAAACGGCTTCACCACTTCGGGGTTGCAGATGTTTCTCGTATCAAACTCCGGCTACACAGCTGCTTGGCCTAATACCGAGTTAGAAAACCTCGATTTTTCGCAATTTAACTTCGAAATTACACATTAAACCGAAAGAAAACGACATCGCCGTCCTGAACGATGTATTCTTTTCCCTCAATGCGGTATTTTCCTGCAGCCTTGATTTCCGCTTCTGTGCCGTACTTAACCAAGTCCTCGAAGCTGTAAACCTCGGCCTTTATAAAGCCTTTCTCAAAGTCGGTGTGGATAACGCCAGCCGCTTTCGGAGCTGTGTCGCCCGCATGAATCGTCCATGCGCGGCACTCGTCAGGACCAGCCGTAAGGAAGGTGCGGAGTCCCATCAGGTGATATGCGGCGCGGGCAAGAACCGCAAGTCCGCTTTCCTTAAGGCCAAGTTCACCAAGGAACTCAAGCCGCTCTTCCGGGCTTCCCATCTCTGCCAATTCCGCTTCGAACTTGCCGCAGATAACGACGACATCCGCGCCTTCCTCCGCCGCAATTGCTTTTACCGTATCAATATACTTGCTGCCGTTCTTAATACCGTCCTCATCGACGTTGCACACATACATCTGAGGCTTCATCGTGATAAGGTGGCAGTCGTAAATCGCTTCTTTCTCGTCGTCCGTAAGCTCTGCCTGACGAGCTGGCTTTCCGTTCTCCAAAAGCGGCTTAATCTTGTTTATCGCCGCCATCACGATTTCAGCTTTTTTCGCTTCTTCCTTGCTCACACGAGCCGCTTTCTGGCATTTCTCTATGCGGCGGTTCACTGTATCAAGGTCGGCAAACGCCAGCTCCATATTGATTGTCTCAATATCGTCTGCCGGGTCAATCTTGTTGTTCACATGCACAATATCCGGATTCTCGAAGCAGCGCACAACATGCGCTATAACGCCGACCTCGCGGATATTCGCAAGGAACTGGTTTCCAAGGCCTTCACCCTTTGATGCGCCTTTTACAAGCCCCGCAATGTCTACGAACTCAACAGTCGCAGGAACCTTGCGCTTTGTGGCGAATTTCTCGGCAAGAAAATCGAGCCGGGAATCTGGCAAATCAACAATACCGATATTCGGATTAATCGTACAGAAAGGATAATTTGCAGCTTCTGCTGGAGCTGCCGTCAACGCTGACAAAAAGGTGGATTTGCCTACATTCGGCAAACCGACGATACCACAGTTTATAGCCATATTTACTTCCCTGAAAAAATCGATAGATTCCGCCGCACGCGCTGCATATATCGCACATACCAAATAAATGGCACAAGTCGCGCAAAACACAGCCAACACTAAGCAAGACACGGAAATCGCCTTATTATATAGACATTCAAAGAAATCCGCAACAGATACCAGAATAAGTAGCAGAGTATCTTGCTTCCAAGCAAGACACCGTGCAAATCGCCCTGTAGGCAGAACAACTTTTCTCCGCTTTGTAGCTCAGGCAATGCACTTGCTCCGCGGACGTCTGCTGCCAGAAACAACGCATTTCAATCTCATTGTGATATGTGGTGGCTTTATCACCAATGGACACACCTGCTCCCATAAAATTAATTGAACAATATGGATTCAAATGGTAAAGTATCTATATGGAAACAATTAATTGGGGTTTTATCGGGACTGGAAACATTGCTTTCTGTCTTGCCCCAGCTGTGAAAAAAACTGATAGAGCTTGTCTTTATGGATGCGCGGCACGTTCTCTTGCTAAAGCCCGCAGCTTTGCCGAAAAATGGGATATTCCAGTTGCTTACGGCAGTTACGACGAACTGCTCTCTGACAGGAAGATTGATGTTATTTATATCGCTACTCCGCACATGAATCACGCAGAGCTTGCAATCAAGGCGATGAAAGCAGGCAAGGCCGTTTTATGCGAAAAACCAGCTGCCGTCAACGCGGCACAACTGCGAGAAGTGCTTGAAGTTTCAAAAAAGACCGGCATGTTTTTTATGGAAGCTTTGTGGACACGTTTTCAACCAGCTTACCTTGAAACTATGCGCCTTATAAAGAATGGTGAAATCGGAGCTGTTCGGGCTGTATACGCGGATTTTTGCAGCGACATGCCTAATACGCCCGGTTCCAGACTGTATGAGCCGGAACTTGCTGGCGGGGCACTCCTTGATATGGGTATTTATCCGCTTTCATATGCATTGTCTGTAGCTTCTGCAGTCCAAAATGTTCCGTTCGCAACAGTAAAAAACTCCGCTGTTCATTCAGTCTGCCGAAAAACTCCTGCCGGAGTTGATGCGTTCGAATCCATGATTCTGGAGTTTTCTGGCGGAGAAACAGGCGAGCTTTTTGAATTTCCTGTGGAAACTTCTTTTTCTGCCGTCCTTACATCTGGAATCGATGCAGGAAGCGGTGATCATTTCAAATCAGCAAAAATTATCGGATCTAAAGCAACTCTTTATATTCCCGGTTTTTGGTATGCGCAGAACATAAACATTCTGGGAACGGACGGCAGTCTTATCGAACAGAAGAAACTTCCTTTCATCGTCAACGGATATGAGTATGAAGTGGCAGAAGTTATACGCTGTCTTGGATTGTCTGCAAATATCGATGCAGAATCCCCCGTAATTGAGTCACCTTATCATACTCATGCAGATTCCATGCGTTTAATTGAGCTTATGGATGCGTTCCGCGCAAAATGGGGCATTGTATATCCATTTGAAACAAAAGATATGCTTAGCGGCTCGAAAAACAGCAAAAAAAGCTTATCAGAAGAGTCAACCACATCAAAAATTTCAATAGCTGAAAAAAACATACCGGCTACGAATTCCAAAACCTCAAAAGAAGTTGAGAAAACTGCAGAAAACAAAAAATCAGCAGAAACAGTAAATGAGGAACCTGAGAATGATTCGCAGGAACCAATAGTCGTTTACACCGATGGAGCATGCTCCGGAAACCCCGGTCGTGGAGGCTGGGGAGCCGTAATCATAGTGGACGGAAACGAACACACAATGAGTGGCGGCGAAAAGCTAACCACAAACAACCGTATGGAGCTTATGGCTGCGATTGAGGCTCTTGAAGCAATTCTTGAGGAACGGAAATGGCGGAGCCGCAAAGTGACAGTTATTTGTGACAGCCAGTATGTGAAAAACGGTATCCAGACATGGATAAAAAACTGGAAGAAAAACGGATGGCGCACGTCGAACAAGGAGCCCGTGAAAAACAAAGACCTATGGTTAGAGCTGGACGAAGTTGTTTCTAAGCTTGATATCGAGTGGCGTTGGGTAAAAGGACATGCAGGAAACAAATATAACGAGATATGTGACAAACTCGCTGTTCAGGCAGGACAAAAACAGTAATCACGTTCTTTCTGGAGACTTACGAATTTGCCTGAATACATGATTTTGGAGCATCTTCTATTATAGAAGATTCCGGACATGACGTTGAAACAACTTATTGTATCTTTTTTGACACAAAAGTGTTTCATTTACAAACTGGATTAAAAAGTTTGCAAAGTAATTATTTTACGAATTGAAATTAAGGAGTTCTAAAAAATGAAAAAAAGCCTTTATATTTTTTTTCTTATTTGTACGATTTTAATGATTGCAGGTTGCGCAACGACATCAAAACAAACATCTGAAGAAGATTCCCAATATCCTACGACACTTGGTAATTTTTCACCGTTCAAACTGGGCGATGCTATAAGTTTGTGGAAAAATGGTGATGATGTTTCCCCTTGCGAAATGGAGCTTTTCTGCGTACCTCGCACTAACAAAATAGAAATTTATTTCCGCAGCTCTATAGATAAAGTTTGTCTTATGATGGATGCTAAGGATTGTGCTACATTTGACGAGAACCTCATGAAATACATGAACGACTACAATGAAGGGAACTTCGACAAGAACCACAAACCGAAAAAAGATAATTCATACGGAGTTATGGAGACTAGCGTATCATGGGGAGTTTTCGGTTACGGCAGTTACAACGCTGATATAAAAGTCCGGTTCAATTATGAAATTATCGGCGGAAAGCCGTATTTCAGCATGTCCATGGAGCAAGGATTAGCAAAAGGTCAAACTGATATTTACTCACCGAAAATGACTATGTATTTTTCACCATCACAGCTTGAAACAATAAAAGAAATTACAGATCCAGAAATAATAATGGCTCATATCAAAGAACTGGAAACAGAAGCGTACGAGTTCAATTATCAGTTCTGATTGCTTCAACCGATGAGCCGCAAATACGGTTGGTCAAGGTACGCTTCGCTCAAGACCTTGACTCAACCGTTCTCAATTGCAGACATTAAATACAGAATTATTTTTTCTTGAGCAAAGCCGCGAATGGATTATATGTCTCGCCTTCGGATTCGTCCTGCTTTGAAAGGAATTCCTCCGCAGAATTATCCTGCTTTTTAGTCGTCGCAGGACGAAGCGAAATACGTCTGTTTTCTGCATCAACTTCCTTTATTGCAACAGAAATAGACTCTCCAGTTTTGTATACTTTCCTCAGATTTGTCTTTCTGTCCGCATCCTCAATCTCTGATATATGAAGCAGACCGTCAATCCCAGGCTCCAATGTCACGAAAAGTCCAAAATCCGCTATGCGTGAAATAATTCCCGTAAATTTCGCATCTACAGAGTATCTTTCTTTTACAGAATCCCACGGATCGGCAAGCAAGGCTTTCATACTGAGTGAAATTCGCTCTGTTGACCAATCGATACGAATGATGGAAGCTTCAATTTCCTGCCCGACAGACAGAACGGTACTAATATCGTCAATTCGACCGCGTGAAATTTCTGATATCGGGAGCAATGCCTTGAATTCCTCAATCTCAACGAACGCACCGTAGCTCTGAAGTGAAAGTACCTTTCCTTTTACTTTCATACCTGTCTTAAGCTTTTGCTTCAAAGTCTCTTTGTATTCGTTGTACTTTTCTTCTTCAACAACACGGTTGGAAACAAGTATATTCCTGCCGTTTTCTTTGTATTCCTGAATACGGAATGTCATTGTCTTCCCGATAAAGAACTGTGGTTCCTGTTTTTGCTTAAAGCCCATCTGCGAATACGGGCAGAACGCACGGCTGTCTCCTATTTTGACTTCAAATCCACCTTTTATCTCTTTTTCAACGTGACCTTCAACGGGAATTCCGTTTTTCCATGCATTTTCAAGCAGTGTCTTATCTGCTTTATCACCGGTAATCTTCGTTGTGAAACGCATTTCGCCTCGCTGGTCGCCAAGAAAAAATACTTTTATTGTATCACCTTCTTTTACAGTGACTTTTCCGTTCTCGTCAATGACATCCGCAATATCCAAGACACCTTCGCTTTTTGTATTAAGATCCAGAAAAACGCAATCATCTGTAACAGCAACAATTTTTGTTTGTATTTCCTGACCAATTTCCAGGGTTTTCACTTTTTCCTCCTAAAAACAATTGCAGCAGCACTCCGTTCGGCCGGTAGCGACATTTCAAGGATTACTCATTTTATGAACATGAAATTACTTTGAAAATGCCTTTATAGCATATCATCATTTTTGAATTTATTGAACTGAAAAAAATAAAAAAAAGTAAAGAAAAAAATTGAATGAGAAAATCAGGCAAAAAATCTGAGTAACTTAAGATTCTTACTTAAGATTCTTTATGTTCGTTTGCTTCTGTGGACGGAACATCGTAAAGGAAAAGTTCTTCTCCATCTATGACGTTTTTTTTGCGTTGAAGAATTATCAGTGTTATATCATCGTCAAACGGAACACCTGCCGCAAACGTACGAAGCTCTTTAAGTATGAATGAAAGTTTCGCAGACGCTGAAAGCGAACCAGAAGCGGCAATCGCTTTTGAAAGGCGGTCTCTTCCAAACTGCTCACCCTCTGCATTTACAGCTTCCGTAATTCCGTCAGTGTAAAGCACAAGAGCATCTTCTGGAGCAATCTCAAACTGCTGAGGCGGGAAAGACACCTCCAAACCTCGGATACCGACCATTCCATACTGCGTTGAAGGCGTTGTAGTCTTTATCTCGATACACGTTTTCGTCTTATGCTGGTATAAAAGCGGAATTGGATTTCCTGCATTCGTAATTTCCGCATGACAAATTTCGCCTTCGGGAACATTATCGACCCTCAAAAGAATACCTGTCAGGTAATTCTCTATATCACCTTTTGCATTGATAATACTACGGTTGATATTCTCCATTACGACACCAAGATCTTCATGAGTCTCACCACTATAAAGACCATCGCGGAAATTCTGCGCTATAATGTTTTTGCAGAGCATAGTTACAAGACCCGCCGCAATTCCGTGTCCAGAAACATCAAACAGAGAAATACCTTCCAGAACATTTCCTATATGATAGATATCGAACATATCTCCAGAAATACCTGTCGCAGGATTTGACTGCATCGCTATATCCCAGCCATTGATTTTAAAATCAGGCTGTCTGAAGAATGCTTCCTGAACATGAACAGCAAAATCCATATCCGCGCTTGCTTGTTTTTTCTCTGCCTCAAGTTTCTCGTTTGAATATGAAAGTCTGAGCGTCCTTTCCTCAACTTCTTTCTCAAGGTTCGCGTTCAAATACTCAACGCGCTTAAAAATATCATTGTAGCGCATAGAAAGAATAAACATGAACGCAAGGATTACACCTTGCCAACCAAGGATTGTGAAATAAGGCACATTATCCAGTTCGAAAACTGAGTGAACGAAAAAATCAATAGGAATTGCAATAAGAACAGGCGTAAAACCAGCAATCAGAACAAGTACTTCTTTTGTACCACGTATCAGGGATTTTCCAACAGATTCAATGCCGAAATAGATTTGCGTGGCAATGAACAGTATAAATACAGGCTGTGCCCTTAAAAGCGAAGGAAGATCCGAAACCGACAGAGTAATTATTATCGGAATTATCAGAATAATAATTCGGGCAATAGTCAGATTCTTTGAATCGTTCTCGTGCAAGAATTCCCGCATATATGAGGAAGCAAAATATGATGCTATATAAGCCGGAATCGCAAAGAGGAATTTACAAAAAACAAGATATGACGGGAAAAAAACTTCCAAGAAATCGAGCTGATCTTGAAAAAACGGTGTAAGGAACAATGCAGAAAAAAAGTTCATCATCGCATGAAGGAAATATTCCTTGAACCGACGCTGCGAATAAAAGAACAAATACAAAATACCTATGACAAACAAAGAGAACGAGAACGAAAGATTTATCGTAGAACAGAGGAACGATGTTTTTGCCGCTTCGTAAGAAACTTCATCATAACTGCCCAAATAAATGCAAGACGGAACACTACCGAACGCCTCGACCCATATTTTTATCGCAAGAACATTCTTTCCGTTTCTGTTGACTATTGAGTCCGGGATATAAAATCCGCCAGCTTTGTACCCTGCCATAAATTGATTCGGAGGCAAAGAACCCAGTTTTCCAATTTCATAACCGTTTACAAAAAAATCACCGGAATAGCGTATGCGATTTGAGAAAAGCCCTAAGTTTAGATTCTTAAGATCATCAGGAACGGTGAAGTCTGCACGAACCCAGATATATCCAGTTTGATTATCAACAAGAGACGAAAGCTGGTCTTCAGTGTCCACATCAAGAAGCCTGAATCCGTCTCCAGAAAGAAGAGTCTCCGGCATAGAACCATCATCAGCGCCTTGTTTCCACAACCAGCTGTGCTTAAAATACACACGCGACAAGGAATCGTCTTTTTTGCTACATCCAGCAAGAATACAAACAAAAACTAGAATCGCTACTAAAACCGAGAGAATTATTTTTTTTCTGGAAAACCGGAAAAACCGCATATTAGAATTATATACTGTTTTTTGATTCTTTGGAATCTCCATATACTCCATTTTCGGCATTTTTTCCAAAAATTTTTAAAAAATCTTATTTTTTAAATAGTCGGCTCATTTATTACTTTCGTACAGTAAAAAACTCAACAATACGGTTGTTTTATTTGCAGCGCAACTTGCACCAAGCTACGCTACAAAATTCTAACGAACATCGACGTTCCGTTTACAACCTGGAACAGATACAATCCGCACGAATCAGGATGTGACACAAATTTCGCTTAGCAAGCGTCCTATTAATCGGTTTCGCTCAACAATGCAAGATTCTTCCTTATTAATGCACTCCTCTGCTCCACACACTTTACTGAACGTAGCGGATCAGATGGAGTGTTAAACACATAGTCCTTAAGCTTTTCGATTGTCGTAGAAGCTACATGAAGCCGAGTATCGCTCGCCGCATAATAAATAAAAACATCGCCATTTTCGCGCGCAATAGCCCCGTTCGTAAAGACAACATTCGAAACATCGCCAACCCGCTCCCAGCCTCTCGGTCCAATAAGGAGTCCGCCCGGCTCCGCTATAACTTTTGAAGGATCGTCCAAAGATGTGGCGAACGCATAAATTACATACCTAAGTCCGGCTGCAGTATTGCGGACTCCGTGCGCAATGTGGATCCAGCCTTTGTCAGTTTTTATCGGCACAGCGCCAGCTCCGTTCTTCGATTCCGTTATCGTGTGATATTTACGCGCGCTCGTGATTTTCTCCTCGTCAATGACAGCATGCGTTATATCGTCACAAAGCCCGAAGCCTATGCCGCCGCCGGAACCAGTCTCTATAAAATCATCCATTGGGCGTGTATAGAACGCATATTTTCCTTTCACGAACTCCGGGTGAAGGACAACGTTTCTTTGCTGCGGAGAGTTTAATGTCTTAAGGTCGGGAAGGCGTTCCCAGTGCTCCAAGTCTTTTGTGCGGACAATGCCGGCGGCAGCAACAGCCGCAGAAAGATCTTTAGATGAAGTGTCTTTGCTTTCGGAACAGAAAACACCGTAAATCCAGCCATCTTCATGCTTTGTAAGACGCATATCATAGACGTTTGTTTCGTTTGGCTCCGTATCAGGAAGCAGTATCGGATAGTCGTGGAAACGGAAACCGTCCACAGGACTGTCGCTTTCAGCAACTGCAAAGAAAGATTTTCTGTCAGCACCCTCAACCCTCGCAACAATGTAGAACTTTCCGTTAAGTTCGATCGCACCTGCATTAAAAACAGCGTTTATACCAAGCCGCTCCATAAAATGAGGATTTGTTTCCATATCAAGGTCGTATCGCCAAAAAAGAGGAACACTTTCTCTCGTAAGAACCGGATTTTCATATCGCGAGAAAATTCCGTTGTAAAACGAAGTGTCTATATTGTTCTTGCGATTCAAAACAGCATCTTGCTTTGCTTTCTCTACGAAATATAATGGATGAATCATGGTTTCTCCTTTTTAATCGTCTGATTTACGACTTTTCTGATGGATGTTTTATACATGTTAGTTGAACTTCGCAACTAACTAAAACAATATTACCCTTTTTTTATGGAAAAAACAAGATGGTAAAAATCTCAAACGCTAATCTTTTAGTACACCGGGGCGCAGGCATTCGGCATTCCGTGACGCACACCATTTTCCTTTTTCAAGCGATTTTTGCATATCTTTTGTGGTTAAGTATTCGTAAAGAAATCCGGCATTGTATGCGTCACCACAACCAATCGTGTTTATAGCTTTTACCCTTTCCGATGTGCTCTTATACGCCGCGCCTTTTTCTGCAGCTAAAGTCGGTTTTGCACCGCGCGTCACAACGACTATATTGTTAAGCCTGCGACTCGTTTCGGTAATCGCATAGGAAAGCTGTTGTTCTGTATGGGGCGCGGCATGGGCATTCGCGCTGTCAGTGTGCTTTGCGGAGTCCGCACTTATCGTGGTTGTAGTGTTTGGTAAATTGGAGCAGCACGTTGTGACGGGAGCGTTTGCGCGGCTTGCGGAAACTGACGTGAAATCCGCAAAATTATCACCAAACGTCGCCCAAAATTCGTCCTCATTTATTTTGATAATGTCCGGCGTATATTCGCTCAAAATAGAAAGCAAATCGTTTCCACGGAAATCTGCCATAAAAAGAATGTCGTTTGCTTTTGCCGCCGCCGCTATGCGTTTTATTATGCGCGCGTTCCAGAATTTTGGGCGACTCCCGGAGAATAAAAGCGCATCTGCTTTTTTTGTGTGTACGGCTTTTCGCGGGTCGCAAGAACTTACTCCCGCGCCGTCCGCCTCACGCCCACCATCAAGCCCCAGCTCTGCAGCAAGCAGCTCCATAAGTTTTTCTTCGTAAGGCGTGGAATCCACGGTGGGTACTGGCTCTTCTACGACAAGCTCAGTCGTTTGCCCGCTTTTTTCGTCCAAGAGCGTACAGCATTCGCGCGTGAAACCTGGAATAGGCACAACTTTTACGTTTAATCCATCAGCGCGTGCCATTTCAAGGAAAAAGTCCTTGTTGCGCTCACCGAGCGGACAAACGATGCTCACAGGAGTACCCGCAGACGAATCAGCTGGAGTAGAAGACAAATCTACGCCTACGGAATCAGTCGCGGAAAACTCCGGCTGTGACACAATGCCCGGCGACGCTTCACTTGCAACGGTCGATTTTGCCGTCATAGCCAAATCTGCCGCAACTGGCGAGCCTCCCGCCGCCCCGCTAGCCGCACTAATAAGCTGCGTCAAAACGCGAGCAGAGTTTATCGCCTTACCGGACGCATCGTATCGGTATGATTTTGAGCGGTTCACTTCGCCAGGCGCGAAACTTTCAAAAGAAACTGTCTTTTGAATGCCCGCACTCAGGCAAAGCATCACGATTTTTTTCATGCTTCTGTAGTATGTGCGGTCATGAATGACCGCAAAAACTGGCTGGCTTTGTATCCAAAACCAGGGTAGTTAGGACGACATGGATATCGTCCTAACGTCCTATTCCACTTTAAGCTTCTTGAGCTTCCAGATGTCGCGGACGTAATCTTCTATCGTTCTATCAGAAGAAAACTTGCCGCTTCTTGCTATGTTCAGCAAGGCCATCTTTGCCCAGCGTTTTCTGTCTGTATAGACTTCTGCGACCTGCTCCTGAGCTTTGACATACGCATCAAAATCTGCAAGAACGTAGTAAACATCAGGACGCTGACCTTCAACACCGTATACGAGCGAATCATACAG
>JAEEGL016959079.1_pt1 | contig 15840 bp, 15 predicted proteins | sample 9134231 | NCBI WGS metagenome assembly JAEEGL01 (sample SAMN16246548, study PRJNA631951) | gut metagenome | biome: gut microbiome; feature: rumen; material: fiber-attached | host: Bos | place: Iran: Karaj | collected 2018-10
AAGAGCCGACCGCGGATCCTCAGGAGTTTAACGTCAGCCAAGAGCCGACCGCAGAGCCTCAGGAATTTAATGTCAGCCAAGAGCCGACCGCGGATCCTCAGGAGTTTAACATCAGCCAAGAGCCGTCTTCCGAAATGCAGGAATATAATGTGAGTGATAAATCACATGAGGCGCCGAAAAAGTTTCACATCAGTATGCTTTTATAATCAGTTTTATTAATCACGAGGGATAAATGAGCTTTTTGAATAAATTAAGTGCAAATGTTTTAACACAGCCTGTGTTGGAAATTAACCTTAATCGGTTGGTTGAAAATTATAAACTTTTAAGCGAAATTATTGCGCCGGCAACGCCGTCTGCCGTTGTAAAAGATGATGCCTATGGTATCGGGGCGGAGATTGTGGCAAAAACGCTTTATGAACAAGCTGGTTGTCGTCATTTTTGGGTGGCGCACGCTGTTGAGGCTGAAAGGATTGTGTCTTGTTTACCTAAAGCAACGATTTATGTTTTGCAGGGTATCGGAGCGGATAGTTTAGAGCTTTTTGAAAAATATAAATTTACGCCCGTTATCAGCTCGCCTGAGATGCTTTCATATTGGAAGAAACACGAAATTAAAGATGTTAAGCCTGCCATTCATGTTGAAACGGGTTTAAATCGTTTGGGTTTCAGAGAAGATGATTTGAAAAAATTAAGCTCAAAAGATTTGAAGAGATTTTCGCTTGTGATGAGTCATTTGGCGTGTGCCGACGAAAAAGACCACTTTATGAACGAGCACCAGTTAAACTGTTTTAGAAAAATAAAAGAAAAATATTTTAAAGACATTCCCGGGAGCTTGTCGGCTTCGGATGGTGCGTTTTTGGGAGACGAATTTAATTTTGATATGGTGCGTTTGGGTGCGGCGATGTATGGCATTAACACAGCACCTTATCGCGAAAATCAGATGAAAAATGTGATTACGCTAAAAGCGCCTGTTTTGCAAATTTCTGATTTGAAAAAAGGCGAGTTTGTCGGCTACAGTGCAACATATCGGGCAAACACAAACCGCAAGATTGCGATTGTTTCAATCGGTTATGGTGACGGTTTGCCGCGTTCGCTTTCAAATGTCGGCAAAGTGTTTTTTAAAGCATCCGACAAATGGGAGGAGGCGCGCATTTTGGGGCGTGTTTCAATGGATAATGTGATTTGTGATGTCACCGATGTTAAAAATGTTTCGGTCGGCGATTTCGGGTATTTGATAATGGATGATTATACGCTTGACGATATTGCGCGCGATGCCGGCACAATCGGCTACGAGGTCTTATCAAGGATCGGCAAAAACACGCGTTACAATAAAAAATATGTGTTAAGCGCGAGATAAATGATGCGTCATCAAGTTTTGGTTTATCGCGATTACGGTGTCGGTGATTTAAAGAATTTAGAACGTGGCTTAAGGGCTTATTTTGAGCCGAAAAACATTAAAGTTGATTTCACGGATGCTGCTTCCATTTTAAAAGAAGACATTTTGGGTGATGATGTTTTGCTTTTTATTATGCCGGGCGGTGCGGCAACACCGTTTTTACAAAAGCTTAAAGTTCAGGGAAACGATAAAATAAGAAAATATATTGCAAACGGCGGTCATTATTTGGGGATTTGCGCCGGAGCCTATTATGCATGTTCAAAAGTAGAATTTGAAACAGACGTTGAGCCTTTGGCTATCGTGCGTGAACATGAGCTTTTGGATTTGGTTGATGTTTCGGCTGTCGGCACGCTTTATAAAGAGTTAAAAATTCGGCCGTATATGAAAAACGAAAGTTCGGCTGCAACAATTAAGCTTAAATGGGCAGATAATGAAATTCATTTTGCACATTATCACGGTGGTCCGAAGTTTGTTTCACCAAAGCAGGATTATGAAATTTTAGCGCGCTATGAAGATGTTGAACATGAGCCGGCGGCGATTATTGCCAAAGATTTCGGGTTGGGACGAGTGGTTCTTTCGGGAGTTCACTTTGAAGACAGAGGCGAAGATTTAAAGAAAGCACTGCATGCTTTACGTGTTGATCTTAAAGAAGCTTCGAAAATTGCAGATTTGCTTTCACAAAATGAAGCTTCACGTAAAATCTTGTTTAATAAAATTATGTCGTCCTTTTCTAAATAAAATTTTTGTGCTAAACTCCACGTAAATTTTTAGAAAAGGAAACAATAATGGGACGTTTAAAAACTTTTATTTTGATGCTCGGTTTGATGCTTATCTTTATGTGGGTCGGCAATATGATCGGCGGTGAATCAGGAATGAAAGCGGCTTTTTGGGCTGCGGTTGCGATGAATTTTTTCAGTTATTTTTTCAGCGACAAGATTGTGTTAAAGCAATATAAGGCAAAAGAAGTTAAAGAAAGCAGTGCGCCCGAGCTTTACAATATTGTGCGCCAGCTTGCCGACAGAGCCAGTTTGCCGATGCCAAGGGTTTATGTGATTGATGAAAAAGTTCCGAATGCATTTGCAACAGGGCGAAATCCGAGCCATGCGGCCGTTGCGGCAACACGCGGTCTGCTTGAACTGATGAGCAAACAGGAAGTTACGGGCGTTTTAGCTCACGAGATGAGTCATGTTAAGCATTATGATATTTTAACATCGTCCATCGCTGCCGTGTTTGCCGGTGCCATCGGTATGCTCGGCAATGTTTCGCGTTCGGGAGTGAGTGCGGCCAATCAGCGTGCGGGGACGCATGCACGCCAGGGCGGTTTATTTGCGCTTGTAGGGGCTGTTTTGATGCCGATTGCGGCAACCATCATTCGTCTTTCAATTTCGCGCACACGCGAATATGCGGCGGATGCAGGGGCGGCAAATTTAACCGGACATCCGGAATGGCTCATCTCGGCACTTTCAAAATTAGAGGCTTATTCGAAACAGGCTCAGATGCAAAATGTTACGAAAGAGACGGCGCATATGTTTATTATCAGCCCGCTTTCTTCGGGAAGTTTGGCATCGCTCTTTTCAACGCACCCTTCAACGAAAGACCGTATTGAGCGTTTGGAAAATATGACACGGGAACTTTAATTTGAAAAAGTTTTTTAATTTTCGAAAATTTTTTCGACGCTATAAGTGGCATATTGTTTTTGCCCTGATTGTTTTTCAATTTTTCTTTCCGCAATATTTAAAGCGGGCGGTTTATCCGTATCTTTACGGTAAAAAAACAAATGAGGTTTTGGAAATTTCGGCGCACGATTTTTTTGAAGATGTGAGTGCGCCGGCGTTTGTTTTCACACGCGGAAAATATGCGTATATTTTAGAGCCGAAAACAAGATATGCCGTAACGGGCAGGGTCGGTATTTTAGACCATTACGACACTCTTTGGAACAGATTTTTCAGAGGGCAGTTTCAGGGAAAATATATCAACCTTGTGCCGAGAGATATTTTTTTGGTTATCGGACAGATGGCACAAAAAGAAGTGTTCAAAAAATTTAAGTTTGAGCATGAAGAACGGTTAGGGCGCGTTCTTTGCAAAGGCGTTAAATATCGAACATCATTTATGTCAGCTTATAAGAACCAGGAAGAAGCCGAAAAAAGCCAAGCGAATTTTAGGGAATGTCATCAATATATTAAGCAGGAAGAACAGAATAACTATCATCCCATTCCGGCGACGGAGAGAATAAATAAGGCATTGTCTATGCTTTTGCCGGGTGATCTTGTTCATTTGGAAGGTATTTTGGTTGATGTGCCGCAAATGAGATTAAATACAGGCACAAGAAAAGAGCAATATCACGAGAACATGATTGTTAACGGAATGGCTCCCGGTATGTGCTTTATTTTATACACCACAAAAGTTATGTTCAACGGCAGAATTTATGAATAAACTTTTCTAAATTTTGATCGTTTCGGCCATTTGTTTTCGTTTGAAAGCAGAACGGGTGATAAGGTTTTGGACGCGTTCAACCGTTGCTTTGTCATAGCCTTTTGAAACGGTTTCTTCAACACTGAGTTTATTGTCAAAAAGCTCTTTTAAAATCGGGTCTAAAACAGAATATGGCGGAAGAGAGTTTTCATCTTTTTGGTCCTCGGCCAATTCTGCAGACGGCGCGCGCGTGATGACGTCTTCGGGCAAGGCTTTTGATAAAGTATTACGCCATTTGGCAAGTTCGAAAATCGTTGTTTTATAAACGTTGCCGATTGGAGCAAGACCGCCGCATGTGTCGCCATAAAGCGTGCAATAACCCGTTAAGGCTTCCGATTTGTTGCCGCAAGCTAAAACAAGACCGCCGAACTGATTTGACCATGCCATTAAAATTTGGCCTCTGATACGGGCTTGAAGGTTTTCTTGAGTGATGCCTTTGACATCTTCTTTAAAAGCGTCTTTTAAAAGCTCAACTTCTTTTTCAAAAAACGGATCGATATCTATTTCATGATAATCAAGCTTGTTTAAAATGGCAATTCCGTGTGCGATTTTTAAGCTTAAATCAGATGTAAACCTTGTTTTCATCATGATGGCGGTAACGTTTTGACCGCCTAAAACATCGGCTGCCAAAACGGCACAAATCGCCGAATCAAGACCGCCCGAAAGACCTAAAATAACTTTCTTAAAACCGTTTTGATCGCAATATGATTTTAAGCCTTGTTTTAATGTGTTCCATAAATTTTGCATCTCGTTTATCCTTTCAGGTGTTTTTTAATCAGTTTTTCGCGCAAGTCATAAAGTTTTTCTTCCAAACCGACACCGTAAATGTGCGGATTGGCCAGACGTTTATATGTTGCGTCCAAATGAGAAAGTTCATCAAAAGCGCGTTTTTGAAGCTTATAAAGATTTGTTTCGGGGGAATAAACAAATTTTCCGTTATCGACAATTTGATGAAGCAGATATTCGGCTGTTTCGCCTTTTTTGAACACGCGGTTTTTGCCTTTTAATTCACCGAAATTATATGAGGTGATGTTGACGCTGAGCTTGCCGTCTTTGACGAGTTTTTTATCTGTTTGACGGCAGATAATGTCGCCTTCAAAGAGATTGTTTCGGGTAATACGGATAACGTTTGTAGCGCCCGGAACGGTTGTTTTGCCTTCGGCGATTTTGATTTGCGGTTTGCCGTTATATGATTTTGTTTTAAAGACAGCACCTAAGGCAGGTGTGTCGTAGGCCGTAACGAGTTTTGTGCCGGCGGCAAAAACATCATAAGGCGCTTTTTGAACGGCAATAAGGTTTTCAATTAAGTGTTCGTCCAAATCATTTGAGGCAATCAGTTTGACATTTTTTAAAAGGTCTTTATTTTTTGATTGGCTTAAAATGGTTTTGGCTTCTTTTGCCCAATAAGCAAGGTCGCCCGAATCAAAGCGCATTCCCATTAAAGGAATTTTTGTTTGAACAGCTGCTTTGATGGCGTTTTTGATACCCTCGCGAGAGTCATATGTGTCAACAAGAAGGGTTGTGTTTTGAGGGTTTGTTTTCATAAACGCTTTGAATGCGTCAACTTCATTGTCATAGCTCATCACAAACGAATGAGCCATTGTGCCGGAAGCGGGGATGTGATAGTGTTTTGCGGCCGCGACGTTTGATGTTGCCGAGGCGCCGCCGATAAAGGCGGCACGTGTTGCCGAAAAACAACCGAGTTCCTGACCGCGACGCAAACCGAATTCCAAAAGCGGACGATTTTTGCCGTCAATGTTTGCGGCATAAACCATGCGCGAGGCTTTTGTCGCAATCAGGCTTTGAGAGTTGAAAATGTTTAAAAGCGCGGCTTCGACAAGCTCAACCTGCCAAGAAGGACCGGAAACGGAATAAACGGGTTCGTTCGGGAAAACGAGTTTTCCTTCTTCGACGGCTTCAACACTTATTTGAAGTTTTGCGTTTTTGATAAATGATAAAAAGCTTTCTTGAAATTTCGGGGTGCCGTCAGCATATTTTTCAGAGCGTAAATAAGCAATATCTTCATCAGAAAAATGCCAGTTTTTTAACCACTCGACAAACTCGGCGAGGCCTGCGGCAATAACATAACTGCCGCCGAAAGGACAGCGTCTGAAAAACGCTTCGGAAGTTTTTTGCTCATCTGCTTTGCCGTCCAAAAACCAACTTTGCGCCATTGATAAATGATAAAGGTCGCAAAAGAGCGGAGAGCCGGTGGCAATTAGATTTTCTCTTGTCATTATTTTGTTCCTTTCGTTTTCAAAAGCTGATGGCTTGTGATGATATGAAGCTGACCTTTTTTGATAAAGCTTTGATAGAAATTTTCTTTTAAAAGATCTTTGATTTGAGCATTAAGTCCTTGGCATAAATCTTCGATGATGTAAACATTGGCGCCGAGTTTTAAGAAGCCGTCAAGCGCTTCTTTGACGCAAACTTCGGACAACACACCGCACAAATAAACGTTCTTTTTTTCAAAAGATTGATTTAAAAATGTGTATTGCGGTTTTTCGTTCCATAAATTTGTGGTCGATTTGTAGATTTTTTTTGTTTTAAAATGAGGGGCAAGCGGCGCCGCGTTTCGCCACCCCCAAGAGTTGAAAACACAATGGACTGGATAAGACAAGTTTTCTTTTGTTAAAGGAAAAGTTTGTTTAAAATGCGTGTCGTATGTGTCAAGAAAATGATCAAACATATGTGGTTTTAATTTTTTTACAAAATCTTTGTGGCGTTTGATTAAATCGGGCGCGGAAATGGTTAGGGCACCTTTGGGGTGAACAAAATCATTTTGAAAATCGATGCGGATAAAAATTTCTTTTTCCATATTGAATCTCCTTTAAATTATGCCTTTTTTTCTGGTGAAATATTCTTCAACAATGTGGTGATTGACAGGGTCAATAAAATTTTTCCAGCGTTTATCATTAAACTTTAGCATATCACGCACCATGCTTGCCGTTACGAACGGAAAAGAGGGGTCTGTTCGGTCAATGAGGCGGATGTTTTCGATGTGGTTTTTAAACCAATGCGCGTCGTATTCGGAGCCTGCATAATAAGCGTCGGGCAAGGGGAGATCGGCAAAGCTTTCTTTTAAAAAGTCCATTACGAATTCACCCCATTCGGCGGGATTATTGATGTCAAACAAACCGATGATTTTAAGGCGCTCATATTCGGGTTTTGAACGATAAACATTTTGAATCATTTTTTTTCGGGTGGTGTAGTTAAACGGGTTTCGTTCCGTTCCTTGTTCCTGAATAGAGCCAAGCGCTACCGTTACGAGCTCGCATTCGGCAAGCATTTGATCAATAATTTTTTGATGCCCGATGTGAAAAGGTTGGGCACGCATGATTGTTAAACCGTGTTTGAATTTGTATTTAGGCATTAAAAAAACTCCTTTGAATGAGGAGCCGACATTTGAAAAGAAATTTTTAAAAACCGGCTCAGTTTAAGTTTTTGTTCTCGGCTCATAAGCCCTGCGAGCCTCAAGAACACCTTTAAAATATCTTAGATTTTTTTGCTTGTCAAGGTATAAAATTTGTTGTAACATTCGGCGCATGGAACAAATACTTTTTGACTTAAATGAAATACAAGAAAACACTGCAAACATCGGCGGTAAGGCTAAAGGTTTGGCGGAAAGTTTACGTTTGATTGATGAGTTAAAACAATTCGGCATTCCTGTTGATGTGCCGGAAACGTTTGTGCTTTCAGATAAAGCGCACGATAAATATCTTAAAAAAGGCAAGGTACCGAATGAGGTGTTGGTTGAGGCAGTTAAAGCAATGCATGCCGCGGGCGGCAATGTTGCCGTTCGCTCATCTGCAGACATTGAAGACGGAACAAACAAGAGTTATTCAGGCGCTTTTGAAACAGTTTTGAATGTTTCAACGGTAGATCAAATGCGCAAGGCTTTGGAAACGATTTATCAATCGGCAGATAATGTCAGCTTAGGTGATGGCAAAAAGCCGAAGATGTCTGTTTTAATTCAACGCATGATTGAAAAGCCGGAATATGCCGGTGTTGTTTACAGCGAAGATTTTGATGGGGACCCTGTTGCCGTTATCAATTATGTTCAAGGAAAAACGGCTGAGAATCTTTTAAGAGGCGCAGAAAAAGGAAAATGTCTTAAAATCGGTAAGTGCGTTAAGAAAGACTCAAAGGAACCAGAGGAATATGGTGATTTTTCATTGTTTATGCCTGAGGATTATCAAAGAATCCTAAATCATGAAGTTGTTTTTTCAAAGAAAGTCAAATTTAAGTCAGAAAAAGGCGAATATGCTTACGGGGGTTTTTATCCGTTGCTTGACAGACGACTTGATACGGTTATGATTTCGCTGACAGCTATGGTCAATAAGTTGGAAAAAGATTTGGGCCATCCGATAGATATGGAATTTGCGGCTTCAAAAGGTAAAATTTATCTTTTGCAACAAAGACCTTATTTATCACAACAGAATTTTATCATAAAAACTTTAGAAAACGGTGATGTGGTCGGTTATTTTAAGGATCAGCCCGTTATTACAACAGTGATGACGGATAAATTCAGCCCGGTTTATGAGGAAAAATATTCGGATTATCTTAAAAATTCTTCAGTTTCTTTTTGTGATTTTTCGGGTTATGCGTTTGTTTTTGAACATGAGAAAAAATTTTATCGTGAAGTTGACGGAAAACTTGTTCACAAAAGAAATAGGGTAAAACCTTATCAATATGCACAGCATGCTATGTGGTATGGAAATGCTAAGGCAGACGTTGTTGTCGATAACGGAATAGGGCTTGTGGAATTGTTATATGGGCATTATGGAAACGAAATACGGGAAATGGGACAGCCTTTCTGGATTTCTTTAAAAGGAGACGCATTAAAAGGTGTGAAAGCAGGAGAAAAGGTCAGAATAGACCTTTCAAAAGGAACGGTTGAGAAAGTTGATTTAAACCTCATCAATTTGAAAAAGACAAACGGCAGATAGAAAAAATATCAGTTATTTTCAGGCTCTGTAAAACGCACATAATTGCCGACTTCGTATCTTTGTAAAATCGGCCTTCCGACGTTTTTAATTTTATTTGTTTTAAGAAGTTTTTGCCATGAGCTTAAATATGTGACAATTTCATCGGGGCTCATACAAGCAAGCTGACGGCCTCTTTTGGTGAAAAAGTATTTTGAATTGTAACCGTGTTCCCAAGAAAGGCGAATTCGATCGGCATCGCACAAACATCTTTGAATGTAAGAATATTTTTTAAACAGGCTCGGCATGGCGCTTGTGTGTTTGGCAACGGCGCTTTTGATTTCGATTTTGTGAAACGGCGTTAACATAAAGCCCGGCTCGTCCAAAAAGTTTTGTGTTTCAAGACGGGTGGCGGCATCGGGACCGTGCGTTTCGTTATAGGCATCATCCGTTCTTGCCGAATCGTGCAAAGCGGCGGCTAAAAGAAGGGGCAAGAGCTCGTTTCGAAAATCTTTATAGCCTTCGGATAAGGCTATATCAATCGCTCTGAAAGCAACAAGCTCGGTGTGTTCTATGCCGTGATAGCCTTTGATTTTTTGGCGTGTAAAAGTTTTGATAATCGGGATGATGATGTTTTCAAGATAGGAAGCTGATCTGATTTTGAGCTGTAAGCGTTCTTCATCAGAAATTTTTGCAGGTCTGTTAAACATTATTTATTACCACCGTTACATTTTTGACAAGGGGTTGCACCTTTTGATTTTGCATCAGATTTCGTTGTTACAATACAATTTTTCGAACAGCTTTTTGCAATTTTGCATTTTGAATCGTGATAGACAAGCGTATTTGTGTTTAAAACAACCATACGACTGTCATCTGCTTCGGGAATCATAAAGGCAGAGGAGTTTGTATTTAATAAACCGTCGAGTTCCTGACAGGCAGGTAACATCAGACATAACAAAATCAAACAGATAACTTTCTTCATTTTACACCTTTGAGAAAAAAACCACACGCTGATATATTATGGTATATTTTAGTTAATATTAAGTGAATCTTTTACTAAAAAAACTTCTTTCAAAATGATGAAAGAAGTTTTTTAGAAAATTTATAAGTTATAAGCACAGACCGCCGTTTTTTATTTTAAGAGCAGGATGTATGCTTTTGTTTTTTTTCTTTTCCAAAGCCTCTTTGACCAAGGCATCTTTTTGGGCAGAAATTTTTTCCCAAGTGAGTTTTGAACGAGCAAACTCATAACCGTTTTCGGCCATTTGGGCACAGAGCTTTTCATCACCAAGCAATGTTTTCAGCGCTTTAATTTGGCGCCAACGGTCTTCTTCTTGAGACGGTGCATAAATACCGATTTCTTTGCTTAAATCTATGCTGTCATCACGAATATCGGCACAGTGCGCAAAATCATTAAATCCGCTTCTTCCGACGATAACGGCTGTTTTGCAACCCATAGCTTCAATCGGAACCATGCCGAAAGCCTCATTTAAGCTCGACATAACGAAAATGTCTGAAACTCTGTAAATCGTTGCCATTTCCTGTTGGTTAAGAGAGGGCAAGAAAACAACGCGATCTTTGAACTCTTTTAATATCTTTTCGCATTCTTCCGTGACGGGATTTGATTTTTCGCTACTGAGCATGAACACAACATTGGGATCTGATTTCATGATTTCGGCCATTGAGCGAGAAAGTTCGGCATAACCTTTATCGCGAACAACTCGACCGAGTGATGAAACAACCTTTTTGTTCATTAAGTTGATAAATTGAACATTTCCGTCAGCATCCGTATATTCAAATTGATATTTCAGTTTGCTGGCTTCTTGAGCGGATATGGGGTAAAAGACAGAAGAATTATATCCGGGCGGAATCACCGTAATTTTATTGATGTCCTGCAAGTATGGCTCGGCAATAAGGCGGCGTTGTTCGTCGGGAGAAGTGGCAACGATAATGTCTGCGCGATCAAAGGCATATTTTTCGTGCTTAATTCTGTCTCTGAAATTGTGCCATTGCCATTCTTCGTCCGTAATTTTTCCTTCTTGGTATTGAGGCAGGTTTCGCTCATATTTTTTATGACCTAACGAATGGCTCGTGACCAACATAATCGGTCTTTTTCCGGTTTCTTGTTCTATTTTGTTGCAGAGCATATCGGCGGCAAGCATTCCATCACGGTAATGACCCTCAACAACCTCAATCTTGTCCAGAGCGCCTTCTTTTTTGTAAAATTCAAAGAGATTGTCTACAAGTTCGGGCAACAGCGGCACAATTTCTTCTTTAGGCAAAAAAGCAAAATTGCCGCCTGCAGGAACGCGCAAAACACGGCTCCTGATAGCTTTGCTTTCATGCCATTGCTGTTCAATGGTGTAATTAATATCTTTTCCCAAATCTTTGTATGTTCCGCCGAATTCCGGGCAAATTCTGGGATCTACGCGGCGGGTTACGAGATCAATGTCATAATTGCTTGAACTGGTAGCGAGAGCTTTCACATAATAAACCTGTCCGCCGGTATCTTGTCCGGTAATGACTTTTTTAGTGATAATTTCTGTAGTTGGAAACCCTTTTTCGTCAGTGTTGAAAGCATAATCTCCTTCAACAAGACCATGTGTCGAGAACATTACTTTTAATTTTTTCATTATATACCCTGCCTTTAGTTTATCATAAATTTAGAGTATGATATCAGAAATAAAAACAAAAAGCAAATTTATTTTTAAAAGATTAAAATGTTTATAAACACTTTATTTTTCTTTATGTTTCGTTTCGGTTGCTTTAAGCTCTAACGTGTTGAAATAAAAAGAAAAGGGATTGGTATGCCTGAAATTTCAGTAATATTGCCGGTTTATAATGCGGATAAGTATTTGCAGGAATGTTTGGATAGTTTGCTTTGCCAAACGTTTAGAGATATAGAAGTGCTTTGCATCAATGACGGCTCAACAGATAAATCTGCGGAGATTTTGAATCAATATACGCAAAAAGACAATCGTGTCAGGGTCTTTGAACAGGAAAATTCCGGTCCTGCAAAGGCTAGAAATGTAGGGCTCTTTAATGCTAAAGGTCAATTTTTAATGTTTTGTGATGCAGATGATGCCTATAAGCCCGATATGTGCGAAAAGATGCTGACGGCGCTTAAAGAACATAATGTTGATTTAGTTATGTGCGATGCCGAAATCATAGAGTATGATAAAAATCATGGCCGTCAAGAAGGCAATATTGCTTATCACAAACTTCGTCATAAAGGTTTTTATGAATTGACACAAGATCTTCGCTCTCGTCTGAATATTCTTCTTTGGAATAAGATATTCAAGCTTGATTTGATTAAAAAGTGGCATATTGATTTTCCGAGCGGTTATAAGAGCGATGATGATTCCTTTGTTTCGCAGTATCTGTGCGTTGCCGAAACTTTTTTCGGGCTTGATGAAAAACTTTATTGTTATAAATTGCTTTCAAATTCTATTATGGGAACGATTTTATCACAAGGAAAGACAGATTCTTTGTTCGATAAAATTTATTCGTTACGACATACGCTTGATTTTTTAACGAAAAACGAGCTGCTTAAGAAAAATTTATGGATATTATACAGGGTTTTGGCGGATATTACCTATCCGTTAAGCTTTTTAAGCTACGAAGACAGTTTGAAATATTTAAAGACTTTTAATGAAAAATGTTTGATTTTTTTTGATGTTGAAACATTAAAAGATTTTAAAACGCTCCGACAATGTAAAGAGGGAAATTATCTTCGGGTTATTCAAAGATGGTGTGTAAAATATAAAGATCAATTCAGGCTTTATAAGCGCGTCGAAGATGAGAAGGATGTCGCTTATCTTTTGCTCGGTTTTCCCATTTGGAAAAAACGTCAGACACAAAAATCAAAAAGTTACTATCTTTTCGGCATTAAATTTTATTCAAAAAAAAGAGGTCTAAGGCATGAAAAATAAAACAAGTGTTCGAATTTTGGTCGGATGTCATAAACCCTGTGTCCTTTTAAAGAGCGACATTTTAACGCCTATCCATTGCGGGAGGGCTTTGACAGCCGAATTTTCAAAAGATGGCGCTATGAGCAAGGAAGATTACGAATGGATGGTTTCGTCCATGATCGGAGACGATACGGGGGATAATATCTCAGCTCGGAACAGACATTTTGCGGAGATGAGCGCGATCTACTGGGCATGGAAAAATTATGACAAGCTCGGAAACCCTGATTATGTGGGTTTTTGCCATTACAGAAGGTTGCTCGATTTTACAAATCAGGTTGAGGCAAAAAGGGTTGAAAACGGTTGCGTGATGGAACCGTTTTTGCCGGAAAGTTTGGCTTTGGAATATGAAAAAAATTGTGATGCCGTTGTTGATGAGATTTCAAAATTTGATATTATTCACGGTAATCTTTTACAAGGAAAATGCACTTGCTATGATGTTTTCAAAGAATTTGAAATTCCGGAAATCGGGTTAAAAGAATATATCTTTCATGATACGCTTTCGTATGTGGAAGAAAAGTTTCCGGATTTTAAGGAAGCTTTGAGGCTTTATAGTGCATCGTATGAGCATTATTGTTATAATTGCTTTGTTATGAAAAAAGAGCTGTTTATGGAATATTGCTCATTCATTTTTCCTGTTCTTTTGGAAATGGAAAAACGGATTAATTATCATGAGTTTAATTTGAACGGTCAGAGAATTTTAGCTTATGTTTCCGAAAGGCTGACCGGATTGTTTGTTACCAAGAAAAAGCTTGATGGCGTTAATGTGGGCTATAAACCTGTTGTGTTTATTGAAAAGACAGATATTGAACGCCCGGTTTTGCCGAAGTTTAAAAACAATAATGTCTGCGTTGTTTTGAGCTCCGATAATAATTATGCACCTTATTTGAGCGTTACGATACAATCACTTATTTCACACGCTTCAAAAGAATATAACTATGATATTTGTGTTTTGGAAAACGGATTAAGCCCGTCTAAAAAAGAAAAGCTCTTAACACAAGAAACAAACAACGTGTCTGTTCGATTTATAAACATTAAACCGTTTTTGGCAGATGTTAAAAATGATTTGTTTTATGTTTCAAAACATTTTACGGTTGCGGCTTATTTTCGATTGTTTATTCCGAGAATTTTCAAACATTATGATAAAGTTTTGTATATTGATTGTGATTTATGTTTGTTAGATGATGTTGCAAAACTTTATCAAACGGATTTGAAGGGGAAATATATTGCTGCGTCAATGGATATCGGCTCGCAATATATGTCTTTTATGGGCCGATATACAGACAATGATTGGGCGGATTATTTGTTAAATTCGCTTAAGATGGATCCTGAAAACATTTATTTTAACAGCGGTGTTTTGGTTTTTGATGTTCAAAAATTAAATGATTTTCGTATGGAAGAAAAATGTTTGGATTTTCTTTCTCAAATTAAGCCGAAATTTGTTGATCAATGCATTTTGAATCATGTTTTGCAAGGTCATGTCCATTATTTGGATTTAAAGTGGAATGTTCAACATTGGTTTAAGCTGCTTGGGAACGGGATGGTATATTACGTGCCCGGGTATGTATATACGCAATATATGAAAGCTTGTTCTGAGGCAAAAATTATACATTATTGCGATCATATTAAACCGTGGAATACGCCTGATACACCGCTCGCGGAATATTGGTGGGAATATGCGCGTCGAAGCCCGTTTTATGAAGAAATTGTTTATATAAACGCTAGTGGCAAAATTTGGCATCTTAAAAGCATTTTGCGTGAAGTTTTAAAAGAAAAGAAATATAAACGAAAATATTTAAAATATAAAATTCTTTCTAAAATTACGTTTGGTAAAAAACGCAAAAAATATAAAGAAAAAAGGCGCGAAATGAAAGCTCGTTTAAAAGAGATTAAGGCTTTTTATAAGGGGTAATTTATGTTGGGTAAAAAAAGAACGATTAAAGTTAATTTTTGTGATTTTTATGCGGGTTTTGACCGTGAAACATATAGTGTAACAAAAGTTCTGAGAGAGCATTATGATCTTGAGTTCAGCAAAAATCCGGATTTTTTGTTTTATTCGTGTTTCGGAAACGAATATCAACACTATCAAAACTGTGTCAAAATTTTTCTGAACAATGAAAATGTGTTGCCGAATTTTAATGAATGTGATTACGGGCAAGGGTTCGATTATTTGGATTTCGGAGAGCGTTATTTTCGTTTTCCGGGGTGTTATTTAAAAGCCGATGTGGCGGATAGAAGTTGTGTCGATAAAAGTTATTTCGACAGATTATTTTGCAATTTTATTTATTCAAATTTTAATTCGGGCGAAGGCACGCAAATCAGGCAGGAATTTTGTAAAAAGCTTATGGAATATAAGCATGTTGATTGTCCGGGAAAAGTTTTGAATAATATGAAAGCAAAAGATTTATTGTCCCCGAAAGATGGTGATTGGCTGGGGAGCAAGCAGCAGTTTATCAAAAAATATAAGTTTACGATTGCTTTTGAAAATTCACGTTCTAACGGCTATACAACAGAAAAACTTTACGATGCTTTTGAAAGCTTTTCGATCCCGATTTATTGGGGAAATGCGCTTGTTGCACGTGAGTTTAATCCCAAAGCCTTTATTAACTGCAACGATTATGACAATGATTTTGACGCGGTAATTGAGAGAGTTAAAGAGCTTGATAATGATCCGGAAAAATATCTTTCAATGCTGCGTGAAAATCCTTTTCAGCCGGATTTCGACTTTAAGCGGGTTGAAAAATATTATCAATGGATTTTAGATATTATTGAGAAGGGAAATAAGCCTTTTAACAAAGATCCGCGCAATTGGGTCGGTTTGCCCTATCTTATTGAGATTGATACTTTAAAACATGTTTTAAATGAAAGAAAATATAAACGAAAATATTTAAAATATAAAATTCTTTCTAAAATTACGTTTGGTCAAAAGCGCGAGAAATATAAAGAAAAGAAATTTAAGATGAAGCACTTATTGAAAGTGATTAAGGCTTTTCATGAAGGACGCCGCAGCACAGGCAAAAAATAATTCAGGCAACAAAAGCTAATCTTTAGGTGTGTATTGCGTGTTGTAACCGTGGTTTTG
>JAEEGL010778654.1_pt1 | contig 15839 bp, 9 predicted proteins | sample 9134231 | NCBI WGS metagenome assembly JAEEGL01 (sample SAMN16246548, study PRJNA631951) | gut metagenome | biome: gut microbiome; feature: rumen; material: fiber-attached | host: Bos | place: Iran: Karaj | collected 2018-10
ATGGTCTAAAGCCCGTTCAGAGAAGAATTCTCTACTCAATGATCGAGCTCAACAACGGTCCGGATAAGCCCCATCGTAAGTGTGCCCGTATCGTCGGCGATACAATGGGTAAATTCCACCCCCACGGAGATTCCTCAATCTACGGATCTTTGGTAAACATGGCTCAGCCCTGGTCCATGAGATACTGCCTGGTTGACGGTCACGGCAACTTCGGTTCTGTGGACGGCGATGGCGCAGCAGCCATGCGATACACAGAGGCACGTCTCACCAAGATCTCCATGGAGATGACAGCCGACATCGGAAAAGACACTGTAGACTTCGTTCCCAACTTCGATGAGACGGAAAAAGAGCCTGCAGTTCTCCCCAGCCGTTACCCCAACCTTCTGGTAAACGGAACAACGGGTATCGCTGTAGGAATGGCAACAAATATCCCTCCCCACAATCTGAGGGAAGTTATAAGTGCTGTTGTTAAGATGATCGACAACAGAGTAAATGAGGACAGAGACACTGAGGTAGACGAGATACTTCAGATAATCAAGGCTCCCGACTTCCCCACCGGCGGAATCATTCTCGGAACAAGAGGAGCAGAGGAAGCCTACAGGACAGGAAGAGGAAAAGTTGTAGTAAGGGCCGTGACAGATATCGAGCCCATGGCCGGCGGCAAGAACAGAATTGTCGTAACCGAGCTTCCCTACCTTGTAAACAAAGCCAACATGATCGCCAAGATCGCTGAGCTTGCCAAGGAAAAGAAACTTGAAGGTATTACAGCTCTTCGCGATGAGTCAGACAGAGAGGGTATGAGAGTCGTTATCGAACTTAGGAACGACATCAACCCCAACATCATGCTGAACAAGCTCTACAAGCACACCCAGATGCAGGATTCCTTTGGAATCATCATGCTGGCACTTGTAAATAACCAGCCCAAGATCATGAGCATCACCGAGATGCTCACTCACTACATAAAGCACCAGGAAGAAGTCGTAACCAGAAGAACTCAGTACGACCTCAACAAGGCCGAAGAGAGAAACCACATCCTGGAAGGTCTGCTCATTGCTCTGGACAACATCGATGAAGTTATAAGGATCATCAGAGGCAGTGAGACAGTAGCCATCGCCAAAGAGCAGTTGATGGCACGCTTCGGACTTACAGATATTCAGGCTCAGGCCATTGTCGACATGAGACTTCGTACTCTCACCGGTTTGGAGAGAGACAAGCTTGAGCAGGAACACGCTGAACTTCTTGAAAAGATCAAGGAATTGAAGGCTATCCTTGCAGATAAGAAGCTCCTTCTCGGAGTTATCAGAAAAGAGATCATCGAGATATCCGACAAATACGGCGACGACAGAAAGAGCCAGATCGGCCACGACGATTCAGACATTGACACAGAGGATCTCATCCCCAATGTCAATACAGTCATCGCAATGACTAACCTGGGATACATAAAGAGGATGTCCATTGACAACTTCAAGTCCCAGAACCGCGGAGGAAAGGGCATCAAGGGAATCACCACCATCGACAACGATTTTGTGGAAGATATCCTTATGACCACCACTCACAACTATGTTATGTTCTTCACTAACACAGGAAGGGTCTACAGACTTAAGACCTACCAGATCCCGGAGGCTTCAAGAACATCACGCGGAATGGCAATCGTTAACCTGCTGCAGCTGGCTCCCGGCGAAAAGATATCAGCTATGATCCCCGTTACGGGATTTGACGATGAGGAAAAGAGTCTTTTCATGGTTACCAAGAAAGGTACCGTAAAGAAGACCCCTATCACCGACTTCTCAAATGTGAGAAAGTCAGGTCTTGTAGCCATCAGCCTTAGAGACGATGATGAGCTCATTGAAGTAAAGACCGTTAAGAAGAATTCAGAGATATTCCTGGTAACCAAGAACGGCATGTGCATCCACTTTGATGAGTCGGATGTGCGCTCCACAGGAAGATCCTCTATCGGCGTCCGCGGAATGATGCTGGACGACACTGACGAGATCGTTGGAATGCAGCTCGACAGCCAGGGTGATTCCCTGCTTATCGTATCCGCGAACGGATACGGGAAGAGAACCGACCTCACGGAATTCCACAGTCAGTTCAGAGGCGGCAAGGGAGTTAAATGTTACAAGATAACAGAAAAGACAGGAGACGTCATCGGAGTTAAGGCCGTTACGGATGAGAATGAGATCATGATGATCACCGATGCGGGCATTATCATACAGCTCAGGATGACAGACATATCTGTTCACGGAAGAGTAACCTCCGGCGTCAAGATGATCAATCTTGATAAGGGCGTTACCGTTGCCAAGATTGCCAAGGTCAGAGAGAAGATCTCAGACGGTGAGAAAGAGATCGAGAATATCGATGACATTGAGGAAGATGTTGAAGAGGAATGATCTTAATCTATGAACATTGGACTTCTTGTAACAGAATTAGAGGATATTGAGGTTAAGAAAATAATCATAGGAGCTGACAAGGCTGCCATAGACAAGAACGTAAGCCTTGTGGTTATTCCCGGCAAGTATATCAGGAATGATGATTCTTCCGGGAAGATGCCCTATGACTATCAGTATGCTGCGCTGTTTGATTATGCAGCTTCGCCCGATTTTGATGCTCTTATTGTGGACATCGCAAGGATCGGTTCAAAGACTACGATCCTTAAGAGGGAAGCTTTCCTCAAGAAATTTGAGGGAATTCCTCTGCTCACACTGTCGGCGCAGGATGGGTATACGAAGGTCAATGATCCTGAGAAGTCAGATAATTACTTTGAGCAGCTGGGATATGAAGCGGTATGTGACGCTGTCTTTTACGTAAAGAATCAGGTGCTGCCGCCTAAGGAAGCTGTTCAGGATTTTGATTTTGAGGGAAGCAGTGAAGAAAGGGCTATGTCTGTACTTTCAGAGCTCAGTTATCAGCTGCTTCACAGGAAATACGATCCCCAGAAGGACTACAGCGTCTTCACAGGTATTGTTGCGGATCATGGTGCCGAGGCCTGTGGAGTTCTCCTCTATGACAAGAAGGTGAGCAACAGCGTGAAGTATCCCTGGAACAGACCCGAGGAGATATGCATTAAGAGCGCTGTCATCGGCGGTCAGGAGATGATCTTTGACCACGGAAAGATGGTACTCTCAACAGATAAGGTCATATCCACTTTTTCCCAGGGAAGAAGCGGAAGCTATATACTGGGAGACCTGTTCGTGGGTCAGTACCAGATCGGCGTGATAATATGTGACCTGGTTCCCGGACTTTTAGTCGATTACTATTTTGAAAACCTGGTAAGTCTTGTGACAGGCCTGTCACGTCTTACCTACCTGGAGAGGGAGCTTGCTCGCACTACCGACGAGCTCTATGAGGTTCAGGAAGAGCTGGCTAGAGACGACTCGGTTCTTGATCACATCGGAGACCAGGACTACCTGACGGGTGGACTCAACAGAAGAGGATTCTTTGCCCAGGCATATGACCTTCTTAAGGATGAGTTCACACATGGAAGGTACGCAGTTGTTGCCTACATTTACATGGAGTCCTTAAAGCGTATCAACAGCATGTTCGGACATGAAGAGGGCGACAAGGCGGTAAAGAGAGTTGCGAGCATTCTTGAAGAGGTCTTTTCCGGTTGTATCTACGGAAGGATCAGGGGTGATGAGTTCGCTGTCATCATGGTTTCCGACGAGGATGGCAGGGCAGAGGGCCTTCACGAGGAGATGTCCAACCAGAACAACAAGCTCCTTCGGGAGTCCAACAGATATATCAACCACCTGCAGTATTCCATCTGCGAATTCAGCTATGAGGACAACATGTCCCTTCGCGAGATGCTCAGGGAAACCGACGAGAATCTCCAGAGATTAAAGAGGAACTGATAATTTTATGGGAAAAAAGCTTGTATCCTGGAACGTAAACGGCCTTCGCGCCTGCGTATCCAAGGGATGTTTTGATGAGTTTATGAAGAAGGAAGACCCTGATGTTATATGTCTTCAGGAGACCAAGCTCTCCGAGGGCCAGATAGAGATGGACCTTCCGGGCTACGAGGAGTACTGGAACTACGCCGAGAAAAAGGGCTACTCCGGAACAGCTATTTTTACAAAAGAAAAGCCTATATCCGTAACATACGGACTGGGCATCGAGGAGCATGACCACGAGGGAAGAGTCATCACAGCAGAGTATCCGGACTACTACCTTGTGACTGTATATGTTCCCAACGCCAAGGAAGACCTGTCAAGGCTTGAGTACAGGCAGGTATGGGAAGACGACTTTCTGGCCTACATCAAGGAACTTGAGAAGACTAAGCCCGTCATCTACTGCGGCGACTTAAACGTGGCCCACAAAGAGATTGACCTCAAGAACCCAAAGCCTAACAGAGGGCACGCGGGATTCACCGATGAGGAGAGGGCCAAGTTTGACAACGTCGTCTCATCAGGTCTTGTAGATACTTTCAGATATTTCTATCCTGACCTGGAAGGCGCTTATTCATGGTGGTCCTACAGATTTAACTCCAGGGCTAAGAACGCCGGCTGGCGTATCGACTACTTCGTGGTATCCGAGAGCCTTGTTCCGTCGATGGAAGATGCAAAGATCTACGCCGATGCACTTGGCTCAGACCACTGTCCGGTAGGTCTTATTTTGAAATAAAAAAGGATTAATATAAAACACCGGGGCCTTAGGCCCCGGTGATGTTTTACAGGCACTTATTTATAAACGCATCCACTTTGTTCCAGTAGTTTGTCGGATCCTTGACCACTCCCTCGATGTGGCCTGCTCCGAGGATCATGCAGTACTGCTTCTTGCAGGTCGCTGCCTCGTAGAGCCTTGAGCACATGTGAGGATCGATGAAGGTGTCATCGTCGCCGTGCATAAAGAGCGTCGGAGTGACTGATCTTGTTACAGCTTCAAGAGGTGAAACATCGTTTATGTCGAATCCGGATCTGATGCGGATTATTAGTCTTGATATTGCAAGAGCGATCGGAATCGGAACCATTGAGCCTGCGACAATCCTGTAGCTGGCTGCAAACTGCTCACGGAGCGTAGTGTAGGAGCTGTCGGCGATGATGCCCACGACGTTCTCGGGAAGAGGCTCACCGCTTGCCATGAGGACTGTTGCGGCGCCCATGGACATTCCGTGAAGTATGATCTTTGCGTGGGGATCGTTTCTGTTGATCCAGTAGATCCACTCGATGATGTCCAGGCTGTCGTCATAGCCGTAGCCTATGTATTCGCCCTCACTGAGTCCAAAGCCGCGGTTGTCGGGAAGCAGGCAGTGGAAGCCTTTTTCCAGATAGTGCTTTGCATAAATACCGTTGCCTTCGTGGTTGTCCCAGATGCCGTGAACCAGGATCACATAGTTGTGGTCGTGGCCTTTTGCAGGAATGAAGCTGGCATGAAGCTTCTTGAGATCAAAGGTCTCAATGAAGGTATCTGTCCTGTCGGGGTGGTTCCTGACAAACTCCCTTCCCTCAGTGATGGCGGGATCAAAGTCGTTAGTACCGTTGTGCTCATGGGGTTTCGACGAAACCTTGTATATATAGTCGGCAAAGGCATATATACCGCCTATGGCTGCGACAACTGCAGAAAGCTTTAACAGTGTATTTTTCTTCTTCATAGGAATCTCCTTTGATTGACACTTATCACCTATAATAGTATCATTTTTTACCTACCGTAACAAATTGTGATATACTCTTCGTGAGTTTGAACATGGAGAAAAAGAATGGGTTTCAATTCCTTTAATTTTATAATTCTTTTCATGCCTGTCCTGCTTGCGGGGTGGTATGCGCTAAACAAGATAAATAAGTTCACTCTGGCCGACATTTTTCTGACAGCAATGTCACTGTATTACTACTATTCCTTCGGCCTGTCTTTCCTTGCAGTGCTCGCAGTGAGCATCGCCGTGAACTATTCCTTAAGTTTTATCATGGAAAAGAAATCCGGCTCTCGGAAGTTACTTGGCACAGTGGGAGTTCTTTTCAACCTTCTGCTTCTGTTTATCTTCAAGTATCTGGGCTTTGCTGCGGACAACATCAATGCGCTGTTTGGTGCGCAGCTGTCCTTCAAGGAGATTCTGATGCCCATCGGTATCAGCTTTTTTACCTTCGGGCAGATCTCTTTTATCGTGGACAGATCAAGAGACGAGGCGCCGCACTACAATTTCCTTGAGTATGCGCTGTACACCGTCTACTTCCCCAAGCTGATCCAGGGACCCATCGCCTTCCACAAGGAGATGATCGACCAGTTCCGTGACAGAAGCCTTCGCAGGTACGACAGCGATACTTTCGCAAGGGGCATGATGTCTTTTATCATAGGGCTGGGCAAAAAGGTGATACTGGCGGACACTCTGGCGCTCTCAGTAAATTACGGATTCCACTACACTTATTACCTTGACACTCTGACGGTGGCGGCAGTGATGCTGGCTTACACCTTCCAGATCTATCTGGATTTCTCCGGATACTGCGACATGGCGCAGGGCGTCAGCATGATGCTGGGGATAAAGCTTCCGGACAACTTCAATTCACCGTACAAAGCAGCTACCGCAAAAGAGCTGTGGCAGAGATGGCACATGACCCTGTCCCGGTTCTTTATCAAATACGTTTACATACCCCTTGGTGGCAGTAGGAAGGGCAAACTCAGGACTGTCATCAATGTCCTCATTGTCTTCGTGCTGAGCGGTCTGTGGCACGGCGCAGGTTGGACCTATATGGCATGGGGCCTGATGCAGGGACTTCTTGTGGTGTGGGATGATATCGGAATTATCGGCGTCAAGGAGGAGCAGGATGATAAAAAGAGAAGATACCTCCTTCGGGAGAGACCTCTTTTACTGATTCCCAGAGCCCTGTCCAATGCGCTCACATTCCTTATGTTCGTCATTTCCCTGGTGTTTTTCAGATCCCAGGATATGACCTATGCCTTCATGATGTTTAAGAGGTTTTTTGTTTGGACATTCCCGGGATTCTTTTACAGGACGGCGTCCCAGCTTGATATCGCAGAGAACTACGTGCTCAGGCAGGTTGTTACCAAGCTTGGAATTCCCGGAGGTGACAACATCGTATACGTTGCGACACTTCTGATCCTGCTGGCCGTCAGCGGATTTATCATGACGAGGAAGAATACGAGACAGATCGTAGAGGAGACGAAGTTTGACACAAAGACCGTCATTGGCCTTGCCATTGTCTTTGTCTGGTCCTTCATCTCTCTTTCGAATGTCAGCACCTTTATATATTTTCAGTACTAAGCGGTTTGGATTATGGAAAAGAAATCTTCAGCAAATTTCATAAAACGGCTCCTCATAGTGGTGCTCGTGATGCTTGTTCTTGTGGCGGGCGTGGTCGTTGTATTTGATCCGTTCTACCACTACCACAAGCCATGGCTCGGAATGAAAGCTGTCCTCAATGACAAGGAATACCAGTGCGTTGGAACCTTGAAACACTTTGATTACGACTCGCTTCTGGTGGGTTCTTCAGTTATGGAGAACAACGACAACTCGTGGTACAATGAGGCTTACGGCGTTACTTCCATCAAGGCCATCAGGTCCTACGGAGCCACGGCGGATCTGTGTTACCTCATGGATGTGGCCTTCGAGAATCAGGATATCAGGTATGTCTTTTACAACATCGACCCTTCGTCACTTTATGGAGTGACCGAGACTACTTTTGAGTCCACGGGATGTCCAATGTATCTCTACGACGACAACCCCTTCAATGATATTCAGTATCTTTTTAACAAGGACGTGCTTTTCGAGAAGATCCCCTATGAAGTCGCCAGCTCTTTTATGGGAGACTATGATGAGAACCTCTCTTACAATTGGGCTAAGTGGAAAAGCTTTGGCGAGGATATGGCGCTGGGACTTTACTACAGGCCGAGGGAAATCACGCCAATGCTTGATGAGCACGCCTACGATGAGGAACTTGCAGGCAACATCGACCTTCTGGTGAAGCAGGTTGAGGACCACCCCGACACACAGTTCATCTTTTTCTACCCGCCTTACTCAATGCTGTGGTGGGACATGACCTATAGATCAGGCGAGACCGAGGCTGTCATCCGGTGTGAAAAAGAGATGTCGAAAGCTCTTTTAGCTCATGACAACGTCAGACTCTTCTGCTTCCAGGCAGATGAGGAGATCACGACGGACCTGTCAAACTACATGGATTCCATCCACTTCGGGCCCGACATCAACCGGCTGATGCTGGACTACATACTGGCCGGGGATTTTGAGCTGACCATGGACAATGTGGACACAGAGATCGACAGGGTGAAGGCCTTTTCCGACAGGACTCAGGAGCAGTACATCAAGGCCTACGAGGAGCAGGACCTTTTAACCTACGAGATCATTGAGGAATAACTGTTTTCATCAGGCAAAAAATGTTATACTTATCTGAATCAGAGAGTTATTAATGGTTGCGGATTTTTCTGCGACCGGATTAAAGAAGGACAGAAAATTGAGCGATACAAAGGTCAAAAAAATAGTTCTCACAGGCGGCGGAAGTGCAGGGCACGTAACTCCCAACATTGCGCTGATCCCGGCACTGCAGAGGGCAGGATTTGAAATACATTATATTGGTTCATACACCGGGATCGAGAAGAGACTGATCGATGACTACGACATCCCTTATTACGGGATTTCCACAGGAAAGCTCAGGAGATACTTTGATCCCAAGAATTTCTCCGATCCCTTCAGGGTGCTAAAGGGGTTTTCTGAGGCTACAAAGATACTGAGGCAGATCCAGCCTGACATCGTCTTTTCAAAGGGTGGATATGTTGCCGTTCCCGTTGTCAGGGCTGCAGGGATTCTGAAGATTCCATACATTGTGCACGAGTCCGATATGACGCCGGGCCTTGCCAACAAGCTCAGCATGACCGGAGCGAAAAAAATCTGCTGTAATTTCCCGGAGACAATGAGACTTCTGCCTGCAGAGAAGGCAGTTCTCACCGGAACTCCCATCAGGGAAGAGCTGGAGAACGGCAGCAGGGAAGAGGGAAAGAAGCTGTGCGGCTTTGAGGATGACAAGCCTGTGCTTATGGTAATCGGCGGAAGTCTTGGTGCCCAGTCAGTCAATGAGACAGTTCGCTATGCGCTGCCCAGGCTCCTTCCGTACTTCAATGTTGTGCATATCTGCGGAAAAGAGAAGATGGATAACTTAAAGCTCACTGTACCGGGCTACAAGCAGTTTGAGTACGTCAGAAATGAGCTTAAGGATATCTTTGCCATGGCTGATATCGTGGTTTCAAGAGCAGGCGCCAACTCCATCTGTGAGCTTCTGGCCCTGAAAAAGCCCAATATTCTGATCCCGCTGTCAACAAAGGCAAGCCGCGGAGACCAGATGCTGAACGCAAGAAGTTTTGAACAGCAGGGATTTTCCATGGTCATCGACAATGATGATCTTGATGAGGATATTCTGGTGGAGACCATAGACGAGCTTTACAGAAACAGGGATAAGTACGTGGAGGCAATGAGTAAGAGCAACCTTCACAGCGCTACAGATACTATCGTTAAGCTGCTCTGCGACCAGATCAGCTGAGCTAAGGAGATATAATGGTTTATAAGACTAAGGGAACATGCTCGACCCAGATAGATATTGATGTCGAGGATGGAATAATAAAGAATGTTAAGTTTACAAACGGCTGCAACGGAAACCTCCAGGGAATTTCAAAGCTCGTGGAGGGGATGAGAGGTGAGGACGCCATCGCGAAGCTTCGCGGAATAAAGTGCGGGTTTAAGAGCACGTCTTGTCCGGACCAGCTGTCCTATGCTATAGAAGAGGCCATGAAGGGCTGAAAAAACCCGAGAGGGGATTGGAAAATGAAGAAGAAGATACTTGCGTTATTACTAAGTATGATGATGATAACCTCAAGCTTTACGGTGAGTGCCGCGGAGCTTGGGGATATTTCTGTTTTAGGGGAAGAGACGGATGCCGGGGAAAGCGGGAACTTTCTGCTGACTGCAGAGGGTGATGAGGCAGGCAGCAGTGATGAAGTGATGGATGGAAGCAGTTCTCAGAATGCTGGCATGGGAGAAGATGATTCAGAGGGTGAGAGCGGTTCTGATGGAGAAGATTCCATACCCGAAGACGACGGGGAAACACCGGAAAGCTCTGACGAGATTGTAGATGATGAGACTGCCTCTGACGAGACAATTGATGAGATCACTGATGATACGGAAGTTGTTGAAGATATTTCTGAGGATTCAGTGCTGGAAGAGACAGTTCTTTTGCATGAGAGCGAGAGCGATGTTCTGGAGTTCTTCACGGATGAGTGGCTCAGCGAGCACAACATGGCCTGGAATGATGACGGGCTTTTGGAGTACGTCGATGTGAATGAGCAGCTGTGGATCCTGGATCCTGAGGACCCTGAGTTCTGGAAGTACTTTGTGGATACGGATCGCGAGGAAATCGGATTCGGTGATGAGGATGTCGAAGAAGAGGAACTGCTGGGAGCCGGCGGGGTATATAAAGATCCCTTCACTTGCAGTCTGACAGGGAAGAAATACAGCTATCCCAAATACTATAAGACCAGCAGCGACCTCGACAGAGTTGCGGTCAGGTACGGTGTTGATGTGTCCAAGTATCAGGGCACGATCTCGAAGGCCAACTGGCAGAAGATGAAGGACGACTATGGCGTGGACTTTGCTTTTATCAGAGCGGGCTTCAGGGGATATGGATCCAGCGGGTCTTTGAATCCTGACGGGACTTTTGCGGCCAACGCGAAGAATGCATATAATGCCGGAGTCCGGGTGGGGGTTTATTTCTTTTCCCAGGCTATTACTGTAGCGGAGGCTAAGGAAGAGGCGGATTACTGCCTGGAACTGGTGGGGAGCAATATCGATCTGGCGACGCTGCCCATAATTATTGACTACGAGTATACGGGACCTGAGACGGCGAGACTTCGGGCGGCAAAGCTTTCAGCTCAGCAGCACACGGACATCGTTAATGCGTTCTGCAGCCGCATCAGAGCTAAGGGATACGATGCGGGAATCTATGCCAACAAGAGCATGTTCACCAGTGATATGGTGTTTGATGATATCAGCGGCAGCAATTACATCTGGATGGCGCACTGGCCTTCAGCAAGTGACGGCGTTTATTCGACCAACTATTCGAAGAGGCTGAACTGCTGGCAGTTTACCGATGCGTTTACGGGGTTCGGGACTGGCGGCACCGGATATATGGCCAATGATGTGGTGGATCTGGACTTCTGGTTCGGGCTGTTTCCCGGGGAAGTGCCGGAGCCGGTGATCGGGAGTCTGAGGTTTGAGGCTAACGGCGGAAGCGGGACGATGGAAGTCATGGAGGCTGAAGTCGGCGAGACCGTGAAGCTTCCGGAGTGCGGATTTAGCAGGGAAGGCAGTACCTTCAAGGAGTGGAATACCAAGGCCAGTGGTGCGGGTAAGAGCTATGCGGCCGGGGCTGATTTTAAGTTTACTCAGCGTGAGCATAAGCTCTATGCTATCTGGGATTTTATTGAATACAGGTTGACCTTTGACCCTCAGGGCGGGGCGATGGATGATACGGAGATAATCGTGTACTTTGATGGCAAGCCTGTTGGGGCGCTACCTGTCCCGGTGAAGGATGGATACGTGTTTGTCGGCTGGTATACAGCTAGTACGGACGGTGAGTTAATGACATCTACTTCTGTTCTGCCTGCGGCTGCGGATCTGAAGCTTTTTGCGCACTGGGAGAAGATTGTTCCCATGACGATTTCTCTCAGCTACGACAGGATCGAGCTGGAAGAGGGAAAGTCGAAGACGATCATGGCAAGTTTTTCGCCGAGGTCGGATGAGATGACTGTGGTCTGGGAGAGCTCAGATGAGAGTGTTGCAAAGGTCAAGGATGGAACAGTGACTGCTGTGGGCCGGGGCAAGGCTACGGTTACTGCCCGGACTGAGGATGAGCTTTTGAGTGCGTCCTGCGATGTTACAGTCGTTGGTTCAGATATTAAAAATGACGCGGGTGTCGTAGAGGAAGGGTTCGAAACCCCAGATGGGATCTGGCTTGCGGGATTTCCTGAGAAGACAGATTTTACAGGAAGTAAGGTTACACCGCAGTTCAAAGTGTACTATGGCAACACACTTTTAAGAGCCGGGACGGACTATAGTGTATCCTATAAGAACAATGTGAACGCCGGAGTGGCTACGGTGACGGTGCAGGGCAAAGGGAATTTTGCCGGCAAGGTCACTAAGAGTTTTGAGATAAAACCTGTTCCGCTTAAACGAGACGAAATTGATGTTGCTGTAAGTACTACAAATAAGGGAAAACCTGTAAAGCCTAATGCCACTGTGACGCATGAAGGCAAGGCGTTGAAGCCGGGTAAGGACTTTACGCTGGTTTATGATCGGAATCTTACTGAGGCTGGCACGTATGATATTACTGTCGAAGGATGCGGGAATTACGAAGGCTCTTTTCCGGAGAAATTTATTGTAAGAGATGTGACGGCACTCAATATCAGTAAGGCTGCAGTTGTTGGTCTGAAGAAGTCCTATACTTTTGAGGAGATGGCAGATGTTGATGCGGTGCTTGCGGGAATCAGGCTGACGTTTAACAAAGAGGACGTCGATGAGTCTGACTACACACTTAAGATTGAGAATCCAGGCGCGGTCGGGAAAGGCACACTGGTTGTAACACCAACAGCGATCAGCGAATTTGTTGGGATAAAGAAAGTGACGTTCAATATCACGGGTACTAAGCTGGGAAGCGTTGTGCCTTTGGATACTGCGTATGTTTATAACGGGATCAGGCAGGTGCCGGATGTTGTGGTTTATACCGGTAAGAAGGGGACCGGCGAAGTGATCAGTAGCGACTGCTACAGCGTAAGTTATAGCGCTGACGGGCAGAAGGCCGGAACGATCACGATTACTGCTACAGGTGTTGCTTCGAAAGGATATACCGGGAAAGCAACGGCGAAGTACAAGATTGCTCCGCTTAACATGGCGACGGCTATAAGTGATGGCGTTATTGACGTAAAGGTGCCCGCTTCCGTGACCTATGTGCAGGGCGGAGTGACGCCGGATCCGCTCGTTACCTTTACTGACGGTGCCGGCAGGAAGTGGACACTCAGAAATGGTGTTGATTACACCGTTAAGTATGCGAATAATAAGAGCTGCACTTCGACGAAAGAACCCTCCCTGACTATAACCGGAAAGGGGAACTTTACAGGAAAGGCCGATGGGATTTCTTTTGCCATAAGTAAGAGGAGGATTGCATCGCTTCCGATAAGCTGTAAGGATGTTGCGACGAATCCCAAGAAGAAGGGAAGCTATTATTATTCCAAGCCTGTGATCATAGATGCGAACGGCAAGGCGCTGAAAGAGAAGACGGATTATACTGTGACTTACGAGAAGGTTTACGGCGGTGCGATCGGGAAGAATGAGGTTCTGGCGGAAGGGACTTCGATCAGGGCAACTATTGTCGGTACAGGCAAGAGCTATACCGGCGCGACTTATGTGATTTACAAAGTTGTGAGTGGACCGAAGGATATTTCGGCTGCGACGGTTGGGAAGATTGATAACAGGATGTACACCGGAAAGCCGGTCGAGATTGGTGACCTTAAGCTCACCTACACCACAACGGTGGGAAAGACGAAGATTGTTGATGAGCTCGAAGAGGGCAGGGACTTCTGCATAACCGGTTACTACAATAACACGAAGAAGGGCACAGCGTCCCTGCGCATCGAAGGAATGGGCGATTATTGTGGCAGCAGAGTCGTTACCTTCAAGATAGTTGCTTCGAAGGTAAACGCTGACGGTGTCTGGTACGGCGCATACCAAAATGGCTCGCTGGTCATAGATTAATGGGACAACGGGGTGACAATGGCTATTATACAACAGCAGTATTTACAATGATATGCTAAATTTGAAATAAGGAGAGAGTTATGAAAAAAAGATTGATAGCAGTGTTCATGGCAGCAACGCTGACCGCCACCATGGTAGCAGGCTGCGGAAAGAAAACTCCCAGTGCGGAACCCGGAGTGGATGCAGGCGCTGAAGCCACAGAAGCACCGGCAGACAACAGCACCGCAAGCGAAAACACTAAAGCTCAACCGGAGAGCGAATCCGAAGCCAGCACTGAAGCCGCCATCGACGCGACTCAGACTGAGACACCCATCACGATCCTGACTCACCCTGTCAGTTGTGAGGCTTCAGGAAAAGAGCTAGCAGTAGGAAGCTATCCTAAGATCGTGCTCTCGGATGAGTACAAGCAGAAGTATCCTAACGTTCAGGCCACAATTGATGACCTGAACTTCAACTGGAAGAATGGAGTAACCTATGCCCTCGGCGAATACGGTTTCTACCGTCTCGACAGCGGGGAGGCGATCGATACTCCCTACGCATCAGAAGTTACAGTAGATATTCTGAGGGCAGATGATACTATGCTCACCGTCATGGCGAGTTCCTATGACTATGCAGGTGGCGCTCATCCCAATCACGGCAACAGATCCGACAGCATTGACGTTGCAACCGGCAAACTCCTTTCGCTGAAAGACGTTCTAAAGGACGACGAAAGCGCTCCTCAGGCGATAATGGACGAGCTTTACGCAGCTTATCCCGACGGGGTGGAGGAATTCGAGTCCTATGCTTTCCTGGCAGATGGCGAGACTACAGTTGATCAGTACAAGCACATGCTGGAAGACAACACATACACCTGGTCAATCAGGACAGAGGGCCTTAGGATTTACTTCTCGCCCTACGAAGTTGCTTCCTACGCAGCGGGCTATCTTGAAGCTCTTTTACCATTTGACAAGTACCCTGACCTGGTTGATCCCAAGTACATCCCGCAGGCAGATATAGATAAAGATGCAATTGTCACTACGAAGGAATTGGAAAAAGAGCTGGTAGAAGCGGCTGAACCTGACTACGGCCAGGACGTTGAAATGATCACGGTTCCGAACAAGAGCTGGGCTGCCTTCACCGAGGACGGCAGAGGCCCGGATGACGGAGAGCACATCACGCTCACAAAGATAAGCGAGAAAAAGACAGACTGGCTGGATTCCTATGTCTGGCAGGACGAGCATGGTTTCGGTACAGCAAACCTGCCCTACAGCGATGAGAACTACCAATACGTGGGCAACATGCCTGAGGCCTATCAGTATATGTACAATGGCCTGGACATCTACGACGCCTCCGGATATCAGATGCTTTACAGCTATGACCTTCATACCCTCTGCAACGGACCTGACGAGGAGACCGGCAGAACCTCAGCCACAACGCAGTTTATCAAGTGGGCGAAGATCTACGACGGCACTCTTTATCTGAACATTATCCAGAACGGCTATTCAACAGAGGAGCCCAACAGCAGCTACATGGTGGCCATCGCGCCCGACACAGGATATGTCCTTTGGAGGAGCGAGCCACTCGTTGCCAACTGCGATAACTTCCAGATTGTAAAAGACACTATCATCTGCGGCTACGGATTCACCGCCGAGCCCGACTACATCTACCTTCTCGACAGATTCACCGGCCAGCAGATGGATAAGATAAAAGTTAACTCCGCTCCGGGCCAGTTCGAAGTAATAGGCGATACTCTTTACGTCGCTACCTACAATACGGCCTACGAATTTAAGATTGAGACAAAATAATAGATGTGACAACGGGGACGGTTATTTTTGTCATATCTACAACCAGTTATGGGGACGGTTCTCTTAGCTTTCAGTCAAAAGAACCGTCCCCATTGTCACCCCATTGTCACTTCAGATATCCGGCCTCTTCCAGGAGTTTTTTCATAAACCTGGTATATTCCTGGAGCGCATCCTCGCAGGGGCCCATCATCTCCTTGTTGAGGTCGATGGCCTCCTTTGAGTCCTTGATCCTGTCAAAGGTATCCTTGTCCCTGAAGAATCTGGCATAGTTCACCTTGGAAGGATCGATGGCGTGTAAA
>JAEEGL012996785.1_pt1 | contig 15839 bp, 13 predicted proteins | sample 9134231 | NCBI WGS metagenome assembly JAEEGL01 (sample SAMN16246548, study PRJNA631951) | gut metagenome | biome: gut microbiome; feature: rumen; material: fiber-attached | host: Bos | place: Iran: Karaj | collected 2018-10
AAGAATAGCGGTTTTACCAACACCAGGTTCTCCAAGTAAAATGACATTGTTTTTGGTTTTACGCGCTAAAATTTCGATGATTTTACGAATTTCTTCATCTCGACCAATTACAGGATCAACTTTTCCTTTCTTAACTTCTTCATTAATATTTCGTCCGAATTTTTTAAGGATATCTTTATCGTTTTCGTAATTAGGCATTTCGTTCATTGTCATAATAATCACCTCCTAATTTCAATTACATTTTAGCACAATTTTGGCACTCTACAAGTGAGAGTGCTAATTTTTTATATAAATACAATGTATTTAAATTTTTAAATATAAAGAAAAAACTGAGCTTTTGACCCAGTTTAGTGCATTTTTTGTATCTTTATTTATCGATTCTCACGTTGTCTCTATAGACTTCATCAATAGTGCCAGAACCAATCATTAATCCTTCTGAGTTATAAAAGACTGCTTCTTGGCCTGGAGTAACTGCTTTGTAGTAATCGTATTCACAGATTATTTCATCTCCAACTTTGTTTATAGTTGCAGGATGATCTGCTTGACGATATCTAAATTTAACCCCAACTTTTTGTGGGAATTCTTCATTTTTATTAATGAAATTAAGCTTTCTAACGATGCATTTATTGGACATTAAATATTTTTGAGTGTCACCACGAGTGACATAAAGAATATTTTTCTTTGCATCCTTTTTAACAATAAACCAACCGGTTGCAGTTTCACCTGAAATACCACCAATTCCAAGTCCTTTATGTTGACCAATTGTGTAGTAATAAACTCCGCGATGTTCTCCGACCTTTTTACCAGTATCAATATTTATAATATTGCCTTTTTGCGCTGGAATGTAATTTTTAAGGAATTCTCTAAAGTTTCTTTCTCCAATAAAGCACACTCCAGTTGAATCTTTTTTGTCCATTACTGACTCTAAACCTAATTCATGGGCAATTTTACGAACTTCTGTCTTATCAATATCTCCAAGCGGGAATAAACAAGACTTAATTTGTTCTTCATTAATTTGGGAAAGGAAATAAGTTTGATCCTTATTAGTATCTTTACATTTCATTAAATAGTAATGACCATCTTTTTCTACTCTTTTGGCGTAATGGCCCATCGCAATCATGTCGCAGCCATTCTTCTTCGCAAAATCTAAAAAGGCGTCAAATTTGATGTATTTATTACATAAAATATCTGGATTTGGAGTTCTTCCACATTCATATTCTGAAATAAAGAACGAGAAAACATGATCCCAATATTCCTTAATAAAATCTACTCTAAGTAGATGAATTCCTAACTTTTCCGCTACTTTTTGAGCATCTTGATAGTCTTTTTCTTGAGGACATTGGTCATCATTAACGGTTGGATTTCCTAAATAATCGCCATTTGCCATAGCGTCCCAGTTACGCATAAAACCAGCCACAACTTCATAGCCTTGCTTCTCAAGCAAATATGCAGCAACTGCGCTATCAACGCCACCACTTAATCCAATCATCACTTTCATAAACCAAGTTCCTCTGAATCTAAAATGGTTGTGAATGGACCATTATTTTCTAAATCGATTTTCATATCTGCTCCAAAAACACCTGTTTCAATATGAATTCCAGTATTTCTTAAGCATTCATTGAAATAATCGTATAACTTTGTAGCTTCATCAGGTCTCATCGCATTAACAAAGCTTGGGCGACGACCATCTTTAAGTGAAGCGTATAAAGTAAATTGAGAAATTGAAAGAATTGCACCATTAATATCATTTAATGAAAGGTTAGTTTTTCCGTTTTCGTCATCAAATAGTCTCAATGAGACTAACTTTTTAACCATTCTTTCAACTCTGTCTTTTGTATCGTTATGAGTAAAGCCAACAAAAACACAAAAACCGCGGGAGATTTCTCCCACGATTTTATTATTAATTGTGCAACTAGCACGGTTTACGTTTTGAATGATAATTCTCATTAAGCTTTAATATAATCGTGAACTGTTGGAGGATATTCGACAAATCCATCAACAATAGTAAATGCGTTTTCGATATCCTTTAAGATTGAAGCATATTCGTCTTTATTAGTGTGGACTACACAAAGGACATCGCCTTTTGCAACTTTGTCTCCAACTTTCTTATTTAAGACAATACCTGCTGACATATCAATTACATCATCAAATGTTTCTCTACCAGCACCTAAGCGCATAGCGCTTTCGCCGATTTCAAGGGCGACAATGTGTTTAATATAACCTGGTTTTGAGGCTTTAACTGCAACAATATGCTTTGCAAGTGGGAATTTCTCTGGATGATCAATGTATGAGACATCTCCACCTTGAGCGATAACCATTTGTCTAAATTTTTCAAATGCTGAGCCATCATTAACAACTTTATGAAGCATCTTAAGACCTTCTTCTTCGCTTTTAGCGATTCCGGCTTGTTCAAGCATAATTGCACCTGATTGATAGCAAAGATCTTGGAAGTCTTTTGGACCATGGCCATGAAGTGTATCAATAGCTTCTTTAACTTCTAATGCGTTACCAACAGCGTGACCAAGAGGTTGCTCCATAGATGTTAAAACTGCACGAGTATCTCTGTTAAGAGAATTTCCGATTGCACACATAATTTTGGCAAGTTTCTTTGCGTCTTCTCTTGTTTTCATGAACGCACCATTACCAAACTTAACGTCAAGTAAGATACAATCAGAACCTGATGCTAACTTCTTTGACATAACGCTTGATGCGATTAATGGAATTGATTCGACGGTTCCAGTTACATCGCGTAATGCATAAAGTTTCTTATCTGCTGGTACTAAAGTACCAGTTTGACCAGCAATAGCAACACCGATATCTTTTAAAATGCTGATAAATTTTTCTTCTTCCATGAAAACATTCATTCCTGGAATTGATTCTAATTTATCAAGTGTTCCGCCTGTATGGCCCAAGCCACGACCAGACATTTTTGCAACAATTGCGCCACAAGCTGCGACCATTGGTCCAAGTGCTAATGAAGTCTTATCACCAACACCGCCTGTAGAGTGTTTATCGACCTTCTTACCTGGGATGTCAGATAAATCAATAACATCACCACTATGTTCCATTCTATCTGTTAAGTGAACGATTTCATCGTTCGTCATACCTTTAAAAACAATCGCCATTAATAAAGCAGAGACTTGGTAATCTGGAATTTTTCCCTCAACATAACCATCAATAAAGAAATCAATTTCTTCGTTAGTGAGAACTCCGCCGTCTCTCTTCTTTGTGATAATATCAACCATTCTCATACAAATTTTACCTCATCATAACTATACCATATCGCTTCTATTTATAGAAATAAAACCTATAAAGTGTATGAACATACATAAATGATTGACGTGCGCTTAAACGTACGTTAAAATAAAATCGGAGGTGGTAATATGCCAACTATTAGTATTACAGAAGCTAGAAGTAATCTCTATAAGTTAGCAGAAGAAGTTAATGAAAATTCTTCTCCAGTTTTATTAACTAATAAAAATGGTAAAAACTGCTACCTCATCGGTGAAGAGGATTTTAACGCTCTACTTGAAACAATGTATTTAAATTCACAGGAAGGTCTTGCTGATTTAATTATCGAAAGAGGCAAGGCATCTCGCGAAGACTTTGTTAATGCTGATGATTTAGACTGGTAATGTATACAGTCATAGTTCATAAAGATGCAATAAAGGATTTAGAAAAGTTAAAACAAGCAAAGTTAAACGACAAGGTTAAGCAACTTGTTGAAAGCTTAAAAATTGATCCTTATTGCAAGCCAGTTGAAAAATTAAAAGGAAACCTTAATGGTTTCTACTCAAAAAGAATTAACCTACAGCATAGATTAGTCTACAAGATTGATCATAACAACAAAGAAGTAATAATTGTTTCTATGTGGTCCCATTACGAAGATTAAAATCTAATTCTAGCAAGAAAATCGCGCCATAATCGCGGTTTTTCTTTTATGTTTTAATTTATGAATTAAAATAGTATTAAATATGAATTTTATAAAATCACTAGAAAAGTATCTTGAGAATAAAGAAATCGAAAAACTAGTTACCTCTTTCTCTGAAACTGAAAAGAAATCTATTTATGTGTGTACAAATAAGATAAATAGTGAAAAACTATTAAATCTTTTCCCTAATTTAAGACCTCATCCAGTTGTACCAAATGGCTTTTTATATGACAAAAACGAGTATGAACTTGGCAAAAAGATTTTTCACGAATTAGGTGCTTATTATATTCAAGAACCATCCGCTATGTTGGTAGCGCATTTTCTCGATGCAAAACCAGGTGAAATTGTTCTTGATCTTTGCGCCGCTCCAGGCGGAAAAACTATTCAAACTGCATTAAAAATGCAGAATCAAGGTCTAATTATTGCTAACGATCTTTCAAAATCACGTGCAAATACTCTTTTAAGTAATATAGAAAGAATGGGCATTTCTAATACAGTTGTTACTTCACTTGACTTTAAAAATTACTATCAAAAATTTGCGGGGTTTTTTGACAAAATCATTCTTGATGCACCATGTTCAGGCTCTGGAATGTTTAGAAAATCCGAAGAAATGAAAAATGACTGGACTTATGAAAAAGTTTTGAAAAACGCCGCAATTCAAAAAGAACTTATTTTGATGTGTTATTCAATGTTAAAAGGAGGCGGAAAACTTATTTATTCGACCTGTTCATATTCGTTTGAAGAGGACGAAGAAGTTATAGAATATTTACTTCAAAACACAGATGCAAAATTAGAAAATATTCCATCATTTGAAGGCGAATTTAGATCTCCAAAATTTAAAGAAACTGTTCACCTTTTCCCATCTCATTTCGAAGGAGAAGGACATTATATTGCGTTAATCAAAAAGCCAGGAGTACTACAAAGTAGTAAAATCACGCCTTTTGAAATTTCAAGAGTAGTTCAAAGTAAAGGAAATTCAAAAGAAATTCAAAAGTTTTTAGTGCCTTCAAAATTGCCTCAAAATTTTGAAGATCTCGCACTTCGCCCAGGCCTATTTTTAGGAACGCAGATTAATGATAAATTTGTGCCTTCTCATCACTATTGTCATTGTATCGTCTCAGATAATTCAATTGAGTTAACAAAAGAAGAAGTAGTTAAATATCTTAAAGGCGAAACACTAAATAAAAAATGCCCGAATGGCTATCACTTTGTGAGCTACATGGGCATGAATTTAGGCGTTGTTTATTCAATTAATGAAATATTGAAGAATTATTATCCAAAAGGATTAAGACTCAGCACGAGCGTCGACATTAGTTTCTAAAGTTTTCTTTTTATCTGAAATCTTCATTGATTCGATATATTTCTTATCTAAACCTCTAAAATAGTCGACCTTAGCATCGACTTTTTTTCTAAGTTGGCCAGCTAAATCGTTAGTGTTAATTTTCTTAAAATCCTCTGCAGGAATTGTTTCTAAAATAGAAAGGTAAACAGGATACTTTCTTAAGCAAGATTTCTTTGAAAGTGCTCTAAAGCTACCATAGGTAGCTGCTACATTGATTGGACATCCCGCCATTTGCGCAATTTTAAGTGTTCCAGCGTGGAAATCTAAACATGGATCAGCCGGATTTCTATTTCTTGTTCCCTCAATATAAACAATAACTGATGGTTTGTTTGGATCTTTTAAATATGAAACGACTTTTTTAATCTCACTAAGCTGAGACATGATGTTATCTCGATCAAGTGGGAATACTTCTAAAGCTTTGGCCACACGTCCAACAAATGGCATTTTAAATACTTCTTTTTTGGCGATAAAAGTGACAGGTTTTTCACTTTTAATAATAATCATTAAAGGATCTAAAAATGATAAGTGATTTGAAATAAGTAAAGATTTATCTTTACTCTCAGTAAATGTCTCGAGATTCTCAAGTGTATAATCTAAATGGAATAGACCAATAACAAAAGATATTTCTTTTCTAGCAATTTTATATCTTTTTTCTAAAGGATATTTTTCAGGGTGACGCGAAAAACGTATCATGTACACGAAGTGGTAATACAAAATTGGAAGCCCTGCAATTAAGACGATTTTAAGATACTGTAATATTTTTCTCATTTAATGTAATACTTGTATTTCTTCAACGACAAGTATTGTAGCAAATTTTTCGTGCGCATCCAAGTGCCCGTGTATCGCAACGCGTGAATTAGCAGGTAATAAGATAAGCCTACTATTAGGTTGATTAGTCCAATTTTTGATGACAATTTTTGTTGGTAAAGCAGAACTTTCTTCTAAATAAGGAAGTTCATATTCAAAATACCTAAAGTTGTCATCGATGTTTTCTCGTAAAAAGCCAATAATGTTAACTGAATTCATAATTAATTTCTCCTTAACTATATTTTAAAGTAATTTTTAAATGCCGATTCCCAAATTTCAGAAAATAAAAAGCCCTATATAAGGGCTTAATTATCATATTCGTCGTCATCAGGGATAAAAGTCGACTGTTCAGGTGTTCCCATTGATTGCCCACCAGGAACATAAACTAAGACTTTACAACCTTTGGCGTCCCCACTTAAAGCGACAATGCCTTCTTTTTGTAGACGAGTAAACATCTTACCAGCTCTTGAATAACCCATACCATACGTACGTGTAATGTATGAAATAGAGAAATATTCTCTATGGGTAGCATCTTCTTTAATCTTTTGGTACGCTTCTTCGTCAGTTTGAGCTTTATCAATCTTTTGTGGTTCTGGTTCGTCAAATGATTTTTCTTCAACTGGAGGCTTAAGATTCATAAAGACTGGATCAAATTGAGGTTGATAATGTTCTCTTAAGTAATCACAAACTCTCATAATCTCAGTTTCACTAACATAACAGCCTTGCACACGTGGTTTCATAGCTCTTGAGATAATTGGACAATCAATAAGCATATCGCCGTTTCCTAAGAGTTTTTCAGCTCCCCCTTCGCCGATAACTGTCATTGAGTCAGTTGTGGATGCACACATAAGTGCAACACGTGTTGCAACGTTTGCCTTAATAACGCCATCAATAACGTTAACGCTTGGGCGTTGTGTTGCAATAACTAAATGGATACCAGCAGCACGAGCTTTTTGAACAATTCTAACTACTGGGGTACGAAGTTCTTTACAAGTCTCAATTAAGTCAGCGTATTCATCAATGAATACGACAATGTATGGAAGTGGTTGAATATCTTTTAATTTAGCAAATTCATTGAATCCTTTGATATCTCTAACTTTGTTAGTTTGGAACAAGATATAACGGCGTTCCATTTCATCAACTAATTTGTTAAAGCAAAGTAAGACTTTACCAACATCCGAAATAACTGGGCAAAGAAGATGTGGAATGTTTTCGTAGTAATTCATTTCAACCTTCTTTGGATCAACCATGACTAACTTAAGTTCTTCAGGTTTACATCTCATAATAAGAGAAATGATTGTGGCATGAACAAAAATTGATTTACCTGAACCAGTTGTACCAGCGACAAGCATATGTGGGAAATCAGCTAAATCAGCAAAAACAACGTCTCCAGAAATTGATTTTCCAAATGGAATAAGAAGTTTGTGCTTTGGATCAAATGGTAATGAAGCTACTGCTTCTCTAAGGGTAACATTTGTTCTATATTCGTTAGGAATTTCTAAACCTGATGTCGATTTTCCGCTAACAATAGGTTCAAATCTCATCATGACACCACCAAGTCTAACTTGTAAGTCGGTGATATATTTTTGGACTGATGTAACTGAAACATCGTCATTAGTTTGAAGGTCAAATCTAGTGACAGATGGACCAACAATATGTGAAACAACTTGAGCTCCTACTTTGTAGTTTGCTAAAGATTTGTTAATTATTTCAGTTCTTTCTTGGCAAGAAGCTTCGTTTGCATCGGTTGTGTCGCTTGCTTTGCCAACATCTAATAATTCAATGCTTGGATAAATGTAATTTTTAATTAAATTAGCTCTTGGTTGAGGTTTATGTAGGAAATCAACTTCTTCTGGTTGAGTTTCTGCTGGCATTGGTTGAACTTGAATTTGTGGTTTATTAAATTCATTAACCGAATCACTTGCAAAATCATCTTCACGTTCATCATTTAACGGCTCAAAGAAAGGTTCTTTGTATTCTTTTTCAGTAGATTCAACACTTATTGGAGTTACATTTTCTTCTCTTTGTTCATCACTATTTTCTTCAAAGAAAGCAGCTTTTGGAGTTTCAAAAACAGGTTTTGAAAGCTCTTCTTCATATATTTCTTTCACTTTTGTACCGTCTTCATTCATAATGAAACGAGCTTTTTTAAGTGAATAATCATTATCAATTGGAGGCGCAGCTTGGAATGAATCGAAGACAGCTCTATTTTCATTAGGATCAAATTCTTCAACTGAAACATCTTCAACCTTAATAGGTTGTTCTGGTTCAATTTCGTCCATTGTAAGGTTGACTTCTTTAAACGATTTGCCTTTTTCTTTTCTTCTTGGAGTTTTAATAAAATTAAGGAATTTAATTACTTGGCGGTTAAAAATGAGTGTAAGTCCAATAACAAAAAGAACCCAGCAAACAATATTTAAGCCCAATGGAGTAACTGCACTATTAATGGCGCCAGCAAGAACAAAACCTACTCTACCACCACCAAGTCTAGGATTTGGACCAAATACAGGTGGGTTTTCTCCATCAATAATATCAAAAACTCTTAAAGAATTTGAATATGTCAAATAACGAGCGGTTCCATTTTCATTTCTACCAAATCCAACAATTTCAACTCCATCAATAACTGCTCCCCAAGAAGTCCAGTGAGATGAAAGAATTAAAAAGCAGAAAATAATAATTAAAACACCCCAAAGTTGAACACCAAGTTTAATTTTGATGACTTGTTGATTCATTATTAGATAAAGCCCAATAATGACGATGTAAGGTAAAAATAACCAGAATCCAATAAAGCCAAAACTATGGCCAATTAATTTATATAAAAAGGCAAAAGGAGTCTTCGCAGAAAATAAAGTAACAATGGCAAAAAGGATGAAACAAATTCCACCCATAATTGAGATTGATTTTTGTGTAATTCTGCGCTTTTCCTTCATATTAATTTATTATAAGTTAATTAATTATAAATTAAAACAAAAAATTGCTTTAATTTATTTCTGTTATAACTGGGATAATGGTAGGAGTCTTATTAAGAGCTCTTCGAATTGCCTTAAAAACAATGTCTTTAATGGCAGTTTCCATATATACGATAGAATAATTTTCTTTCACAAGTTCACTTTGAACTGTTGAAACAAATAAACGAGTAATTTCTCTAATTAATGCTTCGTTATCTTTTAAGAAAACAAGTCCTCTTGCTTGAACGTCTGGTCCAGCAACGATCTCACGTTTTGACTTGGAGATAGTTACACCAAGAACGATAACACCTTCATCAGCAAATCTTTGTCTTTCTTCTAAAACAAGGGTTCCAATATCGCCAATTCCCTTACCATCAATAAAGACGTCACCAGCAATTACTTTGCCACTAGAAACGCGACCAAAACCTGCCTCAAATTCTATAATATCGCCATTATCAACAATGAAAACATTGTTGTGATTTAATCCAACATTCATATTTAAAGCAATCTTGGCGCATGATAAAAGTTTGACAAATGTCGCTGAAACTGGAACTAAATATTTAGGTCTAAAGGTAGCAATAAAATATTTAATATCTTCTTCGCAGCCTCTCATTCTTAAATAAGTTTTTGGACTTGGTCTTAAAACTGTACAATCTGTTCTAAAAAGTTCATCAATTGTCTCAGTTGCAGCCGTCTCTGTCTCAGGTAAAATATGAGCCCCAAAAACGAATGTGTCGCTTTTTGTTAAAAAGACAATTTTTTCATCATTATTTTTGGTTGCAAGAAGAGCAATTCTATCAAGGAATTTCTTGCCATAACCAGTCATGAAAACAAGCACTTCTTGCGCTCTAAGTCTATTGACTTCTTCAATTGATTGTATGGAATCTTTTTGAAGATGAAGGAAACCTTCATCTTTTAAAGCATTAATGATTTCGGTAGCATTTGCATCATAAGGAATGATTTTTCTGCCACGAACAACAGCAGTATTTAAACAATCAATGATATTAAACAAATTTGGTCTTTCAATTGCTAAGAAAATACGACCTTGTGCTTCAAAAATATCAGTCTTTAATTCGTGAAGTAATTTATAGTTTGGTGAACAATAACCAGCTTTATCTGAATTTGCAGAGTCAAGCATTAAGACTAAAGTCTTTTCAGTAGTAATCTTAGCTATTTTTTGTTTGGATGGAGTAAATCCTGGTTCGCAATCGTTATGAGCAACAGCATTAGACATGTAAATGATGTTTCCTTGATCTGTTGCAATTGATAAACCAATTGATTCAGCAAAATTTGAAGTAACGCCAAAGAATGAGACAAGTCTATTAGCAATAACAATGTCATCATCAACTTTAACTCTGTTGATAGCTAACTTAGAAAAATCTAAGTTATTATGCATGCAGAAACCTCTTAAAGCGTCCGCTGTTGGTCTAGAACAATAAATAGGAGCAGGAACTTTTTCATAAATATATGGAAGAGCTCCCATAACAGAATCATACCCGTGTGTAATAAAATAGCCTCTAACTTTTTCCTTGTTTTCAACAAGGTAATCATAACGAGGAATAATAAAATCAATACCAGGTTTTGTTTTATCTGGATACTTAAAACCGGCTTCAATAACGAAAATATCATTATTGATTTCAACTGCGGTCATAGTCTTAAATTGTTCGTCTTGACCGCCGAGCATGATGATTCTGATTTTGTCCATTTATTTTACCTTTCGATATTTTTGGTGGCAACAATATCAACACCTGTGCCTAAAACATCTTTAATAATTACATCACCAATTTTAATTGGTGCTTTAACCATTACTTTTTCAATTTCTTCCATCACTTTAAAAATTAATTCTTTTGGAATTGGATCTTTAGTTTTAACTGGAAGTCTTGATTCAGTTTGAGAATCAACTGAAACACTTGAAGTTACCATTCTGACTGGATGAGTAAGTTCAGCTTTAGCATAAACTGCGCCTCTTGGACACATATTGCCAGTTACATTTAAATTTTCATCAACTTGTAAGTGGCATCCGCGAGGACAAGTAATACAAATTAATTCAACCATTATTTTCTTTCCTCCACGAATACTTTGATTTCATTAGACTCTTTTTTAAAGAGTTCTTTCTTAAGTCTAACAATTTCCATTTCACTTGGAACTATTGCAGGCTTAAATATCTTTTTAATAACATTATTACCTTCGGTAATTATGATATTTATATCTTTCATTGGTTTAGCAACTCTAAACTTGAATGAGCAAGATTCTTTTACATCATCAATATAGAGTTTTTGTGGAACAACATAGTTAATTCCAACGCCTGGAGCAACATCATAAACGTGGCCCTTGCGTGTAAGTTCACCATGTAAATAACTAACTGCACCTTCAGCGGCTTCTCTAGCTTCTTCTACTACGTAGTCAACTAAATCATGGACATGCAAAACGTTACCAGCAGAGAAAATTCCTGGGATTTCGCTTTCCATAGCTTGAGTGACTTTTGCACCACGAGTCTTTGAGAAGCTCAATGGTAATTTGTTGAATAAATCAACATTTGGAAGTAAGCCTACTGAAAGAAGCAAGCAGTCACAATCAAATTCAATTTCAGTTCCTGGGATAAATTGCATTTTTTCATCAACTTTTGCAATTACCACCTTTTCAAGGTGAGAATCACCAATAACTTGTTTGACTGTGTGAGATAGGAAAAGAGGAATATCGTAGTCTTTTAGACATTGAACAATGTTTCTGTTTAAACCAGCAGAGTATGGCATAAGTTCGGCAACACCCAAGACTTTTGCTCCTTCAAGTGTCATACGACGTGCCATAATTAGGCCAATATCGCCTGATCCGAGGATAAAAACTCTTTTTCCGACTAAATAGCCATAGCAGTTAACATATAGTTGTGCTTGGCCTGCTGTATAAACGCCACTTGGTCTATCGCCTGGAATTTGAATAGCGCCAGCATTACGTTCATAACAACCAGTTGTTAATATAATTGCTTGAGCCTTAACCTCAACTAAACCTTCTTTAGCGTTTGTATAAGTTACGACTTTGTCGTTAGAAATACTTAAAACGTTTGATTCAAGTCTATAATCGATTCCTAATTCTTTGACTTTGTCAGAGAATCTTGTCATAAATTCTGGACCAGTAAGTTCTTCTTTAAACTCATGAAGTCCAAAACCATTATGAATACATTGATTTAAGATACCGCCTAAATAGGCGTTTTTCTCGATAATTAAAATATCTCTTTCACCAAGTTCATATGCTTTGATAGCAGCTGCCATACCAGCAGAACCGCCACCGATGATTACTAAACGTCTATTAATCATTTTATTTGCCTCCTTTTACTTTGTAAGGCACAACAAATGAACCTGCTTTTTGGAATAATACTTTATCTAGAGGAATATTAAATTTCTCAGAAATAAGTTTAATAACAAGAGGTTGACAGAATCCACCTTGGCATTTGCCAAAACCTGCTCTTGTACGTTTCTTAACTGCTTTAATTGTTGTTGGAGGAACACTTGTGTTCATTTCGAATAATATTTCTCCAAGAGAAACTTTTTCACAGTTACAAATGATTTGTCCATATTCTGGATTTTTCTTAATAAAGGCTTGTTTTTCTTCTACACTCATCTTTGCTAAATTTGGACGTTTCTTAACGTTTGGATTAAAGTGTGCGTTAGGTTTTAAGTCTAAAACTTTAGAAACGTATTCGTTAACAACATATTCTGCTATAGCAGGAGATGAAACTAAACCTGGCGATTCAATACCAGATAGATTGATGAAGTGATTATCACTTTTGGCAAAACCAATAACGAAATCATGTGTGCTTGGAGTTGGTCTAGATCCAGCAAAAGTTCTAATGACTTGGTTAAATGGAATGCCAGGAACCATATCAAGCGCTTGTCTACGAACATCATCAAGAGTTGGCTTATCTGTTGAAACATCATCTTTTGATGGCATCGCTTCAGCAGATGGACCAATTAAATAAGTTCCACCAATACTTGGTGTTACTAAAATTCCTTTTCCCTTTTCACTTGGAAGTGGGAAGATTGTGTGTTTAACTAAATCGTCTGTGTAGTGATCAAGAATGAAATATTCACCTTTTCGTGGAGTAATTGAATAATCAATATCTTCCACCATTTTGTGAATTTCATCGCTATAAACGCCAGCCGCATTAATAACTACCTTAGTTTGGTAGACGTTACCGGACTGGCAAACAATGCTATAGAAACCGCTCTCTTTGTTAATTTTAACAACTTTTTCATTTAAGAAGAGCTTAACACCGTTATCGACAGCGTTTTCCATAGCATGAACCGATAAAGTGAAAGGGTTCACAATACCTGCAGTAGGCGCTAAAAGTGAACCCTTCACCTCTGGATTTAAATGTGGTTCGAGTTTTAAAGTTTCTTCGGCACTAAGGATTTTAACCTCAACACCGTTTTGAGCACTACGCTCAGCGAGCTTATCAAGTAATGGAAGTTGTTCATCATATAAAGCCACGGTCAAAGAACCGATTCTTTCCATTTCAACATCGAGTTCTTCACAAAGCTTATCAAACATCTTGTTGCCAAGAACGTTTAATTTTGCTTTTAAAGTACCTGGCACTGGATCGTAGCCAGAGTGAACAATAGCTGAATTGGCCATTGTTGTAACATTACCTACATCAGGTTCTTTTTCTAAAACCGCAATAGAAAGTTGATAACTTGAAAGCTTTCTTGCGACTAAAGAACCAACGATGCCGGCTCCTATAACGACAACATCAAACATATAAGCTCCTTATTAAATAAATTTAATAATGAAAATAATTATTTCTTATGACCTCTATGAGGTTTTCCTTCGGCTGGTTTTTCAACGTAGCCTGCTGGTTTTTCAATGAATTCTCTGTGAGAAACTTTGACTTTACCATGGTCATCAATTTCGCAGACGCGAACTTTTAAGACATCTCCAACCTTGACTTTGTCACTTGCTTTTGCAACATAACCCCAGTCGAGACGTGAAACGTGGCATAAACCTTCACAGTTTCCGAAGAGCTCAACGAATGCACCATAGTCTTCGACTCTGGTGACTTTACCTTCGTAGACTTCGCCAACTTTAGCTTCGCGAACGATATTTTCGATCATTGCTTTGGCTTTGTTGATCATTTCTCTATTCATGTGGTAAATAACGACGTGTCCGTCATCATCAATATCGATTTGGACGTTATCGCATTCTGCGATGATTTCGTTAATAACTTTACCGCCAGTACCAATAACTTCTCTGATTTTGTCTACTGGGACAGTCATCTTGTCGAGTTTTGGTGCAAATTCTGAAACTTCTGGTCTTGGTTCAGCAATGGCTTTAGCCATAACTTCACGGATTTGTTTTCTAGCTTTACCAGCTTGAGCTAAAGCTTTTGCTAAAACTTCACGGGTAACACCAGCAATCTTAATATCCATTTGAAGGGCTGTAATACCTTTTGCAGTACCTGCAACCTTAAAGTCCATATCACCGAAGTGGTCTTCAAGACCTTGGATATCGGTTAAGATTTGGAATGGGTGATCATTTAAGTCACCAGTTGAGATTAAACCCATAGCAATACCAGAAACCATTCCTTTAATTGGAACACCAGCTGCCATAAGTGACATACAACCTGCACAAATTGATGCTTGTGAGGATGAACCGTTTGATTCAACTACTTCAGAGACTGTACGAATTGTGTATGGGAATTCTTCTTCACTTGGGATGACGTAGCTTAAGGCTCTTTCACCTAAAGCACCGTGGCCGATTTCACGACGTGCTAAGACGCCAATCTTACCGGTTCCACCGACACACCATTGTGGGAAGTTATAATGATGCATGAAACGTTTTTCAGTTTCTGCTGTTAAATCATCTAAAACTTGTTTGTCGCTTAGAGGACCTAAAGTTGTAGTTGAGATAACTTGTGTTTGTCCACGGGTGAACATGGCAGAGCCATGGACTCTTCTACCTAAGATATCAACTTGGGCATCAAGTGGACGAATTTCATCAATTTTACGACCATCTGGTCTAATCTTATCTTCTGCGATAAGTCTTCTAACTTCTTGGTGAACGATATCTTCTTGAATTTCGTGAACTTGTTGAACTGTCTTTGCGTCAGCGCCATTTGCTGCGTATTCTTCTTCAGTCTCTTTTTCAATTGCTTCAATCTTTTCTTCTCTTTCGAGTTTGTCTTTTGTTGAGACTGCTTTGCGAAGTTTCTTATCAACTTTTTCGGTTACTTCAGCACGTAATTCTTCTGGGATGACCTTAAATTGGATATCTTTGTTCTTTTCAACACCAATTTTCTTGATGATTTCTTTTTGGAAACGGCATAATTTCTTAACTGCTTCGTGACCAAACATTAAGGCATCAAGCATATCTTCTTCTGTGACTTCTGCGGCACCTGCTTCAACCATGTTGATAGCTTCTTCAGTACCAGCGACACATAAATCGATGTCTGATTTTGCTTTTTGTTCTACTGTTGGGTTAATAACGAGCTTTCCATCGACTCTACCAACATAAACACCTGCAATTGGCCCATTAAATGGAACGTCTGAGATACAAACACAGAGTGATGAACCTAACATTGCGGTGATTTCTGGAGAATTATCGTAATCAGCAGCCATTACTTGTGAAACGACTTGAACTTCATTACGGAATCCTTCAGGGAAAAGTGGACGCATTGTACGGTCGGTAATTCTAGATGCAAGAATTGCATGTGAACTTGGACGAGACTCACGTCTTAAGAATCCGCCAGGAATCTTTCCTGCAGCGTACATTCTTTCTTGGTACTCAACTGAGAGTGGGAAGAAATCCCAGTCAACAGTAT
>JAEEGL016016441.1_pt1 | contig 15839 bp, 15 predicted proteins | sample 9134231 | NCBI WGS metagenome assembly JAEEGL01 (sample SAMN16246548, study PRJNA631951) | gut metagenome | biome: gut microbiome; feature: rumen; material: fiber-attached | host: Bos | place: Iran: Karaj | collected 2018-10
GCAAAAAATGATATCATTTTTTGATCTATACCAAAGAATGGTATCATTTTTTACACACTTGATCACAAAATGCGCTCATGCCCCGCATATTTTAACATAGGCCAAAACCGAAAACTATACGCGGATTATTTGACGGTTACGTTTTCTGACTGAGTAATTCAGTTTATTCCTGCCACCCAAGGACTATACTCTTTCCCTTCTAACACGTCAGCAATCCGTTCACAAGCGTGGCCATCGCCATAGGGATTACAAGCGTGACTCATCTTCTCGTATTCATCATTATTCTCAAGCAAGAGCTTGAATGTGGAATAAATAGTCTCCTCATCTGTGCCGACCAGTTTCAGAGTGCCCGCATCCACACCCTCTGGCCGCTCCGTTGTATCTCTCATGACGAGAACAGGCACACCGTAAGACGGGCACTCCTCTTGGATTCCGCCGGAGTCGGTCAGGCATAGAAAACTCCTCGCCTCAAAGTTGTGACAATCGAACACCTCAATCGGCTCGATGATGTGAATCTGATCACAGCCACCCAGTTCAGCTTCAGCCGCTTCTCTAACCACTGGGTTCATGTGAATCGGATAAACAGCCTTGCACTCCGGATGCTCGTCAAGAACACGCCTTATTGCCCGGAACATGTGATGCATCGGCTCACCGAGATTCTCTCTCCTGTGAGCTGTAATGAAGATCAGCTTGCCATCTCCAACCCAATCTAGCTCAGGATGAGTATAATCTTCCCGGACGGTATGCTGCATCGCATCGATGACGGTATTACCGGTCACATAGACGTTTTCTGCCTTCCGGCCTTCCCTTAATAAATTGTCTCTTGACAATGGCGTCGGAGCAAAGTTGTATTGGGAAACAATCGACACAGCTTCCCGGTTAAACTCTTCGGGATAAGGGGAATAAATGTTGTATGTTCTCAGCCCGGCTTCTACGTGGCCCACAGGAATCTGAAGGTAGAAACAGGCAAGAGCCGTCACGAAGGTTGTGCTCGTGTCGCCGTGGACAAGAACCAAATCCGGTTTCTCCTTCTCCAACACCCCTCGGATTGCAGAGAGTATGTTCGTAGTAATATCGAAAAGCGTCTGTCGGTCTTTCATAATATTTAAATCATAGTCTGGTACGACACCAAAGGTTTCCAATACCTGATCGAGCATCTGACGGTGCTGGGCAGTCACGCAGACTACAGTTTGGATGGTGGGCCGCTTCTTCAGCTCCAGCACTAACGGACACATCTTTATTGCTTCTGGTCTCGTGCCAAAGACCAACATTACTTTTTTCATGGGATAACTCCTTAGGTATGAAATTAATAATTCATTCTTTATTCAACGTATATTCTTGATACAACACAGGATTCATAGTCATTTGACACCCCCCCATGTTTCAGTTTTTGATATATAAGCTTCCTTATAGGGGTAGGCAACGAGGACCAAACCTTTCTTACAAATGACGGTTTATAGATCTCTGCAGGATGCGTATATTTTTTTATAGCTTCCTCCTTGTTTAAGATAAATGAATCAAAGAACGCATCTCTTTTATCTGAAAACCACGTTTGCTTACAAAACAAAGGATTATACTTCTCTATATCTTCAAGCTGGCAACTGTACATTTCCATAGTCTTTTGTAAGGTTGGGATTAGTTTTTTCCCTTTATCTGTATTAAATACCATAGTAGAATAATTGTTTTTACTTCCAGACAATGCTGGGAAAACAGAACCCAATCCTTTAAAATCAGCAATAGTAATATCGCCTTCTCTGTTGCTATTCCTAAATTTGCAGTTTTCCCCACAACTTGGGCGAAGACAGTTTTGGGAAAGGAACAGCTGGATATATGGATCATTAACTACATATAATGATGTATTATCACTGTCTATTCTTTGAAGATGGTCTTTCTCCCATACTTTTCTCTTTGTTCTAAACTCATAAGAAGAAATATGCCCGTCAAACTGTTCTTCCATGCTATGAACGCATTGGAGAAAAACATCTGGGCTTCCAGCACCGTGACATATCAAATCAATTGTAAGCAGACTAGCGTATTCTTTCCCCAGGTAGCTTTTTAGTCCGGCCACTTGACAAGGAACCCCACTAAAAATTACTTTTCTTCCATTATTCAGGTAATGTTTAATTCTTTGGAAGACATCTCCTAAGTCACTCGCCACATATTTGGATTTACAGAAAACCGCAATACTGTCTACCCCTATAATACAATCGTGTACGACTTTTAACCTCTCCCACCTTGCCCCACAAATAACTGTATCTTGATCACCAAAAGCACTACAGATCTCACTGAAAGCACCTCCCGAGGCACTTCTTCGCCAAATTTGCTCATCTTTTGTGATTGCAGCATATGGCATCTGGTTACTTATCAGCTTATTCCGTCGCTCTTGATTCTTTATTGGGCATACTTTTTCGCACAAACCGCAGTGAATGCATGAATCGTTAGCTTCAGGATACAAAAAACCTTCTTCATCACGGTTCATTCTTATGCAATTGGCAGGGCATATGGAAAAACAGGCTGTACATCCAACACAATCTTTCTTTTCATCTATAAATTGGAGCATTATTATTCCTCCACATGAACGTTTATGATATTAAAAACACTGTTCAATCATTTTTCTCAACAAACCAATACTTCTCTCTTTTTCTATCATCAATAGTTTTTCACTATCAGTATAATCAATGGATGGGAGCTCATTAGGAGAAGCATGCAGTAATTGTTCTTGTAATCCAAGCAAATTCAAGATATTATAAATTCTCGAGTTTTGATTTATCCTATCCGTGCTAGCAAATCTTTCTACTACATAGAATGGTTTTTGCATATTGATAGACAAAGCAATTCCATGGAAGGAATCCGTTACGACAAACTCACTATGGGAAAGGAACCACAGAAACTTCTCTGGGCCAATTCTATAGTGGCACTCCCATTCTGGGACTATTTCCTTTCTATCATCAGTTAAGCAAATTACATGATATCCAGAAAGAGCAGAAAGCCCTTTTACCCATTCTCTATGTTCAGGGTTGTTTCCAAGAAAATAGCAAAAAATGTATTTGTCTTTTATCTCTGGACCTTTTGATATTTCCATCCATTTTTCTGAGGAGATAAGAAAAGAGGGGTCTAAAACACATTCTGATTGAATACCGTACTTGTTCTTCAGCAAATCACACCCTTGCTGTTCACGAACAGATATAAAATTAAACTTGCCCAAATACTCTTTGTACACAGGATCTAAGTTGTCCGGTATTTCATTCAAACCAATGCTTGCAGCGTATGAACATCTTGGTGTGTTTTCATCCAAGAAAGAAAATAGATATACATCATTAAGAACGTTTGGAGCCCAAATCTGATCGCTTCCGCACAAAAACATCTTGAAATTCGGAATCAGTCTCTTGATATTTTCCTTCCCGTAAATAGGCTGCGTCATCTTAAACCACGTTTTCTGAAATCGGTATGATTCAGCATGATATATTTCCGGAATAGCTTTAGGAAATATCGTGCTTAAGAAACTAACCGAATCGCGGATAACAGTCTTCAAAGGATTCTCTTTTTGCTCCCCACGGTAATTCAAAAAGGAGCAAGAATACCCTATGGACTCTATTGCAGTTTGAATTGCATACGCTTGAAGATTACTGCCAACATTCTTATAATAATGCCATGTCAGCAGTCCAATTTGTGCCGAGTCTGCTCTCATTGATGTTCCCTTTCTATGATTTCTGCCTTACCATGCACCTTAATTCCTTAACCCCTTAACGAAACTTGTAAAATATCTATATTCTGAGTTTTTTGTGACGTGAGACATTCCAATGTAAAGAGCCACTCCAACGATAACCTGCACCATCAAGATCAGAGTGCTGGATAACGGCAAGAAATTAAATGCCCAAACCACTACTGCCATGATTGCGGACATAACAAATGAAGGCACCATATCTTTAATTTGCTCTTTTAATGAATAGCCAAGGAGTTTTTTGACCGGCATTGCGTTTACCGCGACAAATAACGTGGCATTCACGGACATACTGATCACGATAGCGTCAACACTAATGAACATAACCGCTACAAGAACTACGATCTCTATGCTCTTTTTTATAATTTCCAGCTTCAGTATAATATCGCTGCGACCCACAGCCTTTATTGCCTGGATGTTGGCTGAGTGAATAGGTTGCCATAGGTATGTGATACATAATACCTGTAGGAGCGGAACACAAGGTAACCACTTATCAGTCAATAATAATCGAACCAGCGATTCAGCGATAGCCGCCAATCCAAACATTAACGGGCACATAAGGTAAGATGTGAACCTTATTGATCTTTTAGTCGTTGCCTTTACCAGTGCAAGGTCATCCTGTTCGCTTGACATCTTAGGAAACAGAACCGCTGATATGGTCGCAACTATATTGTTAACAAACAAACTCGGAAACTGGCGTGCTTTATCGTAGTAAGCAAGATCTGATGATGTATAGACTTTTCCAATTATGAAAGAGCGCACTTCGGTATACACAGCGACAAGTAATCCGCTTCCCAGGATTTTAATTCCGTAGTCGAAGAGCTTTTTAACCCTTTTAAATGAAAAAGCGAGAACTGGCTTTTTCCCTAGAACAACAGCCAATACAATTGTATCGACAGTAGTGTTTGTTAGATACTGTCCAACCAAAGCCCATGCACCATACCCATGATATGCCATCCAGATTCCCACAAATGCAGAAGCTACAGTTCCAAACAAAGTAGCCCAGAAGAATTTTTGGAAAATCATATTGCGAGATACGTATGCCTGCTGAACGGAATTGATTGCCGCTACGATGATTCTTAGGCCTAATACCCTTAGAATCGAAGAAAGAATCTCATATCCTTCGCCAAAGAATCTCGCTATAAAAGGAGCCGCAAAAAAAAGGATCCCATATAGGAAGATTGAAAAAAAAGTATTAAAATATAAAGCTGAAGAAAAATCCAATACATCTGCTTCTTTTTTCTGAATCAGCGCACTACCTAATCCATCACTTACAAACACATTTGCTATTGTTATAAAAACAGTTACCAAAGAAACAACGCCGTAATCAGAGGGGTCAAGGATTCTCGCCAGAACAATTGATACAACAAAGGTTACTACCTGTGCAGTTATTCGTTCGGCGAATTTCCATGACATATTCTTGATTACTATTTTTCCATTTACCATGCCAGCCTCATTCTTTTTCTATCGATTGTATTACCTTGATCCAACTGTTCTTCCACTTATCATATGAAAAGGATCTCTTAACAGTCTCCTGTGCCTTCTGGGATAGAAACTCTCTAAGCTCTCTATCCTCAATCAACCGTATAATCGCATCCTTCAACTCATTTACATCTGGAGTAATCATTAAGCCATTGTACTCATCAAGAATGATGTTCGTCATCCCACCAACATTTGTAGCAATAACAGCACACCCGGCAGACATGGCCTCGAGTAAAGATAGCGATGTTCCTTCTGATCCTTTAGTTGGAACGACTGCTATATCAAATTTTTTATGGAAATTAATGCTTTCGCCAGCCTTAAAGGACGTAAATTGAACATCTCTATAGCTTGATAATTTCTCTTTCATCCATGCTTCGTCCGGTCCGGTTCCTGCGATGGTAACTTTCAAGTCAGGGTATTTCTCAAGCACGGGGATTATAGCATCTGTGAATAGACGAGTCCCCCGATGCTCAACTAATCTTCGCGCAAACACAACAGATATGGATTCATTCTTTGCTTCTCTTACATCTTCTGTAATACTCGTATAATTGGGTATAACTTCAATATGAACACCAACATGGGCCACTTGTGTTCTATACCAGTTAATAAAGTTGTAATCCACACATACCATGGTCGATATGAATTTATATCTGCGATACTTTACAGCAGCGCGTAGTGCGTTCTTTAACACGGCAACATAGTTCTTCAAATCTCCCGCATTCGTATCCTGTGTAATATCCCAGGCGATCCCATGCTGCAGCGCTATAGAGTTTACAAATCGGCTCCTCACAATCATGAAATCCGTTGCAAACACCAGAATATCCTTTTGATAATCTGGGACCATTTTATCTATGGCAACTAACAAGTCCGAAGGTTTCGAAGCATTAGCAATTCCAACAACTTCATAACCATCTGCATGGATTGCAAAATCGTATTTACTATACTGATAAACTGCAACACTCCATCCAAGTTCAATTAGAACAGCCGCGAGATCAGCTATGTAAGTCTGAATTCCTCCAATAGTTATTTCATGTTTTTCATTGACGTATTCATTATACAGAATAAACGCATTCTTCATCAGTTCTTCTCCGCCTCGTTAAGTTCTATTGCTCCTGATACCGGTACTCTGGCTTCTTCCTTTTGTCTTGTTGCACCTTTTGATACAAACATAAGCAGTATTAAAGGGATGAATTTGTCAAATCCATAGGGAGTGCCAGAATAAAAGTTCTCAAGAATAACAGTAATCATAAAATACTGAAAAAACTGTTGGGCGCTATCCAATGGTTTTCTGACGATAATACGAATTGGAAGAATGAATTGCACATAAGCATATAGAATACCCATAATTAATCCCAAGTCCGTAAAAGCTTGAAAATAAGGAAAGTCTATGTGCTTATACATATACCCTTTGCCGAAAAGTACATCTTTAAATGTGAAGGATGTATTATACTCGTTCCACAAAGATGTTATCTGATTATTTCTGATAGTCCCAGAGTTATACATTCCTGTTGCTTTGCCAAAGTAGCCAAGAACAGAGCTCCTCGCTGTTTCAATAAGTCGCTCAAACAAATCCTGCAGAATCTGAAAACGTGAAAAAATAAAAAGCAAAGCAATGATCCCAATAACTGCAGCAACAATGGGTCTAATGTTCTTATGTAGTTTTTTAGGGTCCGCATTCCTTATAAAATGTATTATTAAAACGATGATATACGCCAAGAGTGCTCTTCGAACATTGCACAATAATATATTTATAATAGAGACTCCTGCAAATACCCACTGGAAAACCGTTTCGGCCTTGTTTTTAGATTTATGCGCCAAGAAAAATATCAAATAAGTAATGCTCACCTGCGCCAAGGTCAATCTGTCGCTCCCCTGGGAAAGATATGAAATCACAGAGAATGACGTAAAGTTTTGTGTAAGTAGAGGAAATAGTATGGTATTTAAGGCCCCAGTTATCCACCAACCGTATTCTATAAACAGCTCTGCCGAGTAATCCTCCTTCTTGTGAGCCAGCATGAAAATCGCTAACGCTAAGCAGTAAGCAATATAAACAACTGCAGCATACCCACCTATAAATGAGTATCCAGAAAGGATCCCCGCTACTATGGCAATTGATAAATACACAATTACTGGCAGCCATTGTCTTGCCGCTCCTCCTGATATTTTTCTCTTATATGTCATCAGCAAGGCAATACCAACAACCATAACTATCATCGCTATTGACTGATTCAGTTTTAAGAATTCCATTATGATGCTGGCGATTCCTACCCCCATCAAGGTTATCACCATGCCTAAAGATACTTTCTTTTGTTTCACCATTTCGGTTCTACTCCAGTTTTTATTCTCCAATCGCCCTCTTTGAAATCGTGCTATAAGAGAACATTCGTCTTCCTATTCCTTCAGCTTTTTCTTTCATGTTTCTATACTTTTCTGGATTATCGATCAAATCTACAATCATTCTCTTAATTTCTTCCACGCTATCCTCTCGGATAAACTCAACATTTCCGCCGATATCAACATGCGTTGTTCCATCCCAGTATTTGCAAAGCATAGGAATGCCGATTCCTGCCACCTGCTCCCAATAGACAGAGTGTCTGCCAGGAAACACTACCAAATCAGAGGACGCAAAATAATCATATGACTGATTTCCTTTTGCCCATCCAATATATTGAACCATATTACCATCACAAAGAGCGTCTACTTTATCCTTAAGTTCCTTATCTACAGAACCAAATACTATCAGCTTCACATTTTCTCTATTTATTTGCCTGACCGCTTCCATAAGAAGCAATGTCTGCGTCTTGAATGCATCTATCTTTCCGCCAGTCATAATGAGGAAATCATTGTCTGTAATGCCATACTGTTCTCTAAATCCCTTTTTTACTTCTGGCTGAAGAGAATGTGCCACTGCCTCATCATCCGCACCCATTACAAGCACTTCACAGTTTTCACGCTTTACTCCATAAACATCAACCAGAAAATCTACCCTGGAAGGCATAACACCAAAAAAACGTTCCGTATACGGTTCCAGCTTCTTTGCGCATGGTCTCCACCAACAAATATATAATAAAAACTTTGAAGCCGGGTTCCTTGCGCTGTTTGAAAAATCTGCATGATTGTCTACGAAGATTTTCATTTCAGGATGCTTTTTCTTATATTTTGCAAACAATCGAATATCCTGAAATTGAATATTATGTATGCATACAACATCTGGCTGAATCTCTTCAAGTTTTTTCATGGTTCCTTTGAAAACACCCACATGCTTGTTCAGTTTGTATGGGAGTTTATACTTAAAAGGTAATCGAATAACATGGACACCCAAATCATTAACATAGTCAAATGATGTAATACAAGGTCCCCACACGCCATCAGTAAAACAATATGGAGTCGTTAGAATAGTGACTTCATGCCCAGCCTGTGCATGACATTTGCTGACACAGTTTTCCTGATAATTTAAGCCTTCTGTATAGCCCATTGCTAAGTTAACATGTAGGATCTTCACAATAATGCTCCTTACTTATCTAAACTTCCTCAAATCATATACGTCTGTAATCGAATGAATACGATATCGAAGAATCCCCCCTTGCAAAAATGCTATTAAGGGATTACTTGAGTGAACGTTTTTCACACCGAATGTCACACCATAATTTCGTAATTCTTTTCTGATGTCTTCTATTGATTTTAAATATGGACAATAAATAGCATCCTTCAACTTCTTTGAAGGCACCTCTGAACTTACATTAACCCAATTCTCACTTAAATATCGGATGTTTTGAAAGTGATAGAATATTAACGGAAACTCCATCCCGTCATCCTTCTTACGAAGAATGACTTCCAATCCATTTGCACGCTTCAGTTCATACTGGTGTAGATTCCACGGAGCAACACCACCTCCTAAATGCTGAAGCTCATGAACACCCTTGAAAAGCTTTGGGAATTTCTCAATATACTTTTGATCGCCCATCCTTTCAGGCTCATAAATGTGAAAACACCATTCAAAGCACTTCTCTTTCCACCAGTTTAGAGCTTCTCTCGCATTTTCTGACTGGTCAAAATAATTGAACTCCACACAATATTTCCCGCTACGCTTAAGAAGCCTTTGATCTTTTCTGCTACTTGAAAACCTGTGCTCTGTAATGATGATATTGGCCGTATCCTGCTTTATCTCATCGAATAGGACTTGAGGATCTGAAAAGAAATAGAGATCCGAATCGATATATGTGCAACTATCCACAGGATAGTTATTAAGAACATACTCTATAACTACCGGCGTGCATGTCCAACAGTACTCAGGTTTCGAGCGTTCACCCTTAAGTTTTAGAAGCTCTTCTGTTTCTATCTTTGAATGGTGTATCATTACTGCATGCTTTAGCTGCAGCGCATTTAATACTTCAAAGGACTTGTCATCAAAGCAAAAAATGTAAAGATTGAAATCGTCCGATACATTCTCCAAGGACCGATACATTGCAATGCCTTTGTCCAAGTAATAACTATCGAATAACGTGCAAAGATTTATCATTCCTTGACTCCCATTATTTTCAAATATTCATCATAGTCACGGATGTACTCCTTGCCATCATAATGAGTGCTAGCGAGAACTAGGAGTACCGAGTCAGACGAGAAGTCGTACATATCCTTCCAAATCATCTTCGGAATATAAACACCCATCATGGGTTTGTTAAGTTCGACTATAAACTCCTCACGACCATCTGTGATTCTCACCTTGCTCTGACCTGCCACATTGATCAGCACAAACTCGGATTCTCTGTTTGCATGCTGTCCACGGACAACCGTTGAATCAGAATCATAAATATAGAATACACGCTGAATATCAAAAGGAATTGCCTGGGCCCCCTCAATTACCACTAGCTTTCCTCTTTCATCTCCAAGGTCACCAAAATGGAGAATTGGACACTTTTCCTGTAACTTCACACCTATCCCTCCCTTATCTGAAACTGTTGATCGCATCAATTACATATGTTTGCTCTTCGTCTGTCATACCGTTGTACATCGGTATGGAAAGAACCGTATGAGCAAGATGCTCCGTTATTGGCAAGAATCCTGGCTTATGACCGAGATACTGGTATGCCTCAGCGAGATGTGGCGGAATGGGATAGTGAATAATTGTTCCGATCTCACGCTCGTTCAGATAATCAATCAGCCGATCGCGATCCTCACAACAGATAACATACTGATGCCATACACAGGTTGCTCCCGGTGCAAAAGTCGGAAGCTTAATCAGCGTATTATCAAGCTCTGCATTGTAGCGTGCTGCTATCTTCTGCTTTTCCTTTGTCAGCTCTTCCATGTGTGTCAGGCGCACGCGGAGCAAACCAGCCTGCATCTCATCCAGACGAGAGTTTGCTCCTACAACCTTGTTGTAATAGCGTTTCTCAGAACCGTAATTTCGGAAAATCTTAAACTCCTTTGCAAGTGCCTCGTCATTTACTACGACCGCCCCAGCATCACCGAAAGCACCAAGGTTTTTAGATGGGTAGAAAGAGAAACAACCAACATCACCAAAGGTTCCAGTCATCTGTCCGTTGAAGCATGCGCCATGAGACTGTGCGCAGTCCTCAACCAGGCGAAGATTATGCTTCTTGCAAATAGCAACGATCTCATCCATACGTGAAGCCATTCCATAGAGGTGCGTAACAAGAATGGCCTTTGTTTTCTCCGTAATCAGAGCTTCAATCTTCTTCGGATTCATTCCAAAGTGCTCATCAGGCTCCGCGAAGATAGGTGTTGCTCCATTCATGGTGATGCCCATAATGGACGCAATATAAGTATTACCCTGGACAATGACCTCGTCACCAGCACCGATGTGAAGAAGACGGAAAGCAATCCACAATGCATCAAGTCCGGAAGCAAGGCCAACACAATATTTGGCTCCGACATAGGCAGCAAATTCGTCCTCAAACGAGCCGACTTCTTTTCCAAGAATGTACCATCCTGAGCGAAGAACTTCTAACGCCTTGTCTTCAAATTCCTTCTGATACATATAAAAGCCGCGATCCATTCGGTTGGGCATAATTTTCATCACGTGTCTCCTTTATCTGTTTGCATACATCTTCTCGTAGTAATTCTGGTATTCTCCGGAAATGATCTCTTCCCACCAGGATTTATTGTCCAGATACCACTGGATCGTCTTTTTGATTCCGTCGGCAAATTTCGTCTCCGGCAGCCAGCCTAGTTCATTATGGATTTTGGTGGGATCGATGGCATACCGCATGTCATGCCCCTTGCGATCCGTCACATAGGTGATCAGGCTTTCCGGCTTGCCGAGATCATGGCAGATGAGCTTTACGATATCGATGTTGGCCATTTCATTATGACCACCCACGTTATAGACTTCGCCAATCCTGCCCTTCTGGACAATCAGGTCAATTGCCTTGCAATGATCCTCCACATACAGCCAATCCCGAACATTTTTTCCTTCGCCGTACACAGGAAGAGGTTTATCGTTCAGGCAGTTTGCGATCATGAGTGGGATCAGCTTCTCCGGGAAATGATAGGGTCCATAGTTATTGGAGCACCTGCTGATTGTCACAGGCAAGCCGTAGGTTCGCAGGTATGCCAGAACCAGAAGATCCGCTCCGGCCTTGGAAGAAGAATACGGGCTGCTGGTATGGATTGGGGTCTCCTCTGTAAAGAACAGGTCGGGACGGTCCAGCGGTAGGTCTCCATAGACCTCATCCGTGGAAACCTGGTGGTAGCGCACGTTACCGAAAGCGCGACACGCGTCCATCATCGTGGCCGTTCCGATAATGTTGGTCTGCAGAAAGATTCCGGGATTTTCAATGCTGCGGTCAACATGACTTTCTGCCGCGAAGTTAATCACTACATTCGGCTTTTCCTCTTCGAAGAGGTCAAACACACCCTCTCGGTCACAGATGTCCAGCTTGCAGAACCGGAAGTTTGGATTATCCATGACAGAAGCCAGAGTGCTCAGGTTCCCTGCATAGGTGAGCTTATCTATGCACACCACCCGGTCTTCCGGATGCTTTTTCAGATAGTAGTGGATGAAATTTCCGCCGATAAAGCCGGCTCCACCAGTTACAAATACAGTCATTATCTTCTTCTCCTGATCACGCTGAGTATTCTTCCTTCAGCTACTTTCTTCAAATGCTGACCATATGGAGACTTTCCATACCTTTCAGCAGATTCCAGCAATTGCTCCTTTGTTATCCATCCGTGACGATATGCAACCTCCTCAGGGGCAGATATCTTTACTCCTTGACGAGCTTCAATCATACGAACAAAATCTGCAGCGTCGAGAAGACTTTCCATTGTTCCAGTATCAAGCCACGCAAAACCGCGTCCCAGAAGCTGCACATCCAGAAGTCCGTCCTTCAAATACATATCATTAAGTGTGGTTATTTCCAGTTCTCCACGGGCTGAAGGCATTACTTCTTTTGCTTTAGCGCTTACTCCCTTTGGATAGAAATATAGTCCTGTGATAGCATAATTACTCTTCGGATTAGCCGGTTTCTCTTCAACAGAAAGAACCTTCCCTTCCTCGTCAAACTCGACAATTCCAAACCGTTCTGGATCGTTCACGTAGTATCCAAATACAGTCGCACGACCGTCCTTCTCCGCATCTTCTACAGCATCTTTAAGCAATCCTGAAAAACCTTCACCGTAGAAAATGTTATCCCCCAAAACCATAGCGCAAGAATCTTCTCCTACGAATTCCTCACCAAGGATAAATGCTTGAGCAAGCCCGTCTGGGGAGGGCTGAACACAATAAGATAGACTTACTCCGAACTGACTACCATCATCGAGCAAATGCTCAAATCGAGGCGTATCTTCTGGCGTGGAAATAATGAGGATATCCTTAATTCCAGCCAGCATAAGCGTAGAAATCGGGTAGTAAATCATCGGTTTATTATAAACAGGTAAGAGTTGCTTGCTCGTCACCATTGTAAGTGGATAGAGCCGTGTCCCTGCTCCTCCGGCAAGAATTATGCCTTTCATCTCCTCATAACTCCTTTATCGCTTCTACATACTTCCCAACTGATACATCCTTGGTAAGATGCTTAACAAGGTAATCATGACCTAGCTTACCCATCTCAGCCAGTTCATCTGTACCACTCTTTTCAATAAACCACCTTATGTTCTTCTCTACATCCCCATAGTCACCAGGCTCAGATACCCTTCCACATCCAATCTCATCAATCAGCATCTCTACTTCGGAGCCACTCTCCAGGACAGCCAGCACAGGCTTCCCAACTCCAGCGATCCCATAGAATTTACTAGGGCAACTCACGCCTTTTATGCCCTTGGCATTCACGCACCAATGAACATCTGCTACGTTTAAAGAGAATATGAGTTTATCCTTGTCTTGGTAAGGGATGAAGACGACATTCTCCATCTTCTTCTCTTTTACATACTGCACCAGCTTATCTAAGACACTCCCCTCTCCAGCAAAAGCAAAGACCACATCCCGACCATCAGGTGTTTGAGCTCCTTTAAATTTTTCTATGACCTTAATCAATCCTTCAAGGTCATAATACAGGCCAATGTTTCCGCTGTACATGATGATGAACTTATCTTCTAATCCGTACTTTTCTCGAAACTCCAGGACCTTTGGATGATCAGTAGGAAGCGGATAAATCTCTTTCTCATCGATCCAGTTGTTGATCATGGTGTGCTTCGGCACACTCTTCCCAGCAAACCGCTTCTTCAACGTTTCCACTAAATCCCGACCAACTGTAATCACAAGATCGCTCTTCCGGCAACTCCGCTTATCCATCCACATAGCAGCTTTCATCAGAAGCGGAATCTTGATATATTCAGTCGCCATGATCTGCTCCGGATTGAAGTCCTGGATGCAGTAGATAAGCTTAGCCTTCAGCTTTTTCTTCCCATAGCCGCCGAGCATTCCACCCATGATAGGTGGCTGTGAGATTGTGAAAACATAGTCTTGCTGGCCTACTAACGTGGTCGCCCAACGAGCACCCATGAAGTAAGCCAGAAGGTTCTTTATACGGGACTTCTTGGAGGACTTGGTGAACTCCGGCACGGGGACACGGATCACCTTCACCCCATTTATCTCTTCTTTATAAACCTTCTTCTCCCTATACTCCTCGCTTATCGTACCTGTGTAAGAGGGAACGGTACAAATAACGGTCACATCAAACTCATCCGTCATTCCCTCAGCCATATCCTGAAGAATCTGCCCTGTGGACGCCACATCGGGAGCATAGTAGTGAGCATAAATCAATAACTTTTTCTTCACTTGCCTGCCCCCAACTTTCTGATTACTCTGGCCGGATTTCCTGCGATCACACAGTTTTCATCGAATTTGCCAGCCACGACAGCCCCGGCTCCAACCACACAACCGTCACCAAGAACAGTGCCCTTCAGGATAATTGCATTGCACCCGATAAAGCAGTTCTTGCCGATTTTAATTTCTCGGCTTGGTATCAGGTCGCTATTTCCCCCATTCGGACCAGCCAAGAGTCTCACGCGTTCTTCCACCTCAATCGGATGAAAATCATTATCCAGAATCTTCACATTCCCGCCAATAGCCGTGTTGTCTCCTATGCTTATCCCTTTCCTGGCGTAGATCGTTGCCCCGCTGATACCCACGCCATTTCCTATGTGGATATATGCTCCGGGTGCTCTTGTAACGATGATGGTACGAGAATATAGCCCGACAAGATTAGAGAGGAAACTGCTCTTAATCACGCAGTTATCCCCTATCGCCAGCTCTGCTCCGCCCTTGTTAAAGATCACGGGGACTCCCTTCAGAAAGAGGTTCTTGCCATATTTAACTTTTGTGGCCTTCATTACGGCCTTGAACCAATTGCTGTTCAACTTTACTGTCCTCCGTTCTTTTTCTTATCACAAGCATGATCAGCACAGCTACCGTCACACCGATAAAGTCTCTCATCAGATCCGTTACATCGAATTCCCTGGTCGGTAGCAGCACCTTGATACCCTCGTCAATTACACCGATCCCGTAGCCGATCAACAGTCCCACACTCAGCTTCCAATTATTCGTCAAATACAGAGCGCATACGGCTAATCCAAGGACGAAATAAAGAGCGTAATGTACGTAATGCCTGATCGGTTTATCCTCGACTTTGATACCGATCTGCTCCAATACCCCTTGCGCTTTCTGGGTTAATTCTTTTGTTTCAGCAGGCCCCTGGAATGTCAGGTAAAGAATGCCAGTGGCAACTGCAATTACAACAAAGACGGTTATCCATTTCTTCAATAAGCATTACCTCGTACACATATCTTGCATAGGCCAGTCACTGCGCCTACCACATCTTGTGTCTGCGCTTGCCACTTACACATTAGAAGTACCAGCACATTAAATGAACGCAAAAGACGTAAAAACGGCTTTTCGACTGTATTATGAGCGTGTTTTTGACGGTTTGTGAGCTGTACATGTCTATATATTGTGGTTTTTGCTCACATTCTGCACTAAATCCAGTCCATTTGCACATTAGAAGTAACAGTTAACTCAACAGGACAACTATTTTATTTGACAGCAGATAGTCTTTATTCACCAAAAATCAATAGTATTATAATTTTCAGTAGCATTGGGGTAATACGAATGTGTAATCAGATATAATAAGAAAAAGGCATGATATCAGAGATATCGAATATAATAAAAACCCAC
>JAEEGL016398179.1_pt1 | contig 15839 bp, 7 predicted proteins | sample 9134231 | NCBI WGS metagenome assembly JAEEGL01 (sample SAMN16246548, study PRJNA631951) | gut metagenome | biome: gut microbiome; feature: rumen; material: fiber-attached | host: Bos | place: Iran: Karaj | collected 2018-10
CTACGTCGCACACATGATCATGACCGTGGGCGGTGTGCTCATAATCCTGCTCTACAAGAAGGACCTGGTCCGCCTGACCGGTATTTACGCGATCACGCTGGGATCGTCACGCATATTGATACGTTATCTGGGCCTTACGTCCGACAGCAGCACGATGGTCATCGCGGCATCCGCGGCACTCATGCTGCTGGCGGCCAACCTCGTATTTACCGGGATATCGTTCGCAAGGGGGAACGTCATAAGGCGCACGTCCATGATCATCACGGCCGGCATACTGGCCGCGACGAACATGATCGTTCTGGCAGTACTATCCGTCATAGGCGCCTTCGACGAGGATCCTAGCGGTATCCTGGGATATCTCCTGAACTTCCTCATGTACATGATACTGGTGGGAATGCTGGACATGGAGATCGTCCGCATGAACACGTCGGACGGTAAGCACGCGACCCATCTGGACAGGATCCGCTGCAGCTACACGCTGGACAGCGATTCCACCGTCTCTCAGGAGGTCTCCGAGCAGCTCCTCAGCCGCTCCGGCCCGTTGTGGAAGGAGGTCAACGATGACGTCGTCCAGTCAGAGATGGTGTTCGGCATCAAGGGAAGGTTCCTGAACTCGACCGTGACCGCCCAGGTATGGAAGGGGAAGGAGCCATTGTATCTGACCATAACCCAGAAGAACGGCTCGGTGATCTATGCCAACAGGATCAAGGTGGACGACATCTTCAGGAGCGGCGACAGGCTCTGCTTCTACGGCAGGGACGGTACAAGGTTCTATCTCGTCATCCAGGGAGGGGTCCAATGAACCCGATGTCGTGGCTCAGGGATGCTTCCCACATGTCCAAGATCAACAAGGGCCTCGTCGTCCTGCTCGGTGTGATCTCCATCGCCGTCGGGGTGACCGGGGTCTACGCCGCACTGACGGACCCGGATTACGCGGACATCAGCTATTTGATGTACGCACTGTTCGTCGTCTCCGGTATCGTACTGGTGAGGTCGACCGCGAAGACGCACATATTCATCATCTTCGTCGCCGGAATCACCTATGGATCCGTGGATCTGATGACCAATGTCCCCGGCCTGCTGGAGGAACTCGATCCGATCAGCATCATGAAGGCGTTCGCCGACCTGACCATCGTGTTCAGTTCCATCCACTGCATGCTGGGGGACCGTCACTGCTCGATACGCGTATTCGTCCTGTGCGGTATCGACCTCGCGATGCTGCTGGCCTTACTGGCGGCCCTGTTGCTGGTGAGCAATGAGGAGGGAGAATTCAATACGACGATCCCGTGCATAGTGGCATCCATCGCGTACATCGTGGTCTTCATGACCTTCCTGATAAGGCCCGGGGTCCGCGACGACTTCACCAAGAGGAGACTCAAGAAGGGAATGGTCGTGGTGGAATCCATGCTGTCCACCTCCCCCTCCGCGTACATCCACAGGAAGGACGTGGATGCCGTTATCGGAAAGGACATGTCATCCTGGCACACGTACGACGAGGGACCCATCGAGATGGAGCATCAGGCCATAGTCTACGACGGCGTGAGGGACTTCATATTCACCTCATACAAGTGGAGGGGCGAGGACTGCCTCAGGATCAGCGTCGAGCAGAAGCTTAAGGCACAGTTCTTCGGAAGGGGGTTCGTCCTCATCGGGAGCTCGCTGGAGGAATCCGAGGGAAAGGAATACCTCCGCATATACGGCGACGACGGGGTCTACATCAGGCTGCTGATATCCGATGAACCGATCAAGAAGAAGGGCTTCTTCCACAAGGAGGATGTGAACGAGATGGGAGACATCCTGACCGACACGGAGGAACTGATCCTGCCGCAGTGACCTCGGACTGGATTTCCCTTCAACTGACGATATGTTTATTTAAGGGAATCCAATAGCCGAACTCACCAACATGGCCGGGATAGGGTAGCTTGGTTATCCTAGGGGACTGTGGATCCCTTGACTCGGGTTCAAATCTCGGTCCCGGCCCCTATTGTGTTTTCAAACGGTGATGATGATGTCCTGGGAAGGCAAATTGAACAGGATCGACGACAACCGTTGGGAGATCCCCATGGACGAATCCCTGGGCATGCGCACCAACGCCGTCATCTACGCCAACGAGGCGATGCTCTCCCAGATACGCTCCGACAACGCCCCGATGCAGGCCGCCAACGTCGCCTGCCTCCCCGGGATCGTCGGCAGCTCCATGGCCATGCCCGACATCCACTGGGGATACGGTTTCCCTATCGGAGGAGTGGCAGCGGTCGACGGGTTCGAAGGTTCCATCTCCCCCGGAGGGATCGGTTTCGACATCAACTGCGGTGTCCGTCTGATAAAGACGGATCTCACGATGGAGGACATCGGCGACAGGAAGAACGAGCTCATCGACGAACTGTACAGGAACGTCCCGTCCGGATTGGGCTCCAAGGGTCTGACCAAGGTCGGATACAAGGAACTGGATGAGATCCTGAAGAACGGATCCGTGTGGGCCGTCGAGAACGGCTACGGATGGGAGAGGGACCTGGAGGTCACCGAGGAGTACGGCTGCATGCAGGACGCCGATCCCTCCGTCGTAAGCGACAAGTCGAGGAAGAGAGGACTCCCCCAGCTCGGTTCGCTCGGATCGGGCAACCACTTCCTGGAGGTGGACCTCGTCGAGAACATATTCGACGAGCGCACAGCGAAGGTCTACGGTCTCAAGGAAGGAACACTCGCGATAACCGTCCACTGCGGTTCCAGGGGATGCGGCCACCAGATCGCCACCGATTATCTGCAGGAGATGGAGCGCTACGTGAAGAAGAACTCCGTGGACCTCCCCGACAGGCAGCTGGCATGCGCCCCGCTGGACTCCAAACTGGGTGACGATTACTACAAAGCCATGTGCTGCGGCGCCAACTACGCCTGGGCCAACAGGCAGATGATCACCCACTGGGCCAGGGAATCCTTCGAGAAGGTGCTCGGCAGGTCCGCAGAGGACATGGGGATGAATGTGGTCTACGATGTCGCCCACAACATCGCCAAGAAGGAGAGGCACGACATCGACAGGCACCACGAGGACGTCCTTGTCCACAGGAAGGGTGCCACCCGCGCGTTCGCCCCCGGAAGGTCTGAAATTACATTGCGCTACAGGGATATCGGACAGCCCGTCATCATCCCCGGCAACATGAAGGTCGGGACGTACGTCCTGGCCGGAAGGAAGGGCTCCATGGAGCAGACGTTCGGATCCACCTGCCACGGGGCGGGAAGGCAGATGTCCAGGAAGGCGGCCATCAGCAGCCTGTCCATTGACAACGTCTTCAAGGAGATGGAGTCCAGCAACATCTATCTGAGGAACGGTTCCGAGGAGGGCGTCCTGGAGGAGGCCCCCGGAGCGTACAAGGACGTGGATCAGGTCATCGAAGTGGTGTGCAACGCGGGACTCACCGAGAAGGTCGCAAAGCTCACACCGATCGGCGTGATCAAAGGCTGAATCCCAATACCTTCTTCGCGGATTTCTCCACGGATTCCCTGAACTGTGCCGGACATGACACCAGGATCGCCCATCCGTACGGGTTCCTGGACTGCAGCGCCCTGGCGATGGGCGAGAAGCGGGTCAGGGACTTCACCTTCCCCTCGTCGTCCATTATCGAAACGTCGGTCTTGCCGATGTTCATGTTACTCTGCAGGTTGGACTTGGAGGTGATCTCGACGCCCACGTTGAACACGTCGATGCCGGCCTGATCTGCGATCTCCTGCTCCAGCCTTGCCATGCCGGCCTCGTCCGCATAGCCGATGAGCTTGGACGCCATGTCCTCGTTCATGTCCGCGCTGTAGACGGCGAATGCCTTCTTGTTGATGTCGCGGTTCAGGACCCTGCGGATGCAGTTGGAACCCTTGCCGCCCGCGTCGATGACCTTCTGGACGATGTCGGGGTCTGTCCACAGGTAGATGTCGGAAAGGTCCACGCCCGAGGCCTCCACGGCCTTGGCCAGCATCTTTTGGGCTATCCTGGTCGTCTCATGGAAGTACACCGACGTGTACATGAGCGAGCGCGATACCATCAGGCCCTCCGCCGCGGTGGTCCCTCCCCTGCGGATGACGATCCTGTCGTTGTGGACCTGCATGGTGTTGATCAGCCTGTCGCAGTCGATGTCCCCGTGGGACAGTCCTGTGTAATGGGCGTCCCTCATCAGATAGTCCATCTGGTCCGCGTCGACGGGACCGTGGATGATCTGATGGGCGTAATCCTTGGAGGGGAAGTACTCGTGGTTCTCCAGATAGGAGTCCAGATTGTCCGATTGCGAATCGGGGTACGCGATGAGGTTGCAGACCTCCTCTGGATCTATGCCCTCCCTGGAGATGACCTCGCCTATCGGCGGTATGCCGTCGAACAGGTCGTCGTCGATGGATTTGTGGTTCGGGACCTTCCCCGTGATCAGTGCGCGGGCCAGCTCCATGTGGTCCATCCCCACGGACCTCTCCATCAGTGATTCCAGACTGTGGGAGTAGGGCGGATGGCAGATGTCATGGAGCATACCTGCCATGCGGACTGTGTCCGAATCCTCCTTGTCCAGGCCGATGGCGTACGCCATCCTCCCCGCCAGATGGTATGTCCCGAGGCAGTGCTCGAAACGGGTGTGGTTCGCACCGGGGAACACGAGATAACCGAGGCCCAGCTGCTTGACCGAGCGGAGCCTCTGCATCTCCGGACGGTCCATGACGTCCTTGAAGATGCCGTCCACGATGATGTTCCCGTGGACCGGGTCCTGTATCACCTTGATGCGGTCCATCTCACTCTCCGGATTTCCAGAGCTTGTCGCCCACGTAGTGTATCGTCTTGATGGCCTTGCCGCCGGCCTTGGTTTTCAGGTCCGCTCCGGACCTGAGCGCGACACCTATGGCAAGCGGAGCGCCGTTCTTGATGTCCTTGATCCATACTAGATCGCCTTCGGCGACCGCCTCGTCGGCATCGGTGATGCCGGGGCCCATGACGTCCGCGCCGTTGGTAACGAACGGTACGGCACCCATATCAACGGTGACGGACCTTGCTGTGGGCCTGTACTTGAGTATTCCCCTGATGGTCAGGAAGGGTTTCCCGTCGTAGACTATGCCCAGGATGTCCTGGCCCACGAATATGACGTTGAAATCCGAGCTCTCGGCCATGTCGACGGCGTCGCGCTCGTCGAACACAGGTATGCCGAAAAGGTCCTGGAGATTCTTGGACAGTGCCTTGATCTCCTTCTCTCTCATCCTCTTCCTTTTCCTGATCATTATGTCGGACATCGATTCTCGTATGGCATTACGCATAAAGATAACTTTGCACAAAGGGGATTCGCCCCCTGGGCGGGGGCTAAGAAAAAAAATCCGATGGCAGCCGATGGGATAGGATAGGATGGATGGATTTTACGGCCGCCATCTGGAGGACTTGTGCTTTTGGGGATGCACTTCTTCTCCTCTGATACTCTCATCCACCCTTGAGTATTTAAAGCTCCAATTGGGGGGAGACCGAAAGTGGATGGTGCATTCTGAACATCTGGCTGTCACCGAAAGTGGCCGAAAGTGGATTGCGGTCTCCGCGTAGAGAACCCCTATTCCGAAATGCCACACAAAGGCTGTTCTAGACCGATCCGACCGATGACCCATCAATCGGAGTATCTGGTGCGCATATCGGCGAACAGGGACTTGGTGTAATCGTACCACACGGTGAGATGCCCATTTTCATACGAGCGGGCAGGCCTTCCGCACAACTCCATGGCCGCCTCCAGCTCCGCACATTCCATCATAAGGTCGGTCTCCGAACAGATCCGATGGCATTCGTCGAACAATGCCAGTGCCCCGCTCTCGTCACCGGTGGCATACAGATACAGACCGTAGTAGAACATGAATCTCTCGCGATCGTATGTGTTGCACTTCATGGCCAGGCCCTTCTCGTATGTGCTCTCCGGGATCTGCTCCCCCTTCAGTATCGATATGAACATCTTTGTGTACTCGTACCTCGGCTGGTACTGATCGTTCATCTCGAACATGTCGTGGATCTCCTCGGAAAGACGGTAGCATTCGTCACATGTCGCGATGTCGGCATGCCACATTGCCACCTCGGCCTTTATCCTGTGGAACTCCGACTTGAAGCGGATGCTGGACTCCTTTTCGTCCATATCCTCCATGCCGTCGATGTATCTCTGCAGCTCATCGATCCCGTCGGTGACCCACCTGTAGGCATCCTCCCATCTGAGCTCATGATAATAGATCTTGGAAAGATTGACCATCGAAGAGGCACCGACACGCCTGTTGGGTGCGATCTCCACTGATTTCTTCAGGCACCGCTCCGATTCCTCGAATCTGACGTACTTCTTGTAGGAGAGGCCCAGCATATCGTTCGTACCGGACAGAATGTCGTCGTTGCCTGGGGGCATCGATTCGACGATCCTCTCGAAATACTCCATCGCCCTCTTCGTCCGGGCCGTGTTGTAGTAGTAGATGCCGATGATGTGCATCCTGTGCCAGCCGGTCTCGGCGATCTTATCCGCGATCTCATCGAAACCGCAGTCCCTCAGCACCTGGAACATTCCCATGTGCATGATATGGTCGCGGAGCGTATCGAACAGCCACAGGAAGGTCTCGCTGTTCATCACCGTTCTAGAATAGTCCGCACCCTGTGAATTCACCGCCTCCAGTTCACGGAAGTATTCGTATGCGGTGGAATCCACCCCCAGCAGACCGAACCTGCGCTTCTGGAGTTCCATATCGTTCATGAGCTGGACGGCCTTGGGGATCCTTCCGCACATGAGATTGTGCTTCACGGCATACTTCGCAATGCTCTCGGTGATGTCGCCTCCCTCGAGCGATCCGTCCATGTATGTGGCGAGACGTTCATGACCCTTCTTCTGGAACACGAAGTACGGGCCAGATGCGTTCTTGTCGATCAGCCAGTCGTAGATACTCTTGTGCATGGGCACTACGACGCCGTTCTTCATGGGGAACAGAGGACTGATCATCCTCACTATGTCCTCGCAGTCGTACTCGTCCGTTCCGAGTATATCGAATATGGTCTCCGCGGACATAGGCTCGAATTCGGATACCAGTATCTCGAAGAACGGCCTGACGTTCTCCTTGTAGTAGGCCATGTTCTGGCTGAACAGCCTGTTGAAGTTGATCCTGAATATGTCCGTAAGCCCGGCCGGGTATCCCTCGATGTCATTGGGGTCCAGATTGCCGTTAAGGATGTCCTTGACGGTCTGGGTGATGTATAGGAAATTACCCTGCGAGTTCTTCACCAGGGTGTTGATAGCGCGCTTGCGGTCGTAGATCTCCACTGATTCGAGCATCTTCTCCGCATATCCGCGGACATCGTCCTCGTTCTGCTTCTGCTCCTCCACGATCAGAGGATGATACTTGGAGACGATGGCGCTGATGTCCGTTTCGGGACGGCTGGTCATCAGCAGCTTCAGCCAACCAGGCGTCTTCTCGAACTCGGTCGATATGATGTCCAGCAGGACATTCCTGCCGTCCACGTCGGCCTCGTCCAATGCATCGATAATCAACACCTTCTCCGGATAGTCCCCTATCTTGGACAACGGTACGGTGAACAGTGTCTGGAATATCGAGTTCAGACTCTTGTTGCGTATCCCGTTCAGATCCGGAATCCTGCGGAGCTCGTCCGCATATTCCGGAATCTGGGTGGACATGCTGTACGCCAGCGACATCAGCGCCCGCTTGGGGTCCGCACGGTCGCTGTCGTTGTACTTGCAGAAATGTATACCCGCCACCTCCGGCTGCCTCGAGCACAGGGAGGCCACGAAGGCGGTCTTTCCTGTCCCCGCCTTCCCCAGGATCATGAATACCTTCGAGGAATCCTTCCTGCCGACCCAATCCCTGTAGATGTTCAGCAGCCATTCCCTTCCATAGTAATCGCGACGGTAGTTGTCGTAGTAGACATCGTTGTCCAAGGGCGAGAGCGCGTTGTACAGCCCGACCTGCTCTCCCTCCTGACCAAGGTCCTTGATACCGTCGATGACATCCCTGATCTCCTTGATCTTGACGTCGTAGACCTCCTTGTTCAGCCTCCCTTCGCCGTTGAAGTATGTGGACATCATGTCGATCCACTGTACGCGGGTGATGCAGAACGGGGGTTCGACCGACTGCACCATCAGGGGCAGGATGGATTTGTTCTTGAAACGAGCCTTGCTGACCTCGTCCAAGCACACACCGTTGGGACGGCGGACCGAATGATCGGTCATCATGAGGACGAGCCAATCTGAGGACAGGATTCCTTCCTCGATCTCGTTCTCCCACTGGTATGAACCGCGAAGGTTGTTTTGATCGAACCAGACCGTGTGACCGTCGGCCTCCAAGTCCTTCTTGATCTTCCTCGCCAAAGGGGCGAAGCGGTCATGTCCGTAACTCAGGAATATCTGCATACTTCTTTCTCCCTCAATCAACACGATATACTCCGATTCCCATCGAACCCAGCACGGGGATGATGTCGCAGACCGCATCACGGTCGTATTCCTTGATGTCCTCCGGAAGTGAATCCCAGGGAAGGATGTAAGGCGAGACACGGTTGTCCGAATCCTTCTTCGGTCCGTACACCCAACCGCTGCTGATGCGTTCCTCCACCCACCTGTCGTGCTCCAGGATGGAGAGCATCTCGATCTCGTCATGGGTCAAGGAGCTCAGCTTCTCGGCATCAATATGCTCCATGCTCATCACGCAGCCGATGGCGGCGAGAAGGTCAGGATATGAATAGGCCTGTTTCACGTTAGAGTACTTCAGATCGTCGCGGAGATCCTCCCAGTCCGGATACTCCAGGGGCCTGTCGGGATACCTCAGCTTCATCTTCTCGTTGTATCTCGAATGAATGGACCGCGCAGCCTCCTCTATGCGGTCTGCGAAGTATCTAGGCATATCTCCCGCAGCCGTACCGAGTTCCTCGAGGAACAGGTCGGTACTGCGGTCGCAGGTGCATACTATCTGCAGTCCGAGCGGGAAGATCTCATCAAGTGCCAGCAACCTGGAGAACAGCTTGTGCTTGGCATCCGGGAAATCATCTGACATGTTGCGGGATGCCGTACGGTAGATGATCTCCATCCAGTCCCCTTCTATGACGATACGGGAGCTGCTCGGATACACCAGGCCCATATCGGTGCCGTATACGGTGCGGTTCCACTCCTGCAGTTCATCGCAGAGTATCAGCAGGAAGGATACGGGGTCGTCCGCGGGCGACAGGGGCCCGAGCGAATACGGGGGCCTCGAGAAGGTGTGGTTGTAGAAATTATGGAGCAGGATCGCAACCGAACTCTCGACCACGCAATCCCTGATCGCGGAATTCTCCCCCTTGCATATATGGGGACTCATCCACTTCATCAGCATCATGGCGCTGAAGAACCCGTGGTCCACGAAGCCCGTTTCCCTCATCGACCTCTCGTAGCCGCCGAGCGTACCGTACAGCGTGTCGTAATCGACACCCAATGCCCCAGACAGCCTCTCGGAGAGCATTCTCAGAGTATCCACTCCCGGAGATACGGTAAGGTCCTCCAGTGCCCTGAACTCCGGGATCGGTGCGATCCTGCTGTCTTCGCTGCAGGAGGCGATGCGCAGGAATCTGCGGATCTGATTGTAGGCGATCTCCACCGGATAACCTATGTCATGAAACAGCGAGGCCAGGCCCCAGATGTAGAGGAAATCCTCCTCCGGACTCCTGAAGACGGATGCGTGGTGCCTCTTCGCGAAGAACTCCCTGTATCTCTTCGAGGATGAGTATATGCACAGTCCGAGGATGAATACATTGACCGAATGCACGTAATGGTCACGCTGACTGTCCACTATGCGTTCAGACCGGCGTTCGAACGTATGCATCATGTCAATGAGGCCCAGGATGTCCGAATCCTGCGAGAAACTGTACCCGTCGCGGAAAAGGCGGTACACCGCAGCGGCGTTCTCCTCGGTCTCCGCCTCGGCGAAAGCCGCCACCGCTGACTTCAGTAGGAGTATCGTGCTGGCCTTTCCGAAACGATTGTTGGTGCGAACGTCGCCGAAGAACCCCTCCATGTACCTCTTGACGAACAGTCCCTTGTCCTCTGCCCCCATAATTTCACCTCAGTATACGTGCTTGTACTTGTAGAAGAATGAGCTCACCGACTTCACACGGTGCAGGCCGAACCAGCTGTTGACCTCCTCGATGGACTGTACGCCTATCTCCCTGAACAGGTTGACGGCCTCCTCCTGGCGGTCGTTCTCGCAGACCTTCTCGTCGCTTCCGTACTTACCGCTTGCCTTCTTGAAGTCCATGCATCTGTTGAAGGCGACACTGAACATCTTGGCCTTGGTGTGCATGTTGGTCACGTTTCCGCCGTAGATCATCTTGGTAAGATAGGTCATCACCGCCGCATTAATCAGGTTGGCTGTGGCGACCGACAGCTTCAGTATGTTATTCAGCGTGAACACTGTCCCGGATCCCAGGAGGCCAGCGATGAAACCGTCACCCTCGACGGTGATGACACTAATGCTGAGGTCCACATCCATCAGGCCCAGGACCAGTGAGAGGATGGATAACCCGGTACCGAGGACAAGGAAGGCCAATGCGACATTCTTCGAGAAGAAGTTCTTGTTCCTGACCACCGCTGCCTTCTGCTCGTGATACTGGAACTGATCCAGGACCCAGCAGCATTCGCAGAGGCTCAGATTGTTACGGTTGTCCCCAGCCCTCAGTTTGGTGAACGGCATGTACCAGGAGGTCATCACGCTCCTGACCCATGCTGCCTTGTTGCGCAGATAGGCGTAACACAGATCGTTCGCAGTATAACTGATGCCCAGAATGTTCCAGTACACTTTCACTCTCAGCGTTTCCGCCAACAGCCTGTAGCCCAGATAGTTTGCCTGCGTACCTTTCTCACCGTGGTACCACAATACCGCCGCGGCCGAGACCATGAACAGCACATACAGTGCGGTGAACAGCAGAGAATTGTTGGGTATCAAATACAGTGCCAGGAAGAAGCTTGTAAACGCTGTGAGGATCGTGTGCACCGCCACATGGCGTGTGTTGGAATCCCTGTCATTGACGGCCATCTCGTCTATTATGGCATACCTGAGGGGATCCAGATCCGCACCCTTGCTCTCGGGTGTGAGGGATTCGTATAATTCGTTCCGGGCGATTCTTGCTTCCTCGAGGGTTTTCCCCATGATCTCGAGGTCCTCCCCGTCATCGGCCCCCTTCCTGGTACTCTTGTACTTCTCCCCCATCCTCACCTTGAGGATGTAATCGTTACGACGGTTCCGAGCTTTGGTGAGCTTATCTATGTGGCCGCTCAACACACCATCCTCTGAAGTCCGGAAGACCCTTTTGGTCTTCTTCCATGCGCTTATGCGCACATCGATGAACGCAGACCTGTGCCTGCTCTCACGGCGCCATTCCTCGATCTTCGAATCGAGTCTCGAGTCTTCAAGTCTGCTCAGCTCATCCGGGCCAGCATCTGGCATGGTGCTGCGTACGTCCTTCACACATTCCTTCAACTCCTCCAGGGTATCCATGTATGTGGTGTAGGAGTCCAACTGGAACAGACCGCTGAATGCCTTTCTCTTCAGATCGTCGAAGGTCAGAACCTCGGTCTCCTTGATTATCCTCCCGTTCAGTTCGTTTATCTTGTTGAACAGCTTGGTATACTCGGGCGGTATGACGGTTGTCCCCCTCCAGCCGAAGACATTATCGGCCAGCAGACGCGTGGTCTCCTCCCTCTCGTAACTGTACTCGTAGACCGCACGGGGGATGTAGAACGTAGGTGTGCTCCTGGCGATCCTGTCGCGCATGTCCCTGGTGGCCTTTTCGCGTGCCGCAGGGATGTGGTAGATCAGCGAATCCTCATGGATGTTGAGATAGGTGACATAGTCGTTGGATTCCTTGTCATACATCAGAGGAGCATCGTTGAAACGTCCGGTCCCCCGGCCCTCATCGCAGAAGCACATGTAGTCGACGTGGGACATGAGCTGCGGGTCCACGCCGTTGTGCGCATACTCGACAGTATCCATGGTCCCGCCGACATTCCCGTCCCTGGTGCCGTCCCAGATGGCCAGCAGGATCTGGGAGGATCCTATCAGATATGCGGAGAGGTACATCAGCTGGGAGCGGAACTCCTCCTGATTGCCGAAGGTATCCATATCAGGCAACTGGATGAAATCGTCCACCTCGGCCTTGTACCGCTGATACGACTCCCACCAGGAGGCATCCATATCATCGAATGATTCCGTCTTGTACAGCTCTTCCCTGCAGGGGATAACTCCCCTGACCTTCAGGCGGCCATTGCCGTCACCTTTCCGGACATCAAGCGCGACCTCCGTCGCATAGAGGTCCGCACCGGGGGACATCGCCGTCTGGACTATGAGCGGTGTGTTGGGATACCTGTTCAGAAGGTCCACCAGGAACGCCCTGATCCTGTCACGGACGGTGTCGATGTCGTCCGGATGGATGCTGCGGTGGCCAGTTACCGATATCACGAGCGGAGCTCTGAGATCGGGCATCTCGGACCGGGGAGTTGCTGAATCTGACATCGTTTGACTCCTCTTTGACAAGATCAACGGTACATCGACCCGTATTCTTCCTTCAACTCCTCGTAAGAGGTCCTCGGGCCATGGCCATCGCCCATTAAAACAGCGATGAGCACGGAATCCTCGCCGATAGGATCGTACTTGTACTCGGTGTCGTCGAAGATGTTCATAATGCTTTACTAAAAATGAGTACGCGTTCGCAATATTTTACTATCACGACCGCTGCTTTGACATCAGGAATGCCGCTGAAGCAGTCCTGTCCCGACAAAGTCAGGCAGAAGTGGATAAGATGGAAAAAAGAAGATTGTCATCTCCATTTCGCAAATAATGATCGATGAGTATGCTGATAGAAATATCGTCCTCCACTGACGCGTCGGTTTTAGATTTATATACCATCGTGAACGATAATCAAACATAACCTCGAGACCCTCCCCTTTCGGAGAGGTAAGTGGTTTGTGCTCTGATCGCCGGATCACCAGAACAATCTGATGATCTGTACGAGGAGAGCTATGCTCTCGAGGACCAGGGTAAGTAGTTGGAGCCACCGACCCTGGTCCTTTTCTCCGTCATCCATTCTTGGATCACCTCCGAAAAGTCCCGGACGACAGTCCGACCACTAAGAGAAGTCCTCTGCAGTCGGACTTCATCCTGGTAAGAAAACACTCATCTATCGGGTATATCAAGACCGTACCCGCTTTCTAGGCTTTTAAGAAGTTAGCCAGATGTTCTAAGGAAGCTATTTTTCTTACTATTTTTCAGCGATAAAACAGCAGTAAAAACGGGGTTTGTGAAGAGGGGTCGCCCCCTCTTCGAGATCACTCCTTGGGAGTGATTCCTATGGTGATCATCTTTCCGGTGACATCCCACTCCTTGACCTCGGTGCCCTTGGGCTCGGAGGTGAACGTCAGGGTCTTGGCCCTGACCTCGTTGGAGATGTGGTCCTTCCAGGTCCCGAACAGACCGACCAGGCGGTCCTCCGCGGAGACCTCGACGTCGACGTACTGCTCGACCTTGAGCTTCATGTCCTTACGCATCTGCTGGATACGTCTGATGAGCTCCCTGGCGTAACCCTCGGCCTCGATCTCCGGCGTGACGTTGAAGTCGATGAATATCGTTCCCTCATCGAACTCCACGGGCTCGATGTCCTTCTCGACGGACGGGATCTCGTCCTTTCCGAGATACTGGACCTTCTTGATGTTGCCCTGTTCCGCGAGGACGTGGTCGAACATCTTGACGGCCTTGTTCACATCCGCGTCGTTGCCGCGGACGAACACCTGCAGGAGGGGCCATCTGAGCTTGGATCCCATCTTGGCCCTCTCGGCCGCGATGATGTCCACGATGTTCCTGACGAGGGACATGCTGTGCTCGATGCCGTCGTCGATCAGCGATTTATCGCTAACAGGCCAGTCCTCCATGTGGACCGTGAGCTTCTTCCCGCCCATGTGCTGGTAGACCTCCTCCGCGATGTGCGGGGCGATGGGTGCCAGTATGAGCGCGGTCTTCATGATCGCGTAGTAGAGCGTGAAGTAGGTGGCGTTCTTGTCGGCCTCCATGTCCGCTCCCTCGGACCAGGACCTGTCCCTCACGAGGCACACGTACCATCTGGAGAGGTCCTCGAGGATGTACTCCTCGAGCTCGCGTGCTACCAGATGGAGCTCCCTGGTCTCGAGATAGTGCGTGACAGTCTCCACGATCTTCTCGGTCCTGGAGATCATCCAGCGGTCCTCGTCCCTCAGGGATCCCTTGATGGAATCTATGGTGAACTTCTCCGGGTCGAACTTGTCCAGGATCATGTAGGTGGAAGCGAAGTTGACCACGTTCCAGTAGGTGTTCAGAACCTTCCTGGCGTTCCTGGGTCCGTCCTTCTGGAAGGCGGTGTCCTCCCAGGGTGCGTTGGACTTGATCATGTAGTACCTAAGGGAATCGGCACCGACCTGGTCGATGAGCTCCAGGGGCTCGATGACGTTGCCCAGGGATTTGGACATCTTCTGTCCCTTGGGGTCGAGCACCCATCCGTGCATCATGACCTCGTCGTAGGGCGCACGGTCGAAGGATATGACCCCGGCTCCCAGCTGGGAGTAGAACCATCCCCTGGTCTGGTCGTGGGCCTCGACGATGAAGTCTCCGGGCCACCACTCCTCGAACTCCTCTTTGTGGTGGGGGTATCCGAGGGATGCCCAAGCGGCCACTCCGGAGTCGAACCAGACGTCCAGGACGTCCGGCACCCTGTGCATGGCCTTGCCGCACTTGGGGCATTTGAATGTGACGTTGTCGATCCAGGGCCTGTGGGTGTCCATTCCGTCGGTGTAACCCTCCCCGGCCTTCAGCTCCTCGTACTGTCCGACGACCTTCTTCTCGCCGCACTCGCACTCCCAGACCGGCATGGGGATCCCCCAGTACCTCTGGCGTGAGATGCACCATTCCCTGGCGCCCTCGACCCAGTTCTTCTCCCTGGTGCTCCCGGCCCAGTCGGGGACCCACTTTGCGCGGTCGATCTCGGCCAGCATCTCGTCCTTGACCTTGGGGACATCGACGAACCACTGGCGGGTGTTCCTGTAGATGATCGGGGACTTGCATCTCCAGCAGTGCCCGTACCTGTGCTTGATCTTGCTGGAGTTGTACAGCTTGCCTGTCTCGTCCAGATACTTGATGACGTCGTCGTGGACGGTCTTGACCTTCTTGCCCACCATCATGGGGAACTCGTCGGTGTACCTTCCGTTCTCGGCCACGGGACAGAACGGCTGGATGCCGTACCTCTTTCCCGTCTCGTAATCGTCCGGACCGTGTCCGGGCGCGGTGTGGACCAGTCCGGTGTTGTCCTGCTCCACGTACGTTGCCGTGACGACCTTGTAGTTCCAGTCGGATTTGGGGACGTCCAGGTCGAAGACGGGCTCGTACTCGATGCCCTCCAGCTCCTGTCCCTTCATCCTCTTGAGGACCTCGAACCTGTCGTATCCGCCCTTCTGCATCACGTAGTCCGCCTGGGACTCGAGGATAATGAGCTCCTCCTCTCCCTTCGCGCCGGACATCCTCACCCTGGCGTAGTCGAAGTCGGGGTGGACCGCGACGGCCATGTTGGCCGCGAGCGTCCAAGGCGTGGTGGTCCAGATCAGCAGCGACGCGGTGTCGCCCTTGATCGGGAACCTGACCATGATGGAGGGATCCGTCTCGTCCCAGTACTCTATCTCCGCCTCCGCCAGTGCGGTCTCGCACCTAGGGCACCAGGTCACGACCCTGCTGGAATCCCTGAGGAGTCCCTTCTCGTACGCCCTCTGGAGCGTCCACCACGCGGACTCGATGTAATCCAGCTTGATGGTCTGATAGGGGTTGTC